>Ga0065709_1006474_pt1 | contig 10634 bp, 6 predicted proteins | sample Hoacrofraction14_2_FD_59096 | JGI IMG/M metagenome (GOLD analysis project Ga0065709, IMG submission 59096) | Hoatzin crop microbial communities from Cojedes, Venezuela, sample from fiber fraction 14 v1 | ecosystem: Host-associated > Birds > Digestive system > Esophagus > Crop | place: Venezuela... | reverse complement strand
CTCCGGTACTTTATGCCTCCAGGGCCTCATACACCAAATCGCGCAGCGTGGGGTGAATGTGGATAAAGGCCGGGCCGCTTTCCACGGCCTCCTGCACATAGAAAATGGCCAGATGATTTTCCGGGTCTGCCAGCACATAGGCTCCGGCCGCGCCGTCCCATCCGAACTCGCCGACCGGGCTCTTCGACTTCGTGGGGTCCAAAAGCGTCCGCACGCCTAAACCATACCCATAGCAGCTTTTTACCTGCCCGATCTCTCCAATGTGGAAATCCGCCAGCTGCTGCTCGTTCAGCTGGTTTTCCGCCATTTTCCGGATGGATTCCGGTGTGAGGATCCGGTTTCCGTTTGCCGCCACACCGCCATTTGCCAGCGTGTCCAGCACCTTGGCATAATCCTCCACCGTGCAGCAAACACCCCCGCCGCCGCTTTCAAAGGTGTGGTTGATGCGTGCGAAGTTAAAGGTTGCCTCCGCAAGCTCGCCGGTCTGAGGATTCTTGCTGTACAGCGCGGAAAGTCTGCCCTGCGCGCCTTCCGGCACCTGGTAGTAAATTTCATTTGCCCCGCACGGTTCAAAAACATGATGCTTCATGTACTCGCCGAAGGTCTCGCCCGAAACCGCTTCGATGACCGCTCCTAACACATCGATGGCGCGGGAATAAGCATAGCGTGTCCCCGGCTCATACAAGAGCGGATCCTTCGCCCAGCTTCTTACAATATCCCGCGTGCCGGCTTCCGAATTCTCCTGTAACAGCTTCAGGGTATCCGGAGAAGCCAGTTGATAACTGAAGCCGGCGGTCATGGACATCAGCTGACGGATCTTCGGCGCATGCCGTGCAGGAACGGTTTCGGCTTCCGCGCCCGGCCATCCGAACAAAAACTTCGCGTTGGTCACAAAATCCGTTAAGTCGAAGTCCTTCACGACGCGAAGGTCCCGATACTCCGGCAGATACTCGGAAAGCTCCGCCTCCAAATCAACTTTTCCCTGCTCCACGAGCGTCATCACACCCACAATCGTCAGCACCTTGGACGCCGAGAAAATATCGTGCAGATTATCTTCGGTAAGCAGCTTCGTGTCGGCAAAATCATAATTGCCTGTCATGTGCCGCATAAGCACTTCATGGTCCTTCAGGACAATACAGTCGCAGCAGCGCACACCGTACAAATCCTTTACACTGTCCAGATATTCTTTCAATTTACCGAAGTTCATGACTCCACTCTCCTTTTTTTCTTCGGAATCTGTTTTTTCACCCGTCACCTATAGTGGCGGGCGACTGAATCGACTCCTGTTCACGATTGAGATCATTTTCCGTTCACGGTAACAGTCCATCCCCGTGTTTCTTCCGGGAGTTTCCATACCACCTCCCAGCCGTCGGGAACCGACAGGAGAAACTCCAGTGTTTTCCCGCGGTGGTCTGCCTTCCAGGCCAGTTCAACGCGGCCGTCGCCGCACACGGCACTGCCCTGGGCCCAGGTAAGATTCAGCAAATGCGGGCAAATGGTTACTGTTTTCCGGGCAGGGGAAGAAAGCTGCAGTCCCAGCACATGTTTCACCAAAAGCGCACCGGCTTCTCCATTGAAGCCATGACAGCCGGAGGTCTCCTGAATATTTTCAAACAGCGTGCCGGAACCGTTCACAATCTGCGGCAGGTACACCGCCTCCATTTCCTTTACCAATTCCCCGAACTCCCCGAGCCGGGCCAGTGCTTCAAACCGGATCATGAGCCCGATAAACAGGTTCGACTTGGCAATATACGGACTCGGCATCTGTTTCGGGCACGGCCCGATAGCGTCCACAAAATGATCCGTGAATTTCCTTTTATCCCGGAAAAAGCCGCTCCACATTTCCAGGGCCAGACCGGCTTCCGTGCACAGCCCGTTCTCCGTATATCCACCGCGGGACGGCATCAGGGGATTGGCGCTGCTGTCCGGATTCCACGAAAGTCCATCGCTGATTGTCTCATCGTCCTCTGTCACCAGCGCTTCGATCCGTTCCCGGACCTTCCGTCCGGTTTCCGTCCACCGTTCCACGCCGTACAGTCTCCCAAGGCGTTCGAAACAGCTGGCCAACAGGCAGTTGTTGGGAAGGGAAACGGGATACAGCGCCTCGCTGCGGTTGGCCAGCGACCAGTCCACAAACAGGCTGTCAAAACCCTCGAAAAGTCCGCCTTCCCCCACATGGGCGGCCACATTGTCCATAAAAGCTTCCACCCGGGGAAAGCAGGCATTTAAAAAATCCCGGTTTCCGGACCGCTGTGCATAATCGCAAAGTTCCTGCACAAGCCAGAACGACCAACTCTGAATCCCGCAGGCCTTCGGCCGCAAAGAGGAGCCCGGGTAAACTTCCGGGAAAAACGCGCCGGTGTAATCCTCCGGATCCGTGAGCATGAAATTCTCAATAAAATCCTCTTCCACCGACAGATCCCCGAACAGTGTCCACGCCGCGTCCGCCGTGAACTCGGAATCGCACAGCCAACCGCCGCGCTCCCGCTCCGGGCAGTCCATGAAAATGTCCAGTGTATTCAAACGAAGAGTCCGCCTGGCTGCCTCGTACAGCAGATTCAACTCCCCATCGCTGCAGGAGAAGTCCGTGCGGCCCGTATCCGGATACGTGTCATCCAACACACAGGGTGCCGTAAATTCCACGGTTCCCGCCGTGCGGAAGACAAGCTTCACAAACCGCGCCAGCTTCGGCTCCGCCGTGATCAGCCGGTACTCCCCGCGCTCCAGAAAATACCTCACGGAATAGCTGTTGCCGGACAGGTTGCCACTTGCATCCAGATGATCACTGTGGATCATGTCAACCACTGCGGCTTCCGACACCTTTACCCACACGGAAAGGAAGCCGACTTCGGATTTTTCCCGCGAAAACTCGAATGCGGCCGGACGCGCCGCCTCCTTAAGAAAGTACCGCACACTGCCATCTGCGCCGACCGTTTCCGTATAGCGGCCGGTAAAAGGGGCTTCCCGTTCGCAGCTCAGCTCCTGCGCGAAGCAGTTGCGCTTCTCCAGTTGCCCGTACCACTGCCGGAAAAAGAACCGCGCGATTTTTTGTGACTGGTCCTTGCCGCCGCCCTCTCCCGGTACCACGTCTCTTACCTTCCGCAGCTTTTCCACCGGAATGGGCCGGTACGTGGGATACGGGGCGCGGCGCTTTAAAAACTTCAAGGAAAATCTGACCGGCTCCGGAATCTCCCAGTTTTCAAAAGAATCTGTCCGGTAAGCCGTGCTGTCCGCGTCCATGCGGTACAGCTCCGCAAGCCCGCGGCAGTGGCTCATGTACTCGGTTTTCATTTCCCGGAAAGAAAGCTCTTTGGCAGGAAAGTCCCCGTTTTTTGTGGACTTCAGGACAACTGTGTTTCCCTGTTCATCCTCTCCTGTTACGCAGGCCGCAAAAAATCCGGGATCCAGCGTATTGTCGTTGCTGTAGGCCGGTGTCTTTACTTCGTGGAACACCTCCACAGCCAGCTGTAACATGGCGTCTGAGTCCGGAAGCGGGATTTCATCCACACGGGCATACCCCTTGGCTGTGCGGGCAGGTCCGTTCGCCAACATCTCCCCGTTTACAAAGAGGCGATAATATGTCCGGCAGGCGAGCAGGATCTTCCGTGCACGGTACGGGCCGGCCGGCACATCTGCCCGGAATGCCAGAAACTGGTTTTGCTCATCTGCCGGTCCCGGCCATACAGGCTCCAATCCTTCCGGCACCCACGTTTCCTGTTTTTTCTTGCTGCTTTCTGCCTTTTCCATATGAGTAATCCCTTGAAAATCTGTGATAAGCCCAATCTGTCTGGTTCACGCGCAAACACATTCCCAACTTACATTTTTGTGCCGCAAGGCGGTGCTTTCCGTATTCCCGCAGACGGCAGTCCGTTTTTCCTATCCTGTAGTTTATCTGACCTTTCGTTAAGAAACCCAGAAGAAAATCACCGGAAAGTTGTCTAAAATCGACCCGTTTTACCATAGAAAGCGTGGGTCGCCCCGACCAAGTCGAATCCGGGAACCCCACGCAAGTTACGAAAACAACAATCTCACCGGGCCGCGGATTCCCATTGGTACGAGTACCTGGTACGGCACGGCCGTTAAAACATCCAGCGGGAAAGGCCCCATTTTGCGCGAATCACCATGCAGAGTTTCGGCAGTAGTCAGACGGACTTCCAGCGAATTTTTGCCCGGCTGCACGGCACCGGAAAGGTTAAAGCGGTACGGGCTGCCAAGCCGCATGCCACAGCTCTTTCCATTTACGAATACCTCACAGAAATCCGACACCTGGCCCAAGTCAATAGCACAGGGCAGCGCGTCTTCTGTCCAAAACTCCGACGCGTAGACCAAGTCCCCGTAAAAGCCGTAAGGAAGATAGCTTTCCGGAACCGGCAATTCCTGCGGCTTTGGCGTGTCCTTCGTCTCCACCAGTCCTCCGTCCGGAAGGGCCAGTTTCCAGGACCCGGTATAAGGTTTTTCCGTTACACACTCCTTTGCTCCGGCCTTTTCGCACACCAGGATGACCATTTCATACTGGCCCGGTTCCAGTTCCACATGGAGAAATCCGTCTTCCGCACGCTGCTGTCTTACGGCATAGTTGTCCTGTGTAACCGGGTCGAAGCCCACTGCCGTCCCGTCTGTTTTCAGCAGCACTTCCAATTTTCCGGAAGCCGCAACGGGCGATTCATTATGCAGCAGGAAAATATCCTGCCCCGCCCGCTCTAAATGCAGCACACGCAGCCATTTCTTCCGGACCGGCGGTTCGCACTCATTTGCTGTCTTCTCTTCCTTCTTGCTGCCATCCGCAGGGGCCTGAGCCGACTCGCTCACCTGACAGCCATCCACAGGTTCCGCAGATTCCTTCTCCGCATTGCCGGCATACGCCACGCGGATATCCGGGTCTATAGCGGCCAGGACTGCCTTTGCCAGTTCCGACAAAGGAACCGCCTCCATCTCTCCTTGCAGGGCATCCGGCACCCGCTCTGTTACGAACACCGGGAAACCGGACTGCCTGCTGTTTCGCACAAACTGCGCCACGGCTTCCGGGACATAACGGCCTCCCGGAATCACCAGCGCTTCATAGTGGTTGCCGTTTACGGTCAGACCGTCCGACAAATCCGCCGCATAGCGCTCCGGGAAAGCAAACACATCCGCCGGAACAATGTCATAACTAATTTGATTTTGAGCCAGAATGGCAGCAGGTTTTTGCGAACTCTGCGCGGTTTTGGCATCGAACCATTCCGCCTCGGCGTGGTAGAGCACGGCGGTCTTCATAACCGCCCGGCCACTTCGGATCAGGTTCCCCATCCATCCGGCATACGCCGTAAGCTGTTCGATTTGGGTCAGGCGGGACTCATCCGCGGAGCGCTCCATAATCAACAGCCGGGAAATGCCGCTTACAAACAGGTGGTCCATTAAAAATTTCCGGTCTTTAAAGCCGCACTTTCCGAACAGCGCGAAGCATTCCGTAAAGGACTTCCCGTTTTTCAGCGGATTGATATGTCCCTCCGAAGACGCCAGCTTCGCCAGCATGTAATGGTAGAACTCACCGTCCGCATTCTCGGTCCCGTACCAGGCACAGGGCCCGTCCCGGCCGGGCAGGAGCTGGCTTGCAATCACATCCACGCCGGCCTCATCCTGAAAGTACTGCTCACGGAAGTAGTGACCGTCGCCGCATCCTAAGCGTCCGTGACTGTTTTCATCCTCCAGCACATGGCCGATGTAGCCGATGCCCTTCTCCCTGCACCAGGCATACACCTGCCCGTTGTAGTTTTCACGCACCAGACTGGTGACGGCATCCATGTAGGCCACGCGGAAAGCAGCTGCCCCTTCCGCGGCTTCGTAAAACAAATAAGGCAGTTTGTCTAACCAGTCGTCGTCCCGGGCCAGAAGCTGCGCCGGCAATTCCGGTGCCCAGGGAAGCGTATCAAAGTCCGCCGGGTTTTCCGTGCGTCTGCCGGGAAGCATGACATAATCGAAAATGCCGTCGCCGCCGGAGTTTCCGATTTCCGGCTCGTCGTAGAAAAAGCCCAGCCATTCTTTGCCGACATATTCCTTTAAATGTTCCCAGATTGGTTTATGGACGTGCTCCATTTCCAGAGCCACAGACTCCCGTGAAAGCAGGTTCATGTAATCCGGCCTTCCGGTACTCTCCGGCGTGGTGTAGACCACAAATACGCGCCAGCGTCCCTCCGGCACGTCCCATTTTAAAAAGCCATCCTTCACTTGATCGGTAAGAAGTTTCAAGCTTCCTTCCACCAGGCATACTTTGGCGGGATTGCCGGAGGATTCCTCCACCCTGGCAGCCACCACACAGAGCAGCTTCCGGCCAAAAGGATTCGGTCTGGGGAACTTTTGGAAATTGGCACCGTAAAAGCAGCGCAGCAAATTTTCCACGCTGATCACCGCACCCGGCAGCGGCCCCGACAAATCGCAGTGGTGTTCGTCCAAAAAGCACTTGCCTTTTTCCTGGTTTTCCGGTTCCGTGTAGGCCCCGGAGGCACTGCCCGTAGGAAACGGGGCATAGTCTTCCAGCCAGAAACGCATGTCCGTTTCCCGGCATGCCCGGGCAAAGGTCACAAGCCCGGCGAAATAGTCATCGTTGAATTTCACCGGTTTCCGCCCGGTGGTCCGGTAAGTGCCAAGCACTTCCCGAAACCCCATTTCTTTTAATTCCTGCAGTTGCCCTATGCACTGTTCCACCGTGCTGTCCTTTTCGAACATCGCCTGAAGGAACGTCATGTTTTCCGACATTTTCCTGCCTCCCCACAAACTTACTACTCCCCATCACCTGTGTTTCACCGAAAGGCAGGGGCAGCGCGCATCTGTTACCATGTCCTTTGTTTGCTCATTTCTTTATTCCCTTATCTTCTTTATTCCCACGGATATAAGCCCGCTTCTATTTCTTCCTCGTGCCTGGGACCTGTCAAAGTCATTTTCAGCCTGGTACCTGTCATCCGCTCCGGTGCGATTCCCTTTTCCGCCCACTGCTCCATAGCACAAATTACATCGTGTTCCGGATCCCGNTTCACCGCTTTCAAGCCAACANCGCCGCAGTCCGTTACACCCTTGCCGCCGAAAATATGNGCCAACCCGGGCATCAGGAAAAATCTGACAAACGTCTTCACGTTTCCGGCACCGCCCATGACCGCTGCTGCTTTTTCCAGATAATCCATGTACCCTGGATAGGGAATAATCGGATCGGAACTGCCTCCAATGAGCAGCAGTTTTCCGCCTGCTTCCCGAAAAGCGGAAAGATCCGGATCCGTTGCGTCCATAACAGGACTTAATCTCTCGATTGCTTTTGGCAGATCGCGATGGAAATCGAACCGCATAAAGTCGAAGTCCTTGCCGAAAATCCAGCGGAAGGGATAGAAAAACTCCTTTGCAAATTTTTCTTTGTCACTGATGGAAACCAGCCCCAGATTCTCACTTTCACTTCCCGGCAGAAAATGGGCAATGATCTTGTCCCCCGTAACCGGATCCGTGAACTCGCTGTACAATTCACGCAGCGCTTCCCTCTGCGCGGCGTTTAAAAATGTCTCTGCCTCCGCGGCCAGTTCGCGGTTTTCCATGGGGTTTTCCCGAATCATGTCCGGGAACGTAAGGTAAGGATCCTCCTCTTTCCCGCCGCAAAAACTCCTGTAGTGCTTTACCAGGCACTGATTCCAGCGCAGGGCCTCCTTTTCCGTAAATGTCGCCCCCGGATTTTTGTGAATGCACTGCCATGTATACACAAACCAGGCATGAAGACGGATGCGGTCATAGGCCGGCGACATGGCAATAATGCCATCGTAGTCCAGCGGATATCTCTGTGCTTCCGAAAGCGCCTGCTGACCACCCGTTGATCCGCCAAGGAAGTAGGAATGTTTCGGGGGAATGCCATAAAAATATTCCACCAGTTCTTTGGAAACCGTTGTCATAACATGCGTTGCCCGATACCCGAAATCCTTCCAGATTTCTTCCTCTCCGATAAACGCATCCACATCCGGTCCTGTCCCCATGTCCGTGTTGGCTGTGGCGTATCCTCTGCTCAGCGCGTTGACCATGGTACCGGTATTGATCGATCCGGCATAGCCACCGTTTCCGGTTCCGAAAAACTTCCCGTTCCAGTTTTCCTTTTCCGGCAGCCATACCAGGACCCGGACATGAGATACAGCGCTTGGCTTTAAGAGAAGTTCTACCTCGTAATGCTTTCCTCCCTGCGCAATGGCAGACGTAAACGCCCCACCTTCTTTTGTTTCCTTCTCATAGGACACCCTTACTATTTCACCGTTGCTGACCTTAAACCGGCTTAACCGTTCTAATTCCCGATTCACTTTAACTCTCCTTCCATGAACCCAAATAACATTTCCTGCCAACCGATTTTCAGGTGAAAAGTGTTCCGGGCGGAAAATCTTTCCCGGCAGACCCGGTTGTTTTGTCATCAGCTGCCGAATGCCTTATCTGTTCAGGAGGTCCAGACCCACCAGCGACGGGCGGCCGCACACAACATCCTGCAGCCAGTCGATAAATTTCCGGCCGTCAAAGCTGTAATCCAGGGCCCAGGGGGAAGCGATAATCGTGTGTTCCGTGAGATTCCCCACCTCCACCTCCTCATGCGGTTTATCAAAAAGATAGATCGATACACCCGGCACTTCTTCCTGCAGCGTTTCCACCAAATGCTTCAGCACCGCCTGGAAATGATCACCGCCCTCCTGATCAAAAATCATCCCTTTGCCGTCTGCATAGTTCTGGCACAGGGAAAGAAGTGCGTCCCGATAGGTGCAGGTAAAGGCGATTCTGACCCGGTCACCCTGCTGCCTTGTAAGCGCCAGCAGGCTGTCCAGTACCAGATCATCGCTGACCAGGCGGTCACAGATTTCCTTCGGCGCCTTCCACTGCTTTTCGGCGACTTCATGCCATCCGTCATAACTGAAGGTTGCGCTGTCCACAAGTGCTGTCACATCCTTGCATTCCGGGAATATGCGCATAACATCATCCGTCAGCAAGGCTGTTCCGAAGCCTCCCGCGGAAAAGCCGGTGACCAGGATCCGGTCGGGCGCGGGCACAAACTCCTTGATCTTCTCCACCATCGCGCGGTAATTCAGATACCCATGGTGATGGCAGACCCCGCTGCCCAGTTCCTCATCCTCATAAGCAAAGTCATTGGTGCCGCAATGGAAATCCCCGGACGCGTATTGAACAATAACGACGGACCAATCCTTAAACGGGTTGTCCTTCCGGTCGGAGGCCGCGATTCCCCCGCGTCCGTAAAAGTATCCCATAACGGCGCAGCTGGGCGTATAGAACGTCGTCTGACCGGCTTCCGGCGCGATTTTGCTCGGTCTGGCGGCACTGTAGGCATCGAGCGCGACACCACCGCCGCAGAACAGGATCATCAGGTTGTTGGCACTGCCGATCTTCATGGTACTGTAATACGGCGTTCCCTCCGAGCAGATACAGCCTTCCGGACGGTACACATACCAGGTATTCTTCTTCGGATTTTCCGGAAGATCCTTCGGTCTGCTCTCGTAAAGCGTACGCACAAAGGCTCTCGATTTTAAATCCGGGATCTGCTCAATCAGTTCTAACTCAGTCATCTTAGTTTCCCTTTCGTCTGTCTTTTCTTTCTGTATGTTCATCATTCCTCCTTGATGTTTCGTTTGTTTCATCGTGATGACAATATTGTATCATCGCATGGTCAGCCAGACAAGTCTCTGTTCCGAAATGAAACAAAGAAATAAATATGTATCATCGTTCTTTGATCAGCTGTCACATCGGGGAATTGAATCCCCGGAAACGGACATTTTTCCATTGACTTTTCGATGTTGTAAATGTATCATCTAATGTAATTTTCCGAGGGAGGAACCTGCCATGCGAATGAATAACGAAGAGCGGAACACGTATGTGAAAACCCAGATTACGAAGGCCACCCTGAAGCTGCTGAAGAAAAGGGATCTGTCCGAGATTTCCATCGGCGAGATCACCGAAACAGCCCAGGTCAGCCGGGTTTCCTTTTACCGCAACTATGAATCTAAAGAGGCGATTGTCCGTGAACAGGTGCACCGGCTGTTTTCACAATGGGCTGAGAACAATGAATACATCCGGCTCAAGGATGAAACCGGAAAAGATGATGAGCTGCTCGGTGATCTTTTCGGCTTCATCAAGGACAACGATAAGTTCTTCCTGCTTTTGAAAAAAAGAAACCTGCTGTACCTGCTTCGGGACGAGCTGAAACACATGATCGGACCGAAGCCGGAGGACAATAACGCCGCTGCCTACTTTGGTGCTTTCGCATACAACGGCATATACGGCTGGATTGATGAATGGATCAACCGGGGCATGCAGGAGTCAAGAGAAGACATGACATCCATGATGGTCGCGAGAAACCTGGCGCCGGAGGATTACAGGAAGAAAAAGGACTTCCGGTAATTACAGAGTATGGAATCCGCCGCCGACTTCCGCATCATTCGTCAGCAAAGAAGCCTGCCTGGTCGGATCGTTTTCATCATAATAGACGATGCCGACCTTCATCACTTCGCCGGCAATCTCCTCCCAGGCCTGCGTGTACAGGGTCTGATCCTCTGCCAGAGAACGGATTCCTTCCTGCGCCAGCTTTTCAACTGTCTCGAAGGAATGGTCCTTCACCGCCTTCCGGACAGAGTCAGCGACTT
>Ga0065709_1006588_pt1 | contig 10639 bp, 5 predicted proteins | sample Hoacrofraction14_2_FD_59096 | JGI IMG/M metagenome (GOLD analysis project Ga0065709, IMG submission 59096) | Hoatzin crop microbial communities from Cojedes, Venezuela, sample from fiber fraction 14 v1 | ecosystem: Host-associated > Birds > Digestive system > Esophagus > Crop | place: Venezuela... | reverse complement strand
ACGGCTATACATGCATTTCTAATAGGCGTGGCATGCTCTACATCTTCGCGCCTTGGGGACTGAAAAAGCTGAATCTCATCGATGAAAGCAATCTCGACCGTGCACGATTCCGTCATTTCTCACTCGCAAAGCATCCAAACGGCAAGATTTTTATTGCCACTTACGGCAATGGTTTGTTCGCATGGAATCCGCAAAACGACAGTTTGCAGCACTTCACTCAGAACGATCCTTCTCCACTTATCATGACAAACACGCTCACATGTGTGTTCATCGACCGCAGTGGTTCGGTGTGGACAGGTTCTCGAAACGGTTTGTTCAAAATCAATGAACGTAAAATCTTCCGCCATAAGCGGTTTCTCCCAGCAGCAGAAAGTCGCGACGAAAGTGCCAACAACATACGAAGTGTGATGAAGGATGGCGACAAACTGATGTTTGCAACGTCTGACAACAAGGTCTATGAACTATCTTCCGACGCTTCTGATTGCCGACAACTGGCATTAGCAAAGGCTAACATCCGAGTGTGGCATACCGACAAACGCGGACGGTTATGGATTGGGACGCGCGGAGCTGGCTTGATGTTCAATGGTCAGTCCTACACGAAGAGCGACAAGACTCATCAAATTGTCTCAAACGATATTCTCAGTCTGTGCGAAGACCAGTCGGGAAGAGTCTGGATCGCTACATGGGAAAACGGACTTCTAATGACGCAACCGTCGGACAAAGGCGTGCTGCATTTCTCGCAGTTTCTTAGTCGTTCTTATGGCGAAAGTCATGTTCGTCATCTCCGAATGGATGCAAAACAACGACTGTGGATAGCCACTGAAAACGGACTTTACATGCTGAACACGCAGCAAAAACAGATTAACAACGATGCTTTCCAACTGTTTAATAAGTCGAATGGCTCTTTTCCGAGCAATGAAGTTACGTGCATCGAGATTGGCAATGACGGCACAGTGTGGATTGGAACTAACACAGGACTGATGCAATGTCATTACGACGATGCCACGAAACGCCTTCATTACACTCGCATCACAAAAGAAGATGGAATGGTGAACAACAGTATTCATCAGATAACAGAGGATCGTTTCGGAAACATTTGGATAGGAACAGAAGAGGGTTTGTCGTGCCTGAACAGCAAAAGTCATGACATCCGCACTTTCATCGACAAGGATCTGCGCGCAAACAGTTATACTTCCTTCGCTTCTGCCATGCTCAACGACGGGCGAATCGTGTGTGGAACGGAGAAGGGACTGCTCATTGTAACGCCTAATCAGCAGCAAACGAATATGGAATCGCTGCAAGCTGCAATCACCAATGTATTTATTGACGGCGTTTCTGTTTATGAAAGAACGGATAATCCCACGCGAGGAAAATCGCTGCGACTGACGGATAAAATCATTCTTAACCACGACGACCAGAAAATTTCTATCACGTTCAGCAACTTCGATTTTTCCGAACGTCATCCGCGTCTTTATCGTTTCCGTCTGGAAGGATATGATGATCAGTGGCAGTCGGCAACGAATAGCAATCATGCTGATTACGAAAACATGCGGCCAGGCAAATATGTTTTTCATCTGCAAACGTATTGCGGCGCCGACAAATGGAGCCAAGAAACGCTACTTACCGTCATAATCCGTCAGCCATGGTACAATACTTGGTGGGCATGGCTAATATATCTTATGCTCGCTGCAGCAATATCGTCTTACATCTACTTCGCATGGAAACGCAACTTCCAGTTGAGACAACAGATCACTCTCGACAAACAGCTCAATGAGTTCCGCATTAACTTCTTCACGCAGGTGGCACATGAGTTCCGAACTCCGTTGTCTATCATTCAAAGTGCGGTTGGAAACATTGTGAGAAAAGGCAAAACAGCACCGGCAAAGACGGATATGCAATCGCTCGAACGTGGTACAAAGCGTTTGCTGCAACAGGTTAATCAACTCATGGAATTCCGACGTATCAACACTGGTAACGTGAAAATTCATGCACAGCGCGCCGATATCATTCTCTTTGTGCGCGAAGTGTTCAACGACTTCTGGTCACTTGCCAACCAAAAACAGATTAATTATTCGTTCACTCCATTCGCAAAGTCGTTTGAAATGCCGTTTGATAGCGAGAAAATGGAGCAGATCGTCTATAATCTCATATCGAATGCCATAAAATATACGCCCGACAAAGGGACGATTAGTGTGAAAATCCGACTGAAAACGGATGAGACTGACGCGCGTTCCTTGCCTAATATCGTGCTGAGTGTGGAGGATAACGGACCTGGAATAAGTAAACAGCAACGCGAACAGATGTTCAAACCGTTCATGAATGGCATGGTGGCAAAGGGTGGTATGGGCATCGGACTTTACATTGCTCATCAAATGGCGGTGGCTCATCATGGCTCTCTCACCTTCGAAGATGCACAACCAGGATGCATTTTCTGCGTAACATTGCCAACAACCGAAAGTGCTTACGCCGCAGAAGAACTGCAACCGCAACACACAAAGACCGTTACCACTCAACCTACAACGGCTCTCATGAGTGAGATATCGGCAGAAATGTCAGATAAACCGATGAACGACCGCTGCGTTCTTATCATTGAAGACAATCTTGATATGCTGCAACAAATCCGAAAACTGCTGTCAACATATCTAGAAACAGAATCAGCAACGACGGGATATTCGGCAATGGAACGACTGAAAGAGAAAACTCCCGACATCATTCTTTGTGATATCAAGCTGCCAGACACCAACGGCATCGATCTCATTCGCGTCATAAAAGCGAACGAACAGCTCGCGCGCGTACCTATTATTATACTGACTGCTATCGACGATGAAGCTGTAGAGTTGAGAGCATTGCAGGCAGGAGCAAACGACTATCTTATAAAACCATGTAGTCCTAACATCTTGATCACAAAGACTTTGCGTCTGATAGAGTTCTCTCTTTCCAATGCAAACACAAGCACGGACAAGGAAGAAGCGGCACCACTTATAACGAATAAGTCGGACGAGATTTTCCTAAATCGTATGCACAACATCATAGATCATCATATCGCTGAACCCGACTTCGATATACAAAAACTGACGGAACTAATGGGAATGAGCAGAACAAAAATATTCTATAAGATTAAAAAGCTATGCGGAAGTTCTCCAAACGAATACATTCAAAACCTGCGACTTGACTACGCTGCCCGTCTTCTCAAAGAGGGAGAACTGTCAGTAGCCGAAATAAGTTACATGGCAGGATTCCAAAGTGCCGCCTATTTCTCGCGCCGTTTCAAGCAAAAATTCGGAATGAGTCCATCCCGATTCCAAAGTGGGAAAGAAGAAAAAGAATAAGAAACACGCCAACCGCCCCCACTTCCTTTCCGCATTATTGCTTTTCATCAAATAGGGAATCGTGTCCAAAATTCTTCATTGTTTTTATTTCCTTGCAATAATATTCTTCCATAATAATACATTCTACATAAAAATTTCCACCTTTTTGACAGAAATTTCCACCTTTTTGACCCGAAATTTCCACCTTTAAGCCATTTTTATTATCTATTTTTGCATCGTGAAATCACTGTGCCAGTGAGCACAGAGAAACTACCTAAAACATCAAGAATCATGAAAAAAAGTATCATTCTTATGGGCGCTGCACTCATTTTAGCAGCAACCACAGCGCTAGCCCAACGCATCGACATCAACAACTATGGCCGGCAAGAGGCCGAAGGACTAGAGGCAGGCTACACAGCCTGGACCTTTGGGCGAAACACAAGTGCCACTGGAAGGTTCGAAACCTCTACTGGCGACAGCATAACGCTCACTTTAACAGCGGTAGAAGGACTGAATGGAAACGGTGTGCGCACAAATTATTGGAAGCAAGGCGTAGTTAATCTGGGCTACAAGCTGCTGGCCGACATGGCAAACGTTACCGAGCTGACCGATCCAGGCAACTCAAACGACTGCATAGAGATAACCTCTGGCAGCAGCGGACTTCAGCTAACCATCAGCGGACTCTCTGCCGGCGAGCACACGTTGCTGGCATATCACAATGTGACCGATGGTTATTCGGGCGAAGTAGCTCCGCTCGACGTGGTCGTAAACGGTGAAACGCTGGCCACAGGGATAAAGCAAACCATTCGCGCAACTAGCACTACCAGCAGCGGAATGTCGTATGTGAAGTTCACTGCCAATGGAACCGACGACGTGATAGTGCAGTATATCACCAAGCTGGCTGACGGAACCGACTACGTTTTCACAGCTGCTGTGATCAACGCGCTCGTGTTTGATGAGGACAACCCAATAGGAGTGGCATCGAATCCGAATCCTTCTAACCAAGACTGGCATGTTGCTGCCGACGACGGTACCTATCTTATGACGTGGAAAGGCGCCGACTCGGCTGTAAAACACCATGTATATATGGGCACCGATCCTAACAATTTGCAGGAAGTGGCCATAGTTACCGACACAACATACCAAGCCAGCGGGCTCTACAACCTTAACACCTACTATTGGAGAATTGACGAAGAGACTGCCGACGGAACCATTTTCTCAAGCGAGACATGGTCGTTCCGTCCGCGCCACCTAGCCTTCCCTGGTGCAGAAGGTTACGGTCGATTTGCAACAGGTGGCCGAGGCGGAACCGTTTACCATGTCACTAGTCTTGCCGACGACGGCTCTCCTGGCACGTTCCGATACGGAATTCTGAACGTAAGCGGACCGCGCACCATCGTTTTCGATGTCAGTGGAATCATCGTTCTTAACAGTAGGCTGACCTGTTCCGACCAGTTTGTGACCATAGCCGGACAGACGGCACCCGGATACGGCATCTGTTTCCGTGAAAGTCCGTTCGGAGTGGGGTCGGAAAGCATTGCACGCTTCCTGCGACTGCGCCTCGGTTTGGGCGAAATAATTGACAGTGAAGGCCATCGACGCACAGCCGACGGCATCGGAATGGCCGGCGCTAAGCATTCAATACTTGATCATACATCGATCAGCTGGACCATTGACGAGGCGTTTAGCAGCCGAAACGCATGGGATATGACGCTGCAACGCACCATGCTGGCAGAGGCATTGGGCATTGCAGGGCACAAGAACTATGCCGTAGGCAAGAACCATGGCTTCGCAGCATCTATCGGTGGCGACGTAGGATCCTTCCATCACAATCTGCTAGTCGATTGCAATGGCCGCAACTGGAGTATGGCGGGCGGACTGGATGGCGCAGGCTATTACTCCGGAAGGCTCGACATTTTCAACAACGTGGTTTACAATTGGCACGGCCGAACCACAGATGGCGGGGCACACGAGATAAACTTTGTAGGCAATTACTATAAGGAAGGCCCGGCCGTCGATACCCATTGCATCCTCACTCTGCAGCTTGAAGGAACCGGAAAGGGTTCGCAATCTGTTTACAGGAAGAACAATATTCGCGACAATCTTGACGGAACAATCGACATCGACGCAAATGGCATGTACTCAAAGCAGGTCGCTTCATCGCAAGTAGTTGACTGGGACCCGTTCCCAACCGAACCTATGTTCCCGTCATACGCCACCATTCAGGAACCGGCCGAGGCTTATAAAGATGTGTTAAGCGACGTTGGAGCCAACCAACCCTTCTTTGATCTCCACGATCAGCGCATGATTCGCGAAACGCTTAACCGCTCTTACACCTACGTTGGCTCACTTTCCGGAATAAAAGGCGAAATAGATTCGGAAGAAGACTGTGGCGGATACGAGGTCTATCCTGAGATAACACGCGCCGACAACTACGATACCGACCAGGACGGAATGCCAGACTGGTGGGAGGAACTTGCCGGAACAAACGTGTCAACGGCCGATAACAACGGCGATCCGGATATGGACGGCTACACAAATCTGGAGGATTATCTCAACTGGATGGGCGAACCGCACGTCATTATCGAACCTCAGGCGAAAGACACTATCAGCTTGAAGGCATTGTTTGCAGGCTATACGGCAAGTCCAACCTATCAAATTGGATATTCGGGCGACAAGCTTTCAACCGCAATGCTTAACGATACGCTGCTGGTCATTACGTCAAACGCCACAGAAGGAAGTTTGGAGATAATCACTCTGACAGTTACCGACAGCGAAGGCTCTACCAAAACGCGCTCGCTGGGCGTGGCAGTGACTGGCAATCCGACCGCTTCGGGCATCCAGAAGGCTATTACCGACATTCTCGACGAAGTGGTTAGCTACGAAGTATTCAATCTAAACGGAATGCTTCTGAAGTCGGAACGCGCTGCAAAAGGTGCCGATATCCACAGCCAAAACATGCAAGGCGTGGGTCACGGAACATTCGTTTTGCGCACCAAACATGCTAACGGACAGGTTCATACCATGAAGATAGCACGCTAAAAGCAACATTAAGAACACAATAAATGCCGCTCTTTCCGCTCGGGAAGGGTGGCATTTTTCTATCGAAAGTAAACCTTAATAACTAACCCTGACCAAGAATAGATTTGAAATTCTTTTTTTATATTAATAAAAACTTTGTAGAAAAATAACAATTCCTTTCTTCTTTCACCGCCCCTCCTTTCCTCTTTAGAAAAAACCATAATCCATTAATCTTGAAAACAGCGTCGTTTAACATTAGAGTTAGCGCCAGTTTAGTTTATTGTTAGCGGCAGTTAAGGTTCTTTGTAGCGGCGTTTTAGAGTGTTAGTAGCGGCAGTTGATCGGCTAAAAGCACGCAACAAATGACCCTAACTGCCGCTGTGAACGAGGTAAAGTGCCGCTGTAAATGAAGTCAAACGCCATTATAACCAAATAGTTACACCGTAATGACCATGTTCTTACATCGTAATGAGCAGCCCAAAACGATGTATGAATGAACTCAAAATGATGCACGAATGAACTCAAAATGGCGTAAGAATGAACTTAAAATGATGTGTGTACAACTTCAAAATGACATATCATTATTATATATGGCGTAATTTTAGCTTAATGTTTATGCCAGTTGGGGTCGTGGCGCTTTTGCAACTCAGTGGCCAAATCCTCGATGCTCAAACCTTTCGATGTGAGCAATACGATGAGGTGGTAAAGCATGTCGGATGCCTCATATATCAGACGCTCGTTGTTGTTTGCCACGGCTTCAATGACAGCCTCCAACGCTTCCTCACCCACTTTCTGGGCCATGCGATGACATCCGTCCTTGAAGAGACTTGTGGTGTAAGAACCTTCGGGCATTTCCTCGTGGCGTTTTTCAATAAAACGTTGCAACTCAATGAGAAACATAATGGGGTTATCGTTTTTTTCATTCCAGCATGTGTCAGCACCAGTGTGACACACGGGGCCGTCGGGTGTGGCTTTGATGAGAAGCGTATCGCGGTCGCAGTCGCAATTTATTTCTACTACATGCAAATAGTTTCCGCTCGTTTCGCCCTTTGTCCACAGACTATTGCGGGTGCGGCTGAAGAATGTTACCAGTCCCGTTTGCTCTGTCTTTTCCAGTGCTTCCTGGTTCATGAAGCCGAGCATGAGCACTTTCAATGTTTTGGCATCCTGAACAATGGCAGGCACCAAACCGTTCATTTTTTTGAAATCTATATCTTTCATTTTCTTATGTTTATTCCGTTTTTATATAAATATTCTTTCAGATCTCTGATGCTGATTTCGCCGAAATGGAACACACTTGCGGCGAGTGCGGCATCGGCTTTGCCTTCGTTGAAAGCATCGAGGAAGTGTTCCTTTTTGCCCGCGCCACCACTAGCGATGACGGGGATAGAAAGTGTTTCGTGCAACCGACACAGTGCATCGTTGGCAAATCCTTGCTTCACGCCATCATGGTTCATGCTGGTGAAAAGAATTTCGCCTGCGCCACGATCGTTGACCTCCTTCGCCCACGCGAAAAGATCGCGTCCCGTAGCCACGCGCCCTCCATTCAGGTAGCACTCCCAGCGCCCATCGGTCTCCTTAGCATCTATGGCCACCACGCACACTTGACTTCCGAAATGGTTGGCGATTTCGTCAATGAGCTCAGGCTGGCGCAATGCAGCAGAATTGATGCTCACCTTGTCAGCACCAGCATTAAGCAGGCGCTCCACATCGGTCAGCGTATTCACGCCACCACCCACGGTGAAGGGAATGTTGATTTCCTCACTGATGCGCTCCACAAGACTAGTGAATGTCTTGCGCCCCTCATGGCTAGCGGTGATGTCTAGGTAAACCAGTTCGTCGGCGCCAGCCTCGCTGTAAGCCTTGCCCAATGCCACAGCATCGCCCGCTTGACGCAAGTTCTGGAAATTCGTACCTTTCACGGTCGTGCCGTTCATCACATCGAGGCAGGGTATTATTCTTTTTGCTAACATAGTGTTCTCAGTTCTTTTAGTGAAATATGCCCTTCGAGCAGGGCCTTGCCGATGACAACAGCTGGCACGCCTGCGGCATCCAATGCACGAATGTCGTCCATACTGCTCACTCCGCCACTGGCAATGAGTCCGATGTTAGGCAGTTGCTGCATAATTTCTCTATAAAGTTCTACAGCAGGACCTTGCAGCATACCGTCACGCGCAATGTCAGTGCAAAGCACATGCTGCACGCCCTGCTTAGCATAACTTTCGATGAATGGAATGAGCTCGAGTTCTGACGTCTCTTTCCAACCGTTCACGCTGATTTTGCCGTTGCGTGCATCGGCACCGAGTATGAAATGCTCGTTGCCAAAGGTCTGCAACCATTCACCCATTATCTCGGGTTGGCGTACTGCCAGACTGCCCACGATCACGAGCGGTACGCCAGCATCGAACACCTTGTGCAGATCTTCCTCGCTTTTTATGCCACCACCAAAGTCAACCACGAGCGAAGTCTGGCGAACAATGGCTTCAACGGTCTTCACATTTATCACATGGGATTGTCGTGCGCCGTCTAAGTCAACCACGTGAAGACGTCGTATGCCAGCGTCCTCATAGCGCTTGGCCAAATCCACTGGATTGGTATCATACTCCGTTTTGGCGTCGTAAGCACCTTGTCGCAGTCTTACACAACGGCCATCAATAATGTCTATTGCAGGTATAAGTTCAATCATAAACTTAAAATCTCATTAATTTAAAATCTCATTTCTATGAAATTGCGAAGAATTTTCGCGCCCACTTCGCCACTTTTCTCTGGGTGAAACTGCGTTGCCCAGAAGTTATCTTGATGCAGCACCGCAGAGAAAGGACCGGCATAATCGCTCACAGCCACGGTTTGGGCGCAAAGCGGTGCATAGTAACTATGGACAAAATAAACGTAGTCGCCCACATTCACGCCCCGTAACAGCGGATTGTTAAATGTTTGCTCCTTACTCGTTTCACTATCACCGACAGGTAGCAGCGCGTTCCAGCCCATGTGTGGCACTTTCATTTCGGTTGAATTGGGCACAAACTTTTTTACTGGTACGTCAAAAATATCCAGACAGTCGGTGTCGCCTTCATCGCTATGGCGGCAAAACAGCTGCATGCCGATGCAAATACCCAGTACGGGTTGCTTCAAATCGCAAATAACCTTGTCAAGTCCTCTGGCACGCAGGTCAGCCATTGTTCGCGAAGCCTCGCCTTGACCTGGTAAAATCACGCGGTCAGCGTGCTGCAGTATCTGTGCATCGTCAGAAAGCGTGGGCGAAACACCTAATCGGCGCAAGGCATTCTCTACCGAGCGTAGGTTTCCTCCATGATATTTTACAAGAACAACTTCCATTTTCTTTATGCGGGATTATCCCTGATTTTTGTATAGTTACGAATTTCTCAACGATTAGCAAAGCAATGAACTCTAAAATATCCATTTCTGCTTTTGCCATCGCTGTAAGGATTACTTATAATGCTCCCTTGCTGCTTGGCAGCTGCATGTGTTCGGGATCGCGGCGTATGGCCATTCTCAGAGCGCGGGCAAAGCCTTTGAAGATAGCTTCAATTTTGTGGTGCTCGTTCTGTGCATCGGCCTGCACATAGAGATTGATGAGAGCGTTGTCGGAGAGCGATTTAAAGAAATGCATGAACATTTCCGTAGGTGTGTCACCAATATATTCGCGCTCAAACTGTGTTTCCCAACGCAACCAAGGACGACCGCCTAGATCAATGGCAACGGTGGCTACAGCGTCGTCCATTGGAAGCATGAAACCGTATCTGTCAATGCCACGCTTGTCGGCCAAAGTCTCGTGCAGAGCCTGTCCCAACGTGATGGCTACATCTTCCATTGTGTGATGTTCGTCCACTTCTAAGTCGCCATTGGCCTTGATTGTCAGGTTGATGCCAGCATGACGAGGAATCTGCTGCAGCATGTGATCGAAGAAATGCAAACCTGTGTTGATATCACTCGTACCGTCGCCGTCTAGGTTGATGCTTACCAGCACGTCTGTTTCGCTCGTTTGGCGATGCACGGTAGCGGTGCGTGCGGGTAGGACTATGCGCGTAAGTAAGTCGTTCCACGTGAGTTGCGAACTGAGAATAAATGCTTGGCAACCCAGATTCTGTGCCAATTGTCGGTCGGTTTCACGATCGCCAATCACGTAGCTCTGCGCCATATCATAATTACCTTGCATGTAGTCCGCAAGCATGGCAGTTCCCGGCTTTCGGGTTGGCGCATTGTCTTGCGGAAAAGTCTTGTCTATTAGAATATTGTCGAACGTGATACCCTCGCCTTTCAGTGTTTCCAACATAAGTTGATGGGGTGGC
>Ga0065709_1029956_pt1 | contig 10643 bp, 4 predicted proteins | sample Hoacrofraction14_2_FD_59096 | JGI IMG/M metagenome (GOLD analysis project Ga0065709, IMG submission 59096) | Hoatzin crop microbial communities from Cojedes, Venezuela, sample from fiber fraction 14 v1 | ecosystem: Host-associated > Birds > Digestive system > Esophagus > Crop | place: Venezuela... | reverse complement strand
TTATGCGCAGATTATCACTTTTCTTGATTTGCCTGGCCGCTTGCTTGGCCAGCGCTGGGGCCACGACCGTGAAAGTGCGGCTGGTGGACTACAATGCCGCGGACTCGGTGGAGGTCTGCCTGCACCCGCAGACCTGCAAGACAGGGCAGTTTCGCGAACATCTGCTCCTGCAGCTTAACGAGCAGGGACAGTTTGAGACGAGTGTTGACGTGGACTATGCCTACATGACCACGCTGGAGGTGTACCGGTGGGGCGCTTTCTACAACCTATTCCGCGTTTTGCTCGCGCCAGGCGAAACGGTGGAGATGGAAATCAGCAATTATGCCAGCAATGACGCGGAGGCCACCTACTTGCAGTCGCCCCACCTGAACATGATGCAGCACTATCCGCAGGTTAAACGCTATACTGACTGGCGCAAAATGTCGTTCACCGAGGCCGTGGAGGACGTTGATACGCTGGAGCAGTGCATGCTCTCGGCCGCATCGCAGGCGGCAGACGCCTACGGTTTTACTGACGCGGAGCGCCGCTATCTGGAGCGGGAGGCGCACATGCGGTGGCTTACTGCGCGTTGGTATGTGGCCTCCATCAATGGGGGCAAGGCGGGCACCTACGATTTCCTGAAAGGCGAGCCGCTGCTCAATGACCCCAGCATTGTCAGCAGCTGCGAATTCCCTACCCTGATGCAACATATCATAGGCATGCTTCCCACGTTGCTCTACTCTGACGACCTCCCTCCCTACCATACGCCGTCGCAGCATCACGCCACGTGCATGCTGAAGGAAGTGGACATGTACTACAAGCGGATGAGCGACTATTTCTGCCGGTTCTTCGGCACGGAAGAGCCGCCGTTCATCGCCCACGGGCCGCTCATCTACCTCACCTGCGAACGGGTGATTGGACATCTGCAGCAGGAAGACCTGCCCAAGGGCATCAAGCGCCTGCAGCGCCATTTCATCAACAAGGCGGAGAAGAAGGCGATAAAGGATGCTGCAGAGTATTGGTATAAACAGTGGCACTAGACTGGTGAGTGAGGATGGCAGGCAGGCGTTTGCTTTGATTTTTCGCTGAAGGATGAAGAAGGTTTGCTTGCGCGCCCTGATGGTTTTGCTGCTCAGCATGCTGGGCAGTGGGGTGCGTGCTGGCATTCCGCCGCTTCAGGAGAAGGTTTTCCTGCATTTCGACAATAATAATTATGTGCAGGGCGACACGATTTGGTGGAAGGCCTACGTGGTGCGGGCGGACAACCTGCACAGCACGCCGCTGTCGCGGATTTTGCATGTGGAGTTGCTCAACGAGCAGGGCTACGTGCTGGAGCGGCAGCAAGTGGCGCTCGACAGCCTGGGGCAGACGCACGGGCAGTTTGCGCTGGAGCGCGATGCCTTTCCTGGTCACTACGAAGTGAGGGCCTACACCAAGTGGATGATGAATTTCCACGACGGGGAGTACATGGACTTCCTGGAGTTTCGCTCGGAGAACGCCGCGCCATACACTGGCGCCCGGGTGAAGGGCGAGGAAGCAAGGAGATACGTCAGCGAGCACCCCGAGGAGTATGTGGCGTACAGCACTGAGCCCACCAAGGTGTCGCAGCGCCAGGACGGCACGAATATCTATGACGAGGCCGCCACTGTGCCGCATGCGTTTCTGGAGCAGAACGGCATTTTCTCGCGCGTGCTTTCGGTCTATCAGCGGCCAGCGCACGACTCGCTCTACCGCGCCAAGGTGATGCCGGCGAAAATCACCATGGGCGACTTTGAGAAGCACTACCGCGACGGGCAGGTGAACGTCCGCTTTTTCCCCGAAGGGGGCCATCTCATTCAGGGCGTGCCCTGCCGGCTGGGCTGGGAGGCCTATGACAAGGAGGGGCAGCGCCTGAACGTGGAGGGCGAACTGCTGCTGCGCGGAAAGTCCGTGGAGAAAGTGCGACCGCTGCATGCCGGGCGCGGGCGGTTTCTCATCACGCCTGCCGAGCATGGCGAATATGAACTACGGTTTGAGCAGGGCGGCAAGCGCTACGACTTTCCTTTGCCTGCGGCAGAGGACGAAGGCTGCGGCCTGGCCGTGATGCAGGAAGACGGCAAGGTGCGCATGGTTTTGCAGCGCGTGCTCCGCCAGCCGCGCCAGCTCTACCTGTGCCTTGCCAGCGGCGGCAAGCTGTTCCTGACCATGCCGCTTGCCTTCGAAAACGATGCCGCCATCGTGCAGCTCAACCCCGACGAGCTGCCAGCAGGCGTCAACGAGGCCGTGGTCATCGATGAGCAGGAGAGCATCCTGGCCGACCGCCTCTTCTTCGTCAGCAACGCCGCCCTGCGGCAACGGCTGCTCCGCGTGGAGAGCAACGAGGACAAGGGGCGAATGGCGCAGCCGCTGGAGCAGAACCAACTGCGCCTGCGCATCACCGACGCCAGCGGGCAACCCGTGGCGAACCAGACTTTTTCTCTTGCCGTGCGCGACCGCGACCAGTTGGAGCGGACCTTCTCTGCTGGAGGCGCCGCCACCTCGCTCCTGCTGCAAAGCGAGGTACTGGGATTCGTGGAAGACCCTGAGTACTACTTCGAGCAGGGCGCTGTGCATGCTGAGGCGCTCGACCAGTTGCTCATGATTCAGGGGTGGCGCCGATACAAGTGGGAACAGGTGGCGCACCCCGACCAGTTTGAGCCGACATTCCTGGCAGAGCAAGGAGTGACGCTCAACGGGCGCGCCTACAACCTGCGCCGCGCGCTCTCAAAGAAAAAGCAGCGCGGACCAGTGGACGTGTTCTGCTCGCTGCGCCTGCTCGGCGACCGCACCGACAGCCTGCTGCTCTACCGCGGATGGATGCGCACCGACTCGCTCGGGCAGTTCAACATCCAGCTGCCCTACTACGAGGGCGAGGGGCTGCTTGTGCTGCGCGCCAGCTATCCTTCGAAGAAAACGAAAGACCGCGACCAGCTCAGCAACACGCACGACGGCAATATCTTCCTGCGTCTCAGGCCTTTCCATCCTCTCAGCGTGAAAGCCCTCAGCTGGTATGAACTGCACACGGCACAGGAGGCGCCGCGCAACGCTGACTACTGGGCGCGCTATGAGCGGATGAACTACAGCAACCACATTCTGCCCGAAGCCATCGTCAAGGCCAAGCGCCGCGCACACAAGCAAAGGCAGAAAGACCGCCCCGTGATGAAGAAAAGCTTCTGGGAAGTGCAAAACCTGCTCTACGACATTGGATACATTGACTTCGGAGAGGGCACCAGCCCATACGATTTCAATGCCTCTAAATTCAACCTCGAAGGTTTCCTGCTGCAAGTGCAAGACCTGCTGAACAACCAGTTTGCATACGACATTTTTGAAGAGCGGACCATTTCCAACGGCAGGTTCTCGAATGCCACATCGGGCAACAAGTGGGTGCAAATAATGAACAAACCAGAAAAAAAAGAGGATTCAAGCACCAATCTGGCGGCGCAGAAGATGCAGTTCAAAGAGAACATCGACAGCATCTTCGTCATTACCGACAATCCGCGGCGCCCAGCCAACTACATCATCTACCACCAAGACCGCTTTCAGGACCCCATCCCCGGCTTTGAAGATGCCAGCAAGATACACCACGCGCAGTACACTTACGGCATCGCCACCTTCCTGAACCTCAAGCCCAAAGAGGACACCGAGAACACCACGCTGCCCGTGGGGCGCGAATACCACCTGAAAGGATTCAGCCAACCCGCCGAATGCTATACGCCCACCTACACCGACGCCAACCGCCCGCAGCAGCCCTTTGCCGACCACCGGCGCACGCTTTACTGGAACCCCACCCTCACCACCGACGCCAACGGCTGCGCCACCGTCACTTTCTTCAACTCGCAAGTCTGCACCGAATACGATATCTCCATCGACGGCATCACACCCGACGGAAAAATCATCGGTCTACCCTAAGTAGACGATGTGCGACTGACCATCCTTAGTTCAGGATGATTATGCGCAGGAAAAAAGGATTGAAAATGAGTGGCGGGCGTGTTTTTCTGAAAAAGGTGGCGGTGGTTTCGTGAAAATTGTGTAAATTTGCACGTTATTAGCACTGGCGCACTGGGGCGGGGGCATGTTTTGCCGCCATTTCGGGGCGCGGGCAAGTGTGTTTTCACAGGAAAAACAATCATTTATTTACGCCAAATGAAGCAATACACATGGGTGAACAATGTGGTGGGCTGGGTGGTTTTCGCCATTGCGGCCTGGACTTATTGTTCTACGATTGAGCCAACGGCAAGTTTCTGGGACTGCCCCGAGTTTATCACAACGGCCAACAAGATGGAGATTGGTCACCCGCCTGGGGCGCCGTTCTTCATGCTGGTTGGCAAGTTCTTCTCGCTGTTTGCGAGCGACGCGTCGCAGGTGGCGAAGATGGTGAACACGATGTCGGCGCTGCTGAGCGCGGGCTGCATTCTGTTCCTGTTCTGGAGCATCACTCACCTGGCCAAGCGGCTGCTGGTGAAGGACGACGAGCAGGAGGTTGGCCTGCCGAAATTGCTGGCCATCATGGGCGCAGGCATTGGCGGCGCGCTCATCTACACGTGGAGCGACACGTTCTGGTTCTCGGCCGTGGAAGGCGAGGTCTATGCGTTCTCGTCGTTCTTCACGGCGCTGGTGTTCTGGCTGATTCTGAAGTGGGAGGACAATGCCGACAAGCCGCACAGCGACCGCTGGCTGGTGCTGATTGCCTACCTGGTGGGCCTTAGCATCGGCGTGCACTTGCTGAACTTGCTTTGCATCCCGGCCATTGTGCTCATTTATTATTATAAGCGCAGCAAGGAGCCGACGCTGAAGGGTTCGCTGGGCGTGCTGGTGCTGTCGATGGTGATTGTTGCGGCCGTGCTCTACGGCATTGTGCCGGGCATCGTGAAGGTGGCGGGCGCGTTTGAGCTGCTGTTCGTCAACGGCCTGCACATGTCGTTCAACACCGGCATGTACATCTACCTGGTGCTGCTCGTGGCAGCGCTGATTTGGTCGCTTTGGGAGAGCGAGCACGGGGAGAATGACCTGCGCTTGCGCATTTCGTTCCTGGTGGCCATGACGCTGCTGGGCATCCCGTTCTACGGCCACGGCATGGCGAGCGTGGTGCTGGGCGTGGTGGTCATTGCCGTGGTGGCGGTGATTCTCTTCGCAACGAAGCACCTGAGCCGCCGCGTGCTCAACACGGCGCTGCTGTGCATGACGCTCATCACGGTGGGCTACGCTTCCTACGCCGTCACGGTGATTCGCTCCGCAGCCAATCCGCCGATGGACCAGGACTCGCCGGAGGACGTGTTCGCGCTCGAGGAGTACCTGGGCCGCGAGCAATATGGCCAGCGACCGCTGCTGTGGGGCCAGACCTACATGTCGGAACCGAAGATTGTGCCGATGGAGAATGCGCCGGGCCACTATCTCTATGACATCAAGACGCAGAAGAAATATTTCCGCAAGGCCAAGGTGAATGCCGACGACCGCGACGAATATGCGAGCAAGGACGACATCAAGGGCTACAACTATCCTGCGAGCGAGTGCATGCTCTTCCCGCGTGTCTATGACAAGAACCATGCGTCGAACTACATGTCGATGCTGGGCATTGCCAAGGGCGAGCGCCCCACGCAGGCCGACAACATGCGCTTCTTCGTGAGCTACCAGCTGAATTTCATGTACTGGCGCTATTTCTTCTGGAACTTCGTGGGACGCCAGAACGACCTGCAGAGCGACGGCGGCATGGAGCTGGGCAACGCCATCACAGGCATTGCGCCCATCGACAACGCGCTCTACGGCAACCAGAAGTACATGCCCACGGAACTGAAGGAGAACAAGGGCCACAACGTGTTCTACTGCCTGCCGCTCATCCTCGGACTCCTCGGCCTGTTCTGGCAAGCCTTCCGCGGCAAGCGCGGCATTCAGCAGTTCTGGGTGGTGTTCTTCCTGTTCTTCATGACGGGCCTCGCCATCGTGCTCTACCTGAACCAGACGCCTGGCCAGCCGCGTGAGCGCGACTATGCCTACGCTGGCTCGTTCTACGCCTTCGCCATCTGGTGCGGACTGGGCGTAACTGCCATCTTCGACTGGCTGAGCGGCCTGATGGGCAAGAAGCGCACTGGCGCACTCGCTGCCGCCTGCATCAGCCTCGTGCCCGCCGTGGCCGTGCCGCTGCAAATGGTGAGCCAGACTTGGGACGACCACGACCGCAGCGACCGCTACGTGTGCCGCGACTTCGGATTGGACTACCTGGAGACGGTGCCAAAGGACGGCATCATCTTCACCAACGGCGACAACGACACCTTCCCCCTCTGGTACAACGAGGACACGGAGGGCAAGCGCACCGACGTCAGGGTCTGCAACCTGAGCTACGTGCAGACGGAGTGGTACATCGACCAGATGAAGCGCCCGGCCTTCTCGGGCGAAGGACAGAGCTCGCCCCTGCCCATCGGCTGGACCCGCGCGGAATATGCCACTGGCGTGAACGAAATCACTGACGTGAACCCCGTGGTGGAGGAATTCGGACTCAGCGTGAAGGACTTCGTGAAGCAGGCCTACGCCGAACTGCCCGAACTCTCGAAGGAGCTCTGGGGCGACGAACCGTTTGAACTGACCAACGCCATCAACAAGTTCGTGCTCAAGCGCGTGGACTACGACGGCGCCATCGCAAAATATCCGCAGTACAAGAGCCTGGTGAACGTGGTGCGCAGCATCGACGGCTGCCTGCCCAGCGACACCCTCTACATCAATGTGGACAAGGACGCCGTGCTGGCGCAAGGCATCAACGAAACCTACACCGTGCAGGAGAAGGACAGCACCGTGACCTACACCATCCCCGACAAGATGTACATCAACGTGGGACGCAGCGGCGGAGCAGTCTATAAGAACTTCATGATGATGCTCGAAATGCTCGGCCAGAACAACTTCAAGCGGCCCATGTACATGTCAACCACCGTAGGTCCGGACAACTACGGCAGCCTCTACAAGCACTTCGTGCAGGAGGGACTGGCCTACCGCTTCACGCCGTTCACCTTCAACAGCAACGAGCGCCAGCAGACGGTGGTGGACACCAAGCGCATGTTCGACAACATGGTGAACCGCTACCACTACGGCAACCTCTCGCAGAAGGGCCTCTACATCGATGAGACCACGGGCCGCATGTGCAACACCATGCGCCGCTGGTTCGGCATGCTCATCCGCCAGCTCATCAGCGAGGGCGACACCGCTGCCGCGCTCAAGGCCGTTGAAACCTGCGAAAAGGAAATCCCCAACTACAACGTGCCCTACACCGTGACCAACGGCGCACTGGCGCTCGCCGAGGGCTATGGCGCTGCCAAGCAGTTCGACAAGGCCCGCGCCATCATGGAACAGATTGAGGAACGCTGCAAGCAATACCACACCTACTACATGAGCCTGGGCGACACGCCGTTCATCAACGCCGCAACCGGCCGCATGATCAAAATCGACGCCAACCTCCTCGAAATGGCCTACGGATACGACAACCTCGTGGCCAACTACCTCATCCTGGAGAGCAACGCCGACGACGACCAGCAGCGCGCCGACATACGCACCAAGATGGAAAGCCTCTACCAGGACTTCCAGAACATGAGCATGCAGTACATCAACCGCTGCCACCAACTCGGCATCACGCCGCAGATTGAGCAGTATCTCCTGCAAATGACCCGGCAATAATGTTTATCGAGCAACCCACCAAGTGGCTTCGATGGCTCTACCCCAGCGCCATCTGGAGAATGAACCCCAAGGAAAAGGCCGTCTATCTCACCTTCGACGACGGCCCCATTCCTGAAGCCACGCCCTGGATTCTCGACACGCTCGACCGCTACGGCATCAAGGCCACGTTCTTCATGGTGGGCGACAACGTGAGGAAGCACCCAGAACTCTTCGAGGAAGTGAAGCGACGCGGCCACCGCGTGGGCAACCACACGTTCAACCACATCAAGTTCATGACACGGCCCAGCCGCTATGTGTGGAACGTGCACAAGGCCGACCGGCTCATCCAGTCGAAACTCTTCCGCCCGCCACACGGATGGATGTGGAACTCGCAGTACATCCGCCTGCGCCACCGATTCACCATCATCATGTGGGACCTCGTGACGCGCGACTACTCCAAGCGAATCAACGCCGAGCAGGTGGTGGAAAACGTGAAGCGATACACCCGGAACGGCTCCATCATCACCTTCCACGACTCCATCAAGAGCATCGACAAACTCCGCACCGCCCTGCCGCAGTCCATTGAGTGGCTGCGCGACCAGGGCTACGAATTCAAGATTTTTGACGAGAACCAACTGTGGAGCAGACACCTCAAATAAATGCCAACAACCTGAAAGCCGAAGCCCTGCGCCTCGGCTTTTCTCGTTGCGGACTGGCGCGCGCCAACGCCGTCGATGAGGCCGCCGCAACCGCCTTCCAGCAATGGATTGCGCAAGGGCAGCAGGCCAGCATGCACTACATGCAGGACAACATGGACAAGCGCCTCGACCCGCGCCTCCTGCTGCCTGGCGCAAAGACCGTCATGGCCTTTGCCCTCAACTATTTCCCCTCGCAGCGGCTCAGCGACGCCCAGCTCCAGTTCGCCTACTACGCCTACGGACGCGACTACCACGACGCCGTGCGCCAGAGGCTGCGCCAAATTGCCGCCACCCTGCCCCTCCTTCCCGGCATCCCTGCCGAGGAGCAGGTGAAAATCTGCTGCGACACCGTGCCCATGCTCGACCGCTACTGGGCCGTGCAGGCGGGGCTGGGCTGGATTGGCAAGAACACCAACCTCATCATCCCCCACGCCGGCAGCTACTTCGTGCTGGGCGAAATCGTCTGCACCCTCGCCGCCGATGCCTACGACGCGCCCATGCCCAGCCATTGCGGCACGTGCCGCCTCTGCCTCGACGCCTGCCCCACCGGCGCCCTCTGCCAGCCCCGCACGCTCGATGCCAGCCGCTGCCTCTCCTACCTCACCATTGAGAACCGCGGCGACCTCCCCGCCCATGCCGCGCAGGCCATGGGCAACCACATCTACGGCTGCGACCGGTGCCAGCAAGCCTGCCCCCACAACCGCTTCGCACAGCCCACCAGCGTGGAGGAATTCGCCCCCACGCCCGAGTTCCTCGCCATGACCGCCGACGACTGGCGGCACCTCACCCGCGAGCAATACCAGCGCCTCTTCAAGGGCTCCGCCGTGAAGCGCGCCAAGTTCGAGGGACTCGTCCGAAACATCCAGGCCGCAGACACCGAGCAGCAGCACAATCAATAAGAAAACTTCCATCATAAACGCTTTGCAATTAAAAATCCGGGTGCAAAGGTAATATATAGAATAAGGAGAAAACAAATTCCGCGCCCACAAATTTTTCCGCCCAACCTAAACGACTTTCGCTCCAACTTGCAGCAACCTCCGCCCAACTTGCAGCAATGCCCGTGCAAGTTGCAGCAATGCCCGTCCAACTTGCCAAATAGCCTTTCCGCAGGCATCTCCGCCTGGAAAACCAGACCCTGAAAGGGCAAGAACTCTGTGGAAAGCATACGCTATATATAAATAAGGTGAATCACCCGTTGGGGCAGCCGCCACGCTTCGCACACGGTAACTCTGACCCTGAAAGGGTCTCAAGCCACGCAGTGGCTCGGTAACCGGAGGTGAAAAATCGAAGCGAAGCGAAGATTTTTTACCTCCGGATAGCACAAAAAAAGAAGGGACCTTTTCACAAAGACCCCTTCCCTATAAGAGTTACAAACCTTTAGATGCGTCTTATGTTTCGCAACATTCTTTCTGACGCTTGATGCAAAGATACAATTTAATATCGCAAAATTACGGTTTCTTACGCAAATGGCAAAATTTATGACGTAAATTGTTGCCGTTTTAAAGTTTTTTAAGACTTTTTGCCTCGTTTCGTCAACTTTCCGCCCTACTTCGTCATGTAGTTCGACGAGAAAGTGAACGTTTTCAGCGTGCTGCTCGTGGTCACCGTGCCGCCCTTGTAGAAGCCGTTCCACTCCTCGCTGTAGCCCGTGGGGGCGGAAGTGCCCTTGCGCAGGTAGTAGGTGCTGCCCTTCGAGAACTCGGGGCAGGTGCAGAGCGAGTAGTCGCCGCTGAGGGTGAACGGCACCTTGAGGGTGAAGATGCCCGTGGCCGAACTGCTGCTGCTCGTGGTCACCGTGATGTAGGTGCCTTTGGTGAGCGACATGCTGGTGAACTGCACCGTGGGCTGCGTGGCCGTGCTGGTGGTCGGCGCGCTCGCCGTGCTGCTTTGCGCAGCGCCCATGCTGAAGAGGTAGCCGCCAGAAATCTTGATGGCCGCTTCGTCGCAGTCAATGCCCTCCTCGGGCGCGCCCTTGGCCGAAAGCGCGAGCACCACGCCGTCGGTGATGGTGATGCAGCCGCTGTAGTTGCCGTTGCAGTCAATGGCGTCGTTGCCGCTGCTGTAGGCATAGACATAGCCGCCGGAGAATGTCATCGACGTGCTGGCGTTGATGGCATCGTCGTAGGCGCTGATGTAGATTTCGCCGCCGTAGATGTAGATGTTGGCCTTCGATTCCAGGCCCTCGCTGCCGTCGGTAGAGGTGTAGAGGTTGAGGTAGCCGCCGTTGATGGTGCAGTCGTCAGCCACGCGGATGGCCTTGGCGTAGGAAGCATCGCTGTCGCTGCCCCACGGGTCGTCGCCGCCGCCAGGACC
>Ga0065709_1012002_pt1 | contig 10675 bp, 8 predicted proteins | sample Hoacrofraction14_2_FD_59096 | JGI IMG/M metagenome (GOLD analysis project Ga0065709, IMG submission 59096) | Hoatzin crop microbial communities from Cojedes, Venezuela, sample from fiber fraction 14 v1 | ecosystem: Host-associated > Birds > Digestive system > Esophagus > Crop | place: Venezuela... | reverse complement strand
AGTCGGATGGCTGCGGTCATTGCCAAGCGGCTATCGCTATCGATGTTGATTTTTGCAGACAGCGCTCTTAGCGGCACGGCGCAACTGCTCCTCGGGGATACCAACGGCATCGGGCATCTTGCCACCATGAGCGTTGATGATGTCCACATACTCCTGGGGTACTGATGATGAACCGTGAAGCACGATGGGGAAGCCAGGCAACTTCTTCTCGATAGCCTCGAGCACGTCAAATGCCAGGGGCGGCGGGATGAGCTTGCCCGTCTGCGGGTCACGTGTGCACTGCTCGGGTTTGAACTTATAGGCACCGTGGCTAGTACCGATGCTGATGGCGAGCGAGTCGCAACCCGTGCGGGTCGAGAAGTCGATGACCTCCTCGGGCTTGGTGTAGTGCGATTCCTCGGCACTCACCTCATCTTCCACGCCAGCCAGAACGCCCAGCTCAGCCTCGACGGTCACATCAAACTGGTGAGCATATTCCACCACCTGCTTGGTCAGGGCGATATTCTCCTCATAGGGCAGCGCTGAGCCGTCGATCATCACTGATGAGAAGCCAAAGTCCACACAAGACTTGCAGAGCTCAAAGCTGTTGCCGTGATCCAGATGGAGCACGATTTGGGGATTTTCCCATCCCAGCTCTTTAGCATATTGCACAGCACCCTCTGCCATATAGCGCAGCATGGTCTGGTTGGCATACTTGCGTGCGCCGCTCGACACTTGCAGAATGACCGGAGACTTGGTGTCGGCTGAAGCCTTGATGATGGCTTGCAGCTGCTCCATGTTGTTAAAGTTGAAAGCGGGGATGGCATAGCCGCCATCGATAGCCTTGGCAAACATCTCTCGTGTGTTCACGAGGCCTAAATCCTTATAATTTACCATAATTTGAAATATATTTTTAATAAACGTTTATTTCTCAATGCGCAAAGGTAGTCACTTTTTTAGTGAAACGCAACACATTGGGCGATTATTTTAAAAGCCAGGCTCGGATTGCTTTTTTTTAACCTTAATCATTAACCATTAAAAGGTCTGCATATCCACCAAGTGCTTGTAGGAGCCGTTGGCAGCCATGAGTTGCTGGTGGGTGCCACGCTCGATGATGGCACCATCTTGCATCACACAAATCAGGTCGGCATTGCGTATGGTTGACAACCGGTGGGCAATGACCAGCGTGGTGCGACCCTGCATCAGGTTGTCTAACGCCTCCTGCACCAGGTGTTCGCTCTCGGTATCAAGTGCCGATGTCGCCTCGTCGAGAATCAAGATGGGCGGATTCTTGAGTATGGCACGAGCAATGCTGATGCGCTGCCGCTGACCACCACTCAGTTTGCAACCGCGGTCACCAATGTTGGTGTCAAATCCTTGCTCGCTTGCCATGATAAAGTCGTAGGCATTGGCGATGCGGGCAGCGTGCTCAACTTGTTCGCGCGAGGCATGCTCAACGCCAAAGGTGATGTTGTTATAGAACGAGTCGTTAAACAAGATGGCTTCTTGGTTCACGTTACCCATCAAAGCCCGCAGGTCGGCTATGCGGAATTGGCGAATGTCGATACCGTCGATGGTGATGCTGCCTTGCTGCACATCATAGAATCGGGGCAACAGGTCGGCGAGCGTGGTCTTGCCACTGCCGCTCTGTCCCACCAGCGCCACCGTCTGCCCCCGTTTGATGTCGAGCGACACATCGTTGATAACCCACGTCTCGCCATAGCGGAAGCTCACATGGTTGTATGCAATGCCCTGCGACATCTGCGTCAGCTGCACGGGTTGCACAGGGTCTTTAATGGGATTCTCAGCATTCAGAATCTTGTCGATGCGCTGCATCGATGCCAAGCCTCGCTGTATGTTATAGGATGCCTTCGACAAATCTTTGGCGGGATTGATGATGCTATAGAAGATGACCATATAATAGATGAACTTGGGCGCAGTGATGCTGCTATAGCCGCCCAAGATCAGCGAACCGCCAAACCACAACACGATGGCAATGGTGAGCGTGCCCAAAAATTCGCTCATGGGATGTGCAAGCTCATAACGCCTGTTCATGCGGGTGACGATGGTGCGGTAATGCTCATTCTCGTCCTCGAAGCGGCGACGCACCTTGTCCTCGGCATTAAACGCCTTGACAATGCGCAAACCGCCGATGGTCTCCTCGATGTTGCTCAGCAGCACGCCCCACTGGTTCTGTCCCTCAAGCGACACTCGCTTGAGCCGCTTTCCCACCGTGCCCATCACCCAGCCGGCAACGGGCAACAGCACCAGCACAAACACCGTGAGTTGCCAGCTTACCACAATCATCATGGTCAGGCAGGCAATAATCATGATGGGATTTTTAAACATCATGTCAAGCGATGCCATGATGCTGTTTTCGACCTCGGTCACGTCACCGCTCATGCGTGCCATCACATCACCCTTGCGCTCGTTGCTGAAGAAAGCGATGGGCAGCGACAACATCTTGCTATAAATTTGATTGCGGATGTCGCGCACCACACCCGTGCGAATGGGAATCATGAAAAAGGCACTCATATAGGCGCTGCCCGTCTTCAATGCAGTCATCACCACCAGCGCGGCAGCGATGCAAGCCAGTGCCACAGACTGACCGTAACGCTGAATGATGCATTGCACATAATAATAGAAGTCGTTGACCACCACATCTTTGACACTGGCACTGCCCCATGGCATGAAGCTATAGGTGTTGGTGTTGATGCCAAATAGCATCTCCAAGATGGGAATAATCAACGCAAACGAGAACAGCGTGAGGAACGCTGCCAGCACGTTGAACAAGATGTTCAGTGCCAGATACCTCTTGTAAGGCGGCACAAAGCGGGCTAACAGTTTGAAAAATCCTTTCATCGTGCGGCAAAGATAGTGCTTTTTAACCGATAAATCATGATGTGGCACCTACAAATTTTCACGACCCTGAACACGCATGCCGGCAACACATCCATTTTGCGATATCATTTTTTTCATTTTTTATCGTCAATTGGTGTTTACCTTTATCCACCATGGGGTATAAAAAAGTATCAGGACTCAATTTTTTAACCCGATATGTTTAGACAATTTGCACTCATTCTCCTGCTCATTGCCTGGTCACTGGGTTTTGTGGCATGCCACAGCGACCAAGAGCGAACCACCCATGTGCCAAAAGATACCGCAGGCGACATCGCCACAGTTGCCGACATCCCCATCATCAGTGGCGGTGTGCGCGAGCCGGCACCGTCTGGCTCGTGGGCGCACTACTTGCAACATCTACCACTGAAGCCACAAGATTATCCCGTGCATTTGTGGAACGGCAAGACCGTGCCCGACCGCGCGGCGCACATGCGTGCCTATCGCGTGGTTAACATGGACATCGACCCACAGGACCTGCAACAGTGCGCCGATGCCATCATCCGCTTGCGTGCCGAATGGCTATACGGTCTTAAACGCTACTGCGACATTAAGTTTCACTTCACCAACGGCTTTGTTGCCGACTACGACAAATGGGCTCACGGATACCGCATACGCCTCAATCCTGAACAAACACACTGCACTTGGTATCGCGCCAACACCGACACCGACTACAGTTACGCTACCTTTCGACAATATTTGCTCACTGTGTTCACCTATGCCGGCACAGCATCTCTCTACAAAGAGCTAGCGCCCGTTGAGGGCGAGGCGCGAGCGGGCGACGTGCTCATCCACCCTGGATTTCCAGGGCACGCTGCCGTCATTGTGGACCACATTACCTATGATGATGGCAAGCGACATGCCTATTTGCTGGCACAGAGCTGGATGCCCGCACGCGAGATTGCCGTCTATCCTGCTTTTAACTGGGCGACTGGCAAGGGCGAGACCTGCAACCAGCAGCTTTTTCCTTACTACGACCCTGCCGTTACCGACAGCATCCACACACGTTCCTACCCATTTGACGTCAAGCGCGACTTGCGGCGGTTCAAAGACTAAATCTCATCATTTTTGATTTTCTCAATAAAAAGTGCTACCTTTGCCGCGAGTGTAGAAAATTTACTGTTAAATCTCCATCAATAAAGGAACTAAAATCATGAACCAACTCTCTGACCGCATCAATGCATTGGCACCCAGTGCCACCCTCGCCATGTCACAAAAGAGCAGCGAATTGCGCGCGCAGGGCATCGACGTGATTAACTTGTCGGTGGGTGAACCCGATTTCTTCACGCCCGACCACATCAAGGCAGCCGCCAAACAAGCCGTTGACGACAACTTCTCGTTCTACTCGCCTGTGCCTGGCTACCTATCCTTGAGAAAAGCCGTTAGCGAAAAGCTCAAATGCGAAAACGGACTCGACTATGCGCCCGAACAGATTGTTGTGGGCAACGGTGCCAAGCACGAGCTTTGCAATGCCGTGATGGCACTGGTCAACCCTGGCGATGAGGTTATCATCCCCACCCCCGCATGGGTCAGCTATGTGCAAATGGTAAACCTGACTGGCGGCAAGAGCGTGTTGCTGCCTGCCACCATGGAGCAACACTTCAAGGTCACAGCACAGCAGCTCGAAGAAGCCATCACGCCAAAGACCAAGCTAGTCATCATTTGCTCGCCCAGCAACCCCAGCGGTGCCATCTACAACCGCGACGAGCTTAAAGCCATTGCCAACGTGCTGGCACGTCACCCGCAAGTGATGGTCATTGCCGATGAGATTTATGAGCACATCAATTATGTGGGACAACACCAATCACTGGGTCAATTCACTGAAATTCGCGACCAGGTGATTATTGTGAACGGCGTTTCCAAGTCGTATGCCATGACGGGCTACCGCATTGGCTACATTGCCGCACCGCTCTGGGTCGCCAAAGCCGTCACCAAGCTGCAAGGCCAGTACACCAGCGGTGTGTCGTCAATCGCACAGAAAGCCGCCGAGGCTGCCTACAATGGCCCGCAAGAGTGTGTTGAAGAGATGCGGCAAGCCTTCCAGCGTCGCCGCGACCTGATTGTCGGCCTGTTGCAACAGATTCCTGGCCTAGAAATCGATATGCCCGATGGCGCATTTTATGCGTTCCCGCGCGTTGAATACTACTTTGGCAAGCGCAATGGCGACACGGTCATCAACGATGACAACGACCTCGCCCTTTATCTGCTCAACGAGGCCCACGTTGCCACGGTGGCAGGCAGTGCTTTCTGCTGCCCAGGCTACATCCGTCTGAGCTATGCCACCAGCGACGAGAATCTGCGCACCGCAGCAGCACGCATTGCCGAAGCTCTCGCAAAGTTGGCATAACCCTTGCTCTTGCAACGCAAGACACGACACCAACAGCAATGGTGCGACCATCCCTCTGGTTGCGCCATTGTTGCTTTTTTTAACCACGGCACATCACCGTTTGTCGCACAAAATCATTACCTTTGCGGCCGTGAAAGCAGTTGACGAGCAATATATGGCGCGAGCGTTGCAGCTGGCGCGTTTGGGTGCGGGACACGTGTCGCCCAACCCTATGGTGGGAGCAGTGATTGTGTGCGATGGCATCATCGTTGGTGAGGGATGGCATCGCCAGTTTGGCGAGGGGCATGCCGAGGTGAATGCTATTGCCAGTGTCAACGACCCCAGTGTGCTCAGCCGCAGCACATTGTATGTGACGCTTGAGCCCTGCTCACACTATGGCAAAACGCCACCGTGCGCACAACTCATCATCGACAAGGGCATAGCGCGAGTGGTAGTGGGCACACTCGACCCGTTCGACAAAGTGTCGGGACGGGGTGTAGCCATGTTGCGAGAGGCTGGTGTTGACGTGACGGTGGGTGTGCTTGAAGATGAATGTCGCGCACTAAATCGCCGCTTCATGACCGCCCACACCACACATCTGCCCTGGGTGCAGCTCAAGTGGGCGCAGACCGCCGACGGGTATATCGCCGCACTGCCCACAGCCGACGAAAATCCGCTACACATCTCCTCGCCCGTCACCATGCGGCTCATGCACCGGCAGCGTGCCTTGTGCGACGCTATTGTTGTCGGAGCCACCACAGCCCGCATCGACAATCCTGCGCTCACCGTGCGTCAATGGCCTGGGCGCAACCCGTTGCGCGTGGTGCTTGACCGACGGTTGACCATGCCAAACGATTGTCGCCTGCTGACCGACGGTGGCAAGACCATCGTCTATAACGCCATCAAAAACGACGACCGTGGTCCCGTGACGTGGGTGCAGCTTGACACCACCGCCCCACGCACTTGGCTGAGCGACCTGTACAGCCGCGGCATCACCAGCGTGATGGTCGAGGGCGGAGCCAACGTGTTGCAGCAGCTCATCGACTCGAGCAACTGGAACGAGGCGCGAATCGAGGTCAGCAAGCGCCGTGTGGGCGATGGCACCCTAGCACCACAACTGGTGGGCGGCACACTGCTGGAGCAGTTTAGCGTCGGCGAAAACGACATTTTCATCTTCGGCAACAAAGTTTCGGCTTCAAAATCACGTTAAAAAGGTGTAAAAAACGGCCATTTATCGTTTATTATCTTTAACTGTTGCGGTTAATTCGTGCCGAAGTAGTACCTTTACGGGCTGAAAAAAGAGGGTCGCCGACCGCAAAAACGTTAAAAATGCCGCTCATGACCCGATTTTTTTGTAATTTTGCAGTTTAGCAATCATAACAACAAACGTTACTGTATCATAAGTAATAGACCAGATGACGACAAAAAATTGGCCATACCACCTGCTGATAGCAGCGGCAATGGTGCTGAGCCTGATGGCAGTGGCATCGTGCAACAAGGACGATGACGACGACGATGTCTATACCTATAGCGAAAGCGAGATGACAACCCTCATCACCGCCTTTGGCCTACAAGAGAATGACAACGTGATGGACAACCTGGACTCGGTGTTCTTCACAGTTGATGTCGATAACGGACTCATCTACAACGCCGACTCGCTGCCCGTGGGCACCAACGTGACCAAACTGGTGGCTACAATCGACTTTATGAACACGGTGAGCAGTGCCGTGTTCACCATCAAGGGTGGCACCTTGCAAAAGGACACCACCATCAACTACTCGACCTCGTCAACCGACAGCATCGACTTTACCGGTAACGTGAAGTTGACAGTCACCTCATACGACCAATCTTACGTCAAAGTATATGACGTGAAAGTGAACGTGCACAAGATGGAGCCCGACAGCATGATGTGGAACTTGGATTGGCGTCGTGATTTGCCTGGCGCTACCGACAATGTCATCACCAGCAAAACCGTGTTGCAGGGCAGCACCTACCGCTGCCTGGTGCATAATGGCGACAGCTATGTGTTGTCATCAGCCACTGAGCCCAACCAAGAAACTTGGGAAAAGCAAACCGTGTCGTTCTCGTTCACACCGCAGGTGACTTCGCTCACAGCCAATGACAACTATTTATACATACTAGACACCGACGGCGAGCTATACAGTTCAGAGGACGGCATCACGTGGAGCGACTGCAACGAGCAGTGGTACAGCATCGTGGGCGGTTATGAGGACCGTGTGCTGGGCATCTGGACTGACGGCTCAGCATATTATCACGACGAATACCCGCTGCGCGACGGTTTTGCACCAACCCCTGTTGAAGACGGTTTCCCCATCACAGGGTCATCGCAACTGGTTCACGCCGACAACAGTTGGGTGGTGACCAGCCAGTCGATGATGGTGGGTGGCTTGAACAAAAATGGCTATATGGTGAGCGATGTGTGGGGCTATGATGGTGCCAGGTGGGGACAAATCAACGATGACCACTCAGACACCTTGCCCGAGTTGGCAGGAGCCACGTTGTTCCCCTATTACACCTACACGAACTTGAGCGGCACGTTGCGCTACAAGAAACACGTGACATGGTTTATTGTGGGCGGCACGCTAGCCGATGGCTCGCTGAACAAAGTGGTTTACACGTCAAACAACCAGGGCATCAACTGGACAGTTGCCGACACCGCTTGTCAGATGGCAAATCACATCCCACTGTTTACCGGAGCGCAAGCCTACGTCAACTTTGAGACGCTATATGCCACCACGTCATCGTCGGCACCGCGACGTGTGTCGTCGGTTGTCACATCATGGCCGTGCCCCTACATCTACCTGTTTGGCGGCTACGACAGAGATGGCGATGCGCTGCCGTTTGTTTGGCGCGGCGTTTATACACGCATGACATTCTATCCACTGTACTAACTAGCAGCGCATGAAGAGGATAGCACTCATAGCAACCCTAATCATCATAACTGCGGCAATGCCCGCGGTGGCACAGTCCTACAAATACGAGGTGGGACCATCGCTGGGCATGACTGGCTATCTGGGCGATGTGAACAATAGCAACCTGTTCAAGCACCCAGGTGTGACCATTGGCGGTTTGTTCCGTTATGTGCATAACAGCCGCTGGGCGTTCAAAGCCAACCTCAATTATGCCACTATCAGCGGCAATAGCAAAGACATCGAGACGGTGTTCCCCAACGGCGAGCAATATGACTTCAAGTCCAACTTGTTTGATTTGGGCTTGACAGCCGAGTTTAACTTCTTGAACTATGGCAAAGGCCCGCTATACAAGAAATACAAGCCCATCAGCCCCTATATGGTAGCTGGCGTGGGCTTCGTGTTCGCCATTTGCGACGGTCACAACGCTGCCTCGTTCACCATTCCCATTGGTGCAGGCGTGAAATACAAGTTCAAGGACCGCTTGAACTTGGGGCTTGAGTTCACCATGCGCAAGGAGTTCAGCGACCGCATCGACAATTTGAGCGACCTGTATGGCATTAAGCACTCGTTCTCAAAGAACACCGACTGGTACTCGTTTGTGACACTGAGTGTGACCTATGAGTTTGGCAAGCGGTGCGTGCGTTGCAACTATATTGAGTGATTGAACTATAACACAACTAAAGAGCAGGATGTCCTATAACGACCAAATAAAAGAACTTGACGCGAGCCGCATACCACAGCACGTTGCCATCATTATGGACGGCAATGGCAGGTGGGCAAAGCTGCACGGTCAGGAACGCTCATTCGGACACGAGAGCGGGGTCGCCACAGTGCGGCAAGTGACCGAGGTGGCGAGCGAGATGGGTGTCAAATTCCTGACACTCTACACGTTCTCGACCGAGAACTGGAATCGCCCACAGGACGAGGTGGACGCACTGATGAACCTGGTGGTGGTGTCTATCGAGAAGCAGACCCCTGACCTGATTAAGAACAACGTGCGCCTGACCGCAATTGGCGACTTGGGCCGCATGCCACAATATGCCGCCGACCGCCTGCGCAAGTGCATGGCAGACACCAGCGTGTGCACGGGCATGGTGCTTTGCCTGGCCCTGAGCTACTCGTCGCGCTGGGAAATCGTCGAGGCTTGCCGCGCCATGGCACGCGAAGCCGTTGCCGGCACGCTCAATCCCCAGGACATCGACAGTGACGTACTGAGCGCACACTTGACCACGTGCGACATGCCCGACCCCGACTTGCTTATACGCACGGGCGGTGACCTGCGCGTGAGCAACTACCTGCTGTGGCAGATCGCCTACAGCGAGCTTTATTTTTCATCAAAATATTGGCCCGATTTCACTAAGGAGGACTTCGTTGCGGCGATTGCCGACTATCAGGCACGCGAACGCCGCTATGGTAAAACGAGCGAACAGGTAAAAGAGACTAATGAAGATTAATGCAGCAAATATCCGCCGTGCTGTGGCAACGCTGGTGACCGTGGCGTCGCTAGCCACCGCCACCAGTGCCCAAGAGACGAGAACCGTCAACGACACCATCTACAATCCTAAGATTGTCTTCACCGGCGTGCCCACCAAGTACGAGATTGCCGGCATCCGCGTCGAGGGCGTGGACAACTACGAGGACAACATGGTCATTGGCTACAGCGGCCTTGCCGTGGGTCAGCGCATCGACATCCCTGGCGACGACCTCAAGGCTGCCGCCAAGCGCTTCTGGCGACAAGGGCTGTTCTCCAAGGTGCAGATTGCCGTGGACAAGATTTATGGCGACCAGGCATGGCTGGTGTTTAACCTGCGCCAGCAGCCCCGCGTGTCGCAAATCAACTATAACGGCATGAAGGGCGGCGAGAAAAAAGACATCGAGCAGCGGCTAGGATTCCAAATCGGCAGCCAGATGACGCCCAACATTGCAGACCGCATCGAGCAAATTGTTGAAAAATACTATGCCAACAAGGGCTTCGAAAAAGCCACTTGCAAGGTGGAACAACAGCCCGACCTGAGCAAGCAAAACGAGGTGATTGTCAACATCAACGTGGACAAGCACGACAAAATCAAGGTTCACAAAATCTACTTCGAGGGCAACCAGGTGCTGAGCGACGGCAAGCTCAAACGCACCATGAAGAAGACCAACGAGAAGAAGAGCCTGTGGAAACTCTTTAGCCAAAAGAAGTTTGTCCGCAGCGACTACGAGGACGACAAGCAACGCATCATCGACAAGTATAACGAGAAGGGCTACCGCGATGCCGTGATTGTGGCTGACAGCGTGGTCAACTACGACGACAAGAACGTTGACGTCTATATCACCGTCGATGAGGGCAAGCGCTACTACATCAACGACATCACCTGGGTGGGCAACACCGTTTACCCCTCGGTTGTGCTTAACGAAATCTTGGGCATACACAAGGGCGACGTCTATAACCAAAAGATGCTCAACAAGCGCACGCAAGAGGACGACGACGCCGTTGCCAACCTCTACCTCAACAACGGCTACCTGTTCTACCAGCTCATCCCCATCGAGAGCAAAA
>Ga0065709_1029952_pt1 | contig 10677 bp, 3 predicted proteins | sample Hoacrofraction14_2_FD_59096 | JGI IMG/M metagenome (GOLD analysis project Ga0065709, IMG submission 59096) | Hoatzin crop microbial communities from Cojedes, Venezuela, sample from fiber fraction 14 v1 | ecosystem: Host-associated > Birds > Digestive system > Esophagus > Crop | place: Venezuela... | reverse complement strand
TCCGGGAGCATAACCTTCTCTCCAACCAGCCGCGCTATCTCAATGTCCGAAGTGGAGTTACGGGCCAGATAATTAAAATACTGGTTGCCATTATTGAAATATTTTTGGATTCCAGGCATTTGTATATACGAAATCTTTAAGATTCTTTCATCCCGGACACGATAAGAATCAGGCAATTCGATATTCCTGCTATGGCAGATTGCCTGCTTCTTGCGGACAGTCAATTCACTATATGGAACACCTTTGTCGTAATTCCGTAGATTTCCATTGAAGAACAAATCTGCGCTACCCCATGCGTAGCTATATGGCGTAGTGTCCTTTATGGCCTCGTAGCCATTACGGGCAATATATGCAGTGATGTTTCGGAAGGCACGGAGGTCGGGAACATCATAGACCTTGTAGGGCCAGGACCGCAAATTGGACTTAAGTCCCTTGCGGATTTCCCATTGCGAAATCTGCACAGCCCATTCTTCAAAGAAAGATTCCGCTTCTTGAACCGTTCTACACCCAACCAGCCAATGCCCGTGGTTGGACATATATACATCTATGTATACCTTAACTCCTGTCCGTGCCGCGGCAATCGCAGCTGAATTAACTGCGATGTCATAGTCCTCGGTTTTTATAAATACCGACCTGTCTTGATGTTGTGCACAGATGAACCAAAAGGGGCCGTCCATCTGAAAATGCCTGGAGCATTCGTCTTCGCGCAATATCCATTCGCTTCGAGCCATAGTAAAATCGTTTTTGGCAAAGGAGCGAAATTAATTCGAGAGTTAAAAGAAAAGTTAAATTATTAAGCGAGAAATTTACGTTTGCGGGGGTATTTAAAAAATTATTTTATTGCCGTATCGTAAAAATTGTTGCAGAGTACAATTTCGGACTACAAAACGAAATAGAATTCGGTTAACAAAAAAGGCCGATTTTGTCAACGCGATGCCCGAGATCAAGGTTTGGTTAACAAAAAGGGCCTGTTTTGTAAACAGAATCGGCGAACGAGACGCCTAGTTAGATGTGCTTGAGGATGGCGCGGATGGTGTCGATGCCTTGGGCGAGGTCGCCTTTCTCGACGCGGAGCATGGCCTTCTGAAGGGTTTGGTTCACGGGGGTCGCAACACGGTGGTCGAGACCACCCTTGATGATTACGCCCGTGATGTTCTCCAGGTCAAGGGGCTTCTTGGCCTCGAGGTTCTGGAGCAGACCTGACTTCGCGTCCTTGTGGTACTTAATCAGGTCGGGAATCCTACGCATGCGATACCACTTGCCTAAGACGGTATGGTAGCGCGTGGCTTTCTTGAAGTTCACCTCCTCGAAATTCGGGATGGTGATGTTCATGGCCTCGGCTACCTTCATGCACTCGTTGCCGCTGCGGACCATCAGGTCGCGGCACTCCTTCTGGGCGACTGTCTCGCCAAAGGTACCGCCATAGATGGCAGAAACTATTGACAGCGTGCAGTTTATCACGAGTTTGCCCCAGCGTGCACCGAGAAGGTTGCTGATGAAGTGAGCCTCCCCTATCTTATCGAGAAGGTTACGGGCATTCATGGCGGGCTCGGAAACTACGCCTGGAGCCTTGCCGATGTACGCACGGCGCCTACCCGATGCGGAGTGGATGGCCACCCTGCCAGGTTCAATCTGCTCGGCAATCCAGTCCACCGCGCACCCCATTGTGCGCAGCGGACCAACTGCCTCGATTATCTCATTATCCGTAAAGCCATTCTGCAGGGAAACCAGGATACCCTTCACCTTAAGGAGGTCCTTAATGTAGGACAAGGCATCTGCATTGGACTTTTCGCTTGCAGCAAGAAAGATTACATCGTAACCAGGAGTAGCTTCCTGTGGGTATAGGGCAGTGACCGGGATTGTGAAGTTCTCATCGCCTTCAATCCTGGCTCCATTAGTCCGAAGAGCGTCAATCTGTACGGGATTGTTGTCAATCAGGTCGACATGCTCTCCTGCTTTTTCAAGAAGGGCTCCTACGGCAGTACCTAAAGCCCCTGCTCCATACACGGATACTTTCATGGCTTACTTTACGCTAAATACAAAAATGCAATGGCTGTGATAAGTTTCACCGGGGCGAAGCACTGCGCTAGGCCACTCGGGCTTGTTAGGAGTGTCGGGGTACTTCTGGGTCTCAAGGCAGATACCAGCACGCTGGTTGTAGACTACGCCACCCTTGCCCTTAACGGTACCGTCAAGGAAGTTGCCACTGTAAACCTGGATGCCGGGCTCGTCGGTGTAGACCTTAAGGTCAATACCGCTTGCAGGGCAGTAGAGCTCGACTGCGAGCTGGGTGATGTCGCGGTCGTTGTCAAGAACCCAGTTGTGGTCGTAACCGTTGCCGTTCTTAAGCTGCTCGTCCTCTACTGCGATATCCTGGCCAACCTTCTTGGCAACACGGAAATCGAAAGGAGTGCCTTCTACGGGACGAATCTCGCCTGTGGTCATGTAGGTAGAGTCAACGGGAGTGAAGTTGGCAGCATTGATTGCCAGCTCGTCGTCTACGATGCTGTGATTGGCAGGGTCGCCACTCAGGTTGAAGTAGGAGTGGTTGGTCATGTTAATCACGGTAGGAGCATCGGTAGTTGCCTCGTACTGGATGTCCAGAGAGTTGTCGGGAGTAAGGGTGTAGGTAACGAAAGCGGTCACATTGCCGGGGAAGTTGTTGTCACCGTCGGGTGAATCCATCTCGAGCTTAATGTGGGTATCGTCGGCCTCTACCACCTTGTACCACTGGTACTGCCAGCCTGTAGGACCGCCGTGCAGGCAGTGTCCAAAGTTGTTCTGGGGCAGCTGGTACTCCTTGCCGTCAATGGCAAGATGGCCCTGGTTGATACGGTTTGCATAACGGCCGATGGCAGCACCGAAGTCGGTCTGGTTGTTCTCGGGATAATAGCTCTCGACATCATCGAAGCCAAGAACTACATCCTGCATCTTACCGTTACGGTCGGGAACATTGATGGCCATTACACGGCCACCAAAAGGGGTAATCTTCACGCTCATGCCATTCTCGTTGGTGAGGGTGTAGACATTCTCGTCGGATGCCTTGTTCTTGCAGGAAACTGCCAGAACTGCGAGGCTAACGAGCAAAACAGATTTAAGTAGATTCTTCATATTAATAAGATTTTATTTGATTTCCCATTCAAAAAGTCCGCAGGAATACTCCGCAGGCTGGTCAACTTCCAGTTTAACCGCGGTGGTGGTGACGGGCTTGAAGTTAACATCGTTGGCAACGCCCTTGTTCAGGGTGTACTTGTCAGCGCCCTCTACCTCCTGCCACTGGCCATTCTTGTCCTTGTAGTAGATGCGCCATGCCTGAGGCACGCTGCAGCCGCCCCAAGGCTGGTCGTCGAACCAATAAACGGTGCTGGAAGATACCTTGGTGGCCTTGGGGAAGTCGTATTCCAGCCACTCGGTACCGCCCTGCTTGGGCCACCAGTGGTAGTAAGGCACGCTGCGGTCCTCGCTATGCTTGGGCACCAAACGGTCGTTTATTGCAGATATTGCAGAGGTCATTGTAGATGCCTGAACCTTGCTCTGCGAAGATAGGGTCTCGGGCTGCGAAGGAGTGGTAGCACGAAGTTCCTGTGGTATCCAGACAATCATCTCACCGCTACCACGATGGCACCAAGCGTAGTAAGGTATCATGGTGAGCTTCACATTCTTGGCAACCACCTGTCCCTGCTCGTTGAAGGACAGAGTCTGGGCGTCGGAGATAATCTCGTCGATGCCGTAAAGGAGGTTATCCTTGTGCTCCACCTTCATCTTGGGAGCCTGGTTCATCAGGATGCTGCGGACGCTGAAGTCGTTGTCGGGCCACTCTGCGCAGTAAACAACGGGACCCTTCTCGATAGCGACGCGGCCCTGGTCGGCCTCAACCTCGGGGTTGGCCTTGACCACGCGGGGCTCCATGTCAAGATGGAGTTCAACCTCGTCGCCAGCCTTCCAGTCGCGGCGGATAGTGAAGTAACCCTTGTACAAATCACCGGTAACTTCCTCGCCATTTACGCTAACGGTATAGCCAAGACGCTTGCCATCCTTGTAAGAATAAAGGTCACTGGGAACCACCTCGCCGCGTACCCAACCAGGGATACGAAGCCTAAGAGCGAAGTTACCAGCCTTATTCTCGTCAATCTTAATCTTTACATCACCGCTCCAAGGATAGGAAGTCTCCTGGCTGACGGTAACAGCACCGTTAGCCAGCTGCGAAGTGGCGGTATTCGCCATGAACAGATTGACATACAGCGAGTTATCCTTAACTGCGTAGATATATCCAGGCACGCTTGGAATGAAGCGGCAGATATTGGAAGGGCAGCAAGCGCAACCGAACCAAGCCTGCCTCTGATGCTGGCCGATGGACTCGAGCGGGTTAGGATAGAAGAAGCCATCACCCTCAAGCGAAACACCTGAAATCAGACCATTGTAAAGCGACCTTTCCAGCACATCGTAGTACTTGGCATCGCCATGCAGCAGGAACATACGGTGGTTCACATAGACATTGCCAATGGCGGCGCAAGTCTCACAGTAAGCACTCATATTGGGGAGTTCATAATTCTCACCAAAGGCCTCACCATTATTGGTAGCACCAATACCACCTGTAATATAAAGTTTCTTATAGACGATATTCTCCCAGATGCGGTCAATGGCCTCAATGTAATCGCGGTCACCGGTCAGGGCAGCAACATCAGCCATGCCGGCATACAAGTAAGCAGCGCGAACGGCATGTCCAACGGCCTCATCCTGCTCCAAAACGGGAAGATGGGTCTGGTTGTACTCTTCACGGAAAGAGGTCTTTCCACGATAGTCCAGGAAGAACTTTGCCTGGTCCAGATACTTCTTGTCGCCAGTTACAAGATAGAGGCGGCAGAGGGCCATTTCGGCAATCTGGTGGCCTGGAACGCGGATTAGCTGCCCAGCCTTGGGGCCAATCTCACGGCAGACACAGTCGGCGTACTTCTTGGCGATGTCCAGGAAGTTGGTCTTGCCTGTAGCCTGATAATGAGCCACGGCACCATCTACCATGTGTCCAAGATTGTAGAACTCATGGCTCAACTCTTCCACCTTGCTCCAACGGGTAGGACCAGCCCACTCATGGGGATGCTTGGGGTTCATTGTGCGAGATGTATACAGATAACCATCGGGTTCCTGAGCGCCTGCAACAATCACCAGAACGCTATCGATGTACTTCTCCAGCTTCTCATCGGGATAGAGCTGAAGTACATAAGAAGCACCCTCAATGGTCTTGTAGACATCGGTATCGTCAAAGGTATAACCCTTGACCTCATATTCCTCGCTGGGATGGGCAGCCTTGATGAAATTCTCGTAGCGGCCAGTCTCTTCGCACTTGCTAAATGCCAGAGGGATAGTGACTTCGCGGGATGCCTTGAGCCTCTGTCCCCAGAACTTATCGGTAACATTTACGGCAGTGAAAGGCACGGGAGAATAGGGATATCCACCCTCGCTAAGACCGCTCTTGGCCTCATTCACCTTCCACTCGATGATACCGCCGGACTTGCCTTCCTGCAACTGGGCCACGATATTGATGGCCTTGGTCTTCACAGGCTTGATATGCACAGTGTTGTAGCAGTCCTTCTCGGTACCGTATTCATCGTAGGCGGTGCACTCCTGCCACTTGCCGGATGCATCCTGATAGTAGAGCTTCCAAGATGCAGGAACACGGAAGTCGCCATCGTAATGGTCAAAGTCAAGCCAATAGACCTCAACATCCTTAACCTCGGTCATCTCGGCGAATTCATAGCCCAGATTAACCTCGCAGCCGAACTTCAGCCACCAATAGTGGTAAGGCTTGGAGATGTCGGAAGAACGCTTGGGCTCCCACTGGTCGTTGGTACCCCATGCCCAGCCGCGCTCCTCGGGAGAGAGGGCGGGAGCATCATTCTGGATTGCAGCCACGCTGCCTTCCGTGAAGATGGTAGCCCTGCTGGCGATGGTAGGCTCGGGCTTGGGATGGGTGATTTCCTTGTCTACGGGAATCCAGACTGCCATCTCATCGCTGCCGCGGTTGCACCATGTAGAATAAGGAATGGCCTTTACGGATACTGGTGTTTCAGTGCCATCCAGGCCCACGCTGATTGCCTGAGTCTGGAGCACTTCCACTCCACCGAGAAGACCAGCGTCGAAGCTAGCCTCGAAGGCTGCATCTCCCTTGATATATTTGTCGAACACCTGGCCGTTCTCCTGGTCTACACCCTCAAGGCAGTAAACCACGGGACCACGCATGATTGCGAGCTTGCCAAGGTCATCTTCCACATTCTCGTTTGCTTGAACGCGGCGGACATCCATAGGCAGGCTTACCTGCACCTTGTCGCCAGCCTTCCAAGCACGGTCAATTACAATGTAACCATCTTTAAGAGAGCCATTTACAGCCTCGCCGTTAACACTTACGCTGTAAGGCTTGGCGGCATCTGTAAAGGCATAAAGGTCGGTAGCTACGGGAGCCTCGCGGGCCCAACCGGGGATGCGGACATAGATCTTGAACTTGCCCTCGGAAGCGGGATTTACGCTGATTTCGGTGACGCCATCCCAAGGGTACTTGGTGCTCTGGCTCAGTGCAACCTTGCCTGAAGCGGTCTCCAGCTCCGTCTCACTACCTATATATAGATTGACATAGATGTCGTTTCCGCGGGTTGCGTACATGTAGTTAGGCACGGATGCCATGAAGCGGGTCACATTGCCAGGGCAGCATGCGCAGCCGAACCATTTTTCGCGGTAATGCTGGCCCATTGACTCGAGCGGATTGTCGTAGAAGAAGCGGTCGCCGCTAAGGCTTACGCCCGACAGAACTCCGTTATACAGAGCGAGTTCCAGCACATCCATGTACTTGCTGTCGCCGGTGTAGAGGAACATGCGATGGTTCCAGTAGACATTGGCGATGGAGGCGCAGGTCTCGCAATAGTTTACCATATTGTGCAGCTCGTAGTTGGGGCCAAATCCCTCGCCCTGGGGACGGGAACCGATGCCACCTGTAATATAGAGCTTGCATCCTGCCATATTGTCCCAGATGCGGCTAAGAGCATCGAAATAAGCCTTGTCGTGGGTCAGGGCAGCCACATCTGCCACGCCAGAATAGAGATAGCCGGCGCGAACTGCATGGCCTACAATCTCATCCTGCTCCAAAATTGGCTTATGGTCCTGGCTATAGGCGCTGAGCTTGTGCCCATCGGTGCCACGGCCGGTTTCTTCAACAAAGTATTTGGCTGTCTTAAGATATTTCTCGTCGCCAGTCACCTTGTACAGCTTAGCAAGGGCCATCTCGGCAATAGGATGCCCTGAAGGACGGTGAATCTGCCCCTCATCGGGTCCAAAGGTCTTGCAGACAAGGTCGGCGTTCTTAATTGCGACATCCAGGAAATTGCGCTTTCCGGTTGCCTGATAATGGGCCACGGCGGCCTCGATGAGGTGTCCGCTGTTATATAGTTCGTGGCTGTTTATCTTCTCCCACTTGGAGGTTCCCCACCAACCCGAGAGCCTGTAGCACTTGTTGGTTACGCAGGTGGTAAGATAGCCGTCGGGCTCCTGTGCAGATGCAATAATCGCAATCAGCGAGTCCAGACGCTTATCCAAAGCAGCATCGTAATGCGCTGCAAGTGAATAACTTGCACCTTCAATTACCTTGTAAGGGTCGGTATCGTCGAAGGAGAAGTCCCCACGATGCTCGCCTTCCTTGAGACCACCCGCAATGGCAAAGTTGTCAAAGCGGCCGTTGATGTCGCACTGATACAGGGCGGCAGGAATGGTCACCGTACGGTTAACTTCGATTCTGGGAGCCCAGAACCCGTCGGTAATGTGGGTTGCAGTAAACGGGACTTCCTTGATGTCGTCCACGCTTGCGGCCTGCTGCTTGCAGCCAGTCATGGCCAGAAATAGCGCCATTAGGCAAATCGGATAGAATCGTGTCATCTCTAAAATAAAAGTGGTTGCAAATACAATCCACAAATATAATAATTAAGATTGAAAAACCCACATTTCTTAAATATTTTGATAAAAATGAACTATGTATGGAAAATTTTAGTAATTTTGCTTTTTAGACACTGAGAAAAACACTTAAAAAACAAACCAAGTTATTGGATATGAACCTAAAATTAGCTAAAAAAATCGCGCTCACAATGCTGTGCAGTGCAGTTTTTGCCGTGTCGGCTCTGGCCCAGACCAATGTTAGTGGAAAGGTTACCGATTCCAAGGGCGAACCTATCATCGCCGCTGGTGTAATGGTACAGAACTCCATTAAGGGCACAGTAACCGATATTGACGGTAACTATTCCCTCTCCGGCGTTCCTTCGGACGCTGTACTCGTTTTCTCAGCCATCGGCTACAAGACAAGCGAGGTTCCCGTTAGTGGCAGTGTAATGAATGTAACCCTCGCCGACGACGCTCTGCTTCTTGACGATGCAGTCGTTATCGGTTACGGTACCCAGCGCAAGGGTGACATCACCTCAGCCGTTGCATCCGTAAAGTCCGAGGACTTCCTCGCAGGTAATGTTCAGGACGCTTCCGATATGATCAAGGGCAAGGTTGCAGGTTTGAACATCACCAAGTCTTCTGGTGACCCTAACGCAGGCAGTACCATCCGTCTGCGTGGTACCACCACCATCAATGGTGACCTTACCCCTCTCATCCTCGTGGACGGTGTTCCCGGTGACATGGGCACAGTTGCTCCTGAAAACATCGCCGACATCTCCGTGCTTAAGGATGCATCCGCAGCCGCTATCTACGGTACCCGTGGTGCGAATGGTGTAATTCTCATTACCACCAAGTCCGGCCGCAGGGGCGAGACCGCAACCGTTAACTACTCCGGCTATGTTTCCGCATCCACCTTCGCCAAAAAGGCCGACTTCATGGGCGTAGACGAGGTAGTAAACGGCACTCTCAACTTCCCTGACCAGGGCTACTCCACCGATTGGCTTGACGAAATCACCCGCGTTGGCTTTACCCACAACAACTCGGTATCCATCACTGGTGGTTCTCAGTCCACAACTTATTCAGCATCAGTATCTTACCGTGGTGAGGAAGGTGTGATTATCAACACCGACAACCGCGAGCTCAAGATGACCTTCGATGTATCGCAGTACCTGCTTAACGATATGCTCAAACTCAACCTGAACATCGTTAAGGGTCTGCACAAGAATACCGATAGCAACCCTCAGTACGCATACCGCCAGGCTATCATCCGCAACCCTACATCGCCTATCTACGCACTCGACGCGAGCGGCAATGAGGACCCTAGCCTCGGCTACCACGAGGAATTTGGCCGTTTCCAGTACTACAACCCTGTAGAAATCCTCAACGAGGCAGATGGTGACACCCAGAGTGAGTGGACAAACCTCACCGGTAACATCACCCTCGAGCCCATCAAGGGATGGAAGACCAACCTCATGCTCGCTACCCATCGTTCCAACTCGATGTCCGAGATGTACTACACCTCTAAGTACTACTCAAACGCCATCTACGGCTACAAGGGCAGTGCTTCCAAGAGCCAGTACAACAGCAAGGCCGACTACCTCGAACTCACTACTACCTACGACAAGAACTGGGACAAGCATCGTCTTTCCGCTCTCGCAGGTTATTCCTATAATTATAATATGTACGAAGGTTTCGGCGCTGGCAACACCAACTTCCCTACCGAAGCATTCAAGTACAACAACCTCGGCACAGGTACCTTCCTTACAGATAAGGACCACACCGCAAGCATGAACTCCTACAAGAGCGACAACAAGCTTATTGGTTTCTTCGCCCGTGTATCATACGGCTACGACAACCGCTACAATGTGCTTGCTTCCCTGCGTCGTGAGGGTTCCAGCAAGTTTGGTGAGGACCACAAGTGGGGTCTCTTCCCTTCAGTATCCTTCGGCTGGAACATCATCAACGAGAACTTCATGGAGAACTACCGCGACCTCATCTCCAACCTGAAACTCCGTATTGGTTGGGGTGTAACCGGTATCATCCCTGGTTCATCATACGCTTCCCTCGTAGCATACGACTACAACCGCTACAACAAGTACTATGACCCCGAGACATCATCTTGGAAGTATGCGCTTGCTGCTACCCAGAACCCTAACCCCGACCTCTCTTGGGAGAAGTCTTCTGAAATCAATGTCGGTTTGGACTTCGGCTTCTGGGGCGACAGGCTCACCGGTTCAATCGACTTCTACAACAAGAACACCAGCGGTCTGCTTTATAACTACGCAGTTCCGCTTCCACCGAACCTCTATAACTACACTCTTGCCAATGTAGGTAAGATGAACAACAAGGGTGTCGAGCTCATGGTAACAGGCGTTCCCGTCAGGACCCGCGACCTCGAGTGGACAACAACCCTTACCCTCTCCCGCAACAAGAACAAGCTCGTAAGCCTCTCCAACGACCTTTACGAGACTGCTGACTACCTGAATACCGGTGGTATGGGTGACCCTATCTCCGTATCTACCCACAGGGTTGAAGTTGGCAAGGAAACCGGTATGTTCTGGGGCCTTAAGTCAGTCGGCGGCCTTTCTTCCAACGGCAAGTGGATTGTCGAGTACGAAGATGCCGAGACCGGCGAGATTGTATGGGCAGAATGGAGTGGTGCTATGAACGACGATACCTATCGTCAGTACCTCGGAAGCGGTGTTCCTAAGCTCAACCTCGGTTGGACCAACTCCGTAAGATGGAAGAACTTCGACCTCA
>Ga0065709_1029945_pt1 | contig 10680 bp, 11 predicted proteins | sample Hoacrofraction14_2_FD_59096 | JGI IMG/M metagenome (GOLD analysis project Ga0065709, IMG submission 59096) | Hoatzin crop microbial communities from Cojedes, Venezuela, sample from fiber fraction 14 v1 | ecosystem: Host-associated > Birds > Digestive system > Esophagus > Crop | place: Venezuela... | reverse complement strand
CCCACATCCTCGAAGTAGTACTTCTTGGGGCTCCCGATGTATCGGCGGCCCTTCACGTCATAGCGAATCGCCTCTCCGACGACAAACGCATCCTTGAGATAGCCAATGTAGGACGCGACTGTATGGTCGCTGATCGAGGAGTGCAGGACGCTCTTGAACGTTGCCGCGATCTTGGACGGACTCGTGAGCGTCCCCACGCTTGAAGCAAGCACATTGACGAGGGCGTCAAGCTCTTCCGACTTTCCAATGCCGTTGCGCTCGACGATGTCCTTGAAGTACGCCTCGGTGAAGAGGCGGTCGAGATACTCCATCCTCTGCTCGGGGGTTCTCATGCCAAGCGTGAGCGGCATGCCCCCAAACACCATGTAATCGCGCCAAGCGTCTGCGGCGCTGCCGTCGTGGGTCTGCATGAATTCGGAGAAAGAAAGCGGGTGGATGCGCACCTCGTCCCCGCGTCCCCTGAACTCCGTCATGACGTCGGTGGAGAGGAGCTTGGAGTTGCTGCCCGTGACGTAGATGTCCACGTTCCTTCTCCGCAATAGACCGTTGAGGACCCCGTACAGCCTTGGCGGCTGCTCCTTGTTGCGCAGCTCTTCCCTGCTTATTGCCAGCTGCACCTCGTCAAGCAATACATAGTACGTGTCGCCATCAGAGCCGATTCTGCTCCGGAGATGCTCCGAGAGACGCTTGGGGTCGCGAAGACCTTCATAGAAATCGTCATCCAAGACGACTTCTATGATGTGGTCGTCTGCAACGCCTTGGACGCGAAGGTAATCCTCGAAGAGGTTGAGCAGTAAGTAGCTCTTGCCGCATCTCCGGATGCCTGTAATCACCTTTATCATCCCGTTGCCCATCCTAGTGACCAAGGCATCGAGATAGGTGTCCCTCTTGATTTCCATCGTCACCCCATCACCCCATGAAATTGCGAATTAACGGCACGTGAACCATAATATCGCAAAATGATACCTCCATGACAACGGAGTGCTGGAAGTGTCGGCGGGCTCTTCCATCGATGAGAGCCGCACGGTGGCGTCTCACGGGCGGGTGTGCATCAACGGGTCGTACAACGCGCTTGGCGGCATGCCGTGGAACGACGTGCGCAAGCAGGTCCTCACGGCGGAGTTCATAGCGGACATGGCGGCCTTCTCGTACTGCAACCTGAACTACTGGTTCTACTCCTGCGCGAACATGACGGGCGTGACCGGCTGGTCGTACCTTGCCGGCGTGCACGAGATGAAGTACACGTTCTCGAGCTGCACATCGCCTGACGCTGTACCTGGCCGGGTTGGATCCCTCATCCTTCACGAACCTGCAATATGCGTTCTCGGGGTGCTCGGCGCTGGTCACGATCTACGTGGACTCCACCTGGACGCTGCCCAGCAGCGGGCTGATCGGCCTCGGCACCTTCTACAACGACAAGGTGCTTGTCGGCGGCAACGGCACAACCTACTCGTCTAGCAACTACGGCTACGCCTATTGTCGCATCGACACGGCGAGTGCGCCGGGGTACCTCACGGCGGTGTGACAGCCACCCGTCCAACTCTTGTGAATTCGCTTGTGAGGTCATCCTAGAGAGAGTTTGTGACACGACCGTAGCATCAGGGGCAGCGTTTTGTTCCCGACGGCTAGGAGGCCGAATGACGAAAAAGACCGGTGACGAATTCAGGGAGGAGCTCGTCTGGCGGGCGTCCTTCGAAACCGTTGGCAGATGGGGCATCCCCGTCGTGCGAAGGCAGCCGCTCGTCGACGGCGAGATAGACCTCATCTCGTGCGCGGACGCGAGGCCGCACAACGTGCCGGCGAACACGAGCCGGGGCCTGCACTTCTTCGTGGACGACCCGCGCTTCGAAGTCGTCTACACGCAGCCCGAGCTGACCTTCCCCAAATACGGGCAGTACCGCTTCATGCTCACGCCGGACTACTCCGTGTACGCCGACATGAAGCCCTGGCAGCAGCTCCAGAGCGTGGCCAAGAGCCGCTGGTGCGGCGCCTTCTGGCAGTCCAAGGGCAAGACCGTCTACCCGACGATGGCATGGGGCTCGCCGCAGTCGTTCGAGTTCTGCTTCTTGGGGTACGAGAGGGGCGGCACGGTCGCGGTCTCAACCGTCGGGTGCCGTCTCGCCGAGACGGGGTTCATGCTGGGGTACCGGGAGATGCTGCGCGCGCTCGAGCCCGAGCATGTCATCTGCCTGGGCAGGCCCTTCGACGGCATGGAGGGTGAGGCCGACCTTATCGTGGTGGACTACATGGGTTCGCGAAGGACGGTGAGGTGATGGGCGGGCGCGGGACCTATGCGGCGGGCAACAACGTGCCGTATACTTATGAGACCGTAGGCAAGGTGCATGGGGTAAAAGTTCTCCGGGGCATCGGCGGAAAGCACGGCCTTCCCGAAGAGGCGCACTCGAGCAACGCGTATCTTCAGTTGAATCGTGACGGAACCGCAAGGACGCTGAGGTTCTACGATGACCAGCATAACCTGCGATGGGAGCTTGCCATGCACCGCGAGCGCAGCATCGACCCGCGCAACGAGCCGGTGCTTCATTACCACCTGTACGATCCCAAGGGGATGGGCAAGGACTGGCGCGGGCCGGCGGTCAAGGCGACCAAGGCGATGAAGAAACGCTGGGGCAAGTTCTTCGGAAGGAGCTGGGCATGATTAACGGAGACCTGAACGCCTTCCTCGACAAGCTCTTCCTGCTCGAAGAGCTGGAGGTCGAGTTCCGCGGGCGGCAGTACCTTATCCAGGGGTGGAGCTGGAGGCGCGAAGATCCCATCGACGGAACGCATATCGAGATGTTTCGCATCGATGACGACGGATCGAGCGACTACGCCTTCAAGATGGACGGCAAGTCCAACAGCGAATGCGCGAACGCGTTCCTCGAAGCGCAGATCTGGGACGGCATGACGTTCCGCGAGGCCGAGGCAGAGATAGAGTGGCTTGCATGATCAACGGAGACCTGAACGCTTTCCTCGACTCGCTCGCCCTAGGGATGGAACTCGAGGTCGCATTCCGCGGTAAACGGTATCTCATACAAGGATGGGACTGGAGTCCTAACGATCCGACTGTTGGCCCCCATATCGAGATGGTTGACCTTGGTATCGGTGCTGGAGACCCTCGCGTCTTCTCCCTCGACGCCAAGAGCCGTTCCGAGTGTACGCGCGGTTTTCTCGAAGCTCCACTCTGGGACGGCCTCACCTTCAACGAGGCGGAGCCAGAAATCGAATGGGTGGCCTGATGAGCAAACCCGCCATTTGAATGGTGAGTGCAAAACATTCCTCAACCAGCGGACTTACGCGCAAGCACCCGAAACACGCACTTTTGACGAGAAGCGCGTTTTTGGTGTCCTAATTGGTGTCCGTCTTGGTGTCCTAAAAGAAAGCAGGTAGGCGATTCAACTCGTCTACCTGCGTCTCTTGTGGTGGGCGTTAGAAGATTTGAACTTCTGACCTCTTCCGTGTCAGCTACACCATCTGCATGAACAATATTGACTACGTTTGACAACGCGGCCATTCTACCTGCGGTTTCTCTGACAGTAGCGCCATTTTGTGACAGCAAAGTAATGTCAAGCCAACGCAAATGGTGACCAAATGGTGACCAATATGGTGACCAAGGCAGGGAAAGGAGAAATGCATAATGGCCGAAATCAGTGGTGGATCTGTTCGAGTTTGGCACGGCAAGTGGCAGGGCATGGTCAACGTCCGCGAGAGCCCTGACGACACCTGGAAGAGGAAGACGAAGAACCTCACCTGCTATCACGAGCCCGACCCCAGGAGGCCGGGACAGACCATCGAGGTTCCCCTCCCCGACCCCAAGGGACGCGTTACCAAGGCCATGACGCGAGAGGCCGAGAAGGCCCTGGACGAGTGGCGCGCCGATCTCATCGAGAACAACGGACGCATCGCACGCAAGAGGTCGACCGTGGCCGAGTACGTGGAGGGCTACATCGATACGCTCGAGACAAACCAGCTCGTCGAAAAGTCCACCGTCGTCGTCTACCGCTCCATGCTCAAGGTCATCAAGGGATCCTGCATCGGCATGATCGCGCTCGACGACCTCCTGGCCGAGGACGCGGAGCAGTTCATAAACGAGATGGTTGCCGACGGGCGCGCGATCTCCTCCGTGAGGAAGACCTACAACGTGCTGCATGGCGCCATCAAGCACGCCGTGACCACGAGGCGCCTCCCCTACGACCCGATCTCGGGCGTGAGGACGCCGAAGCTCCCCGCCAAGGACCCGAACTCCCTTGACCAGGAAAGCCTGGCCACGCTCGTCAACTACCTCGACATCGCGGGCGTGAATGCCAACAACACGGGCTTCGCGCTGGCGCTCTACACCGGCATGCGCGAGGGCGAGGTGTGCGGGCTCAGATGGCAGGACGTGGACCTGGAGGACTGCGTCATCCACATCCGCCAGACCATCGCGCGCAAGGAGTCCGGCTTCTACATCAAGGAGCCCAAGACGCGCAACAGCAAGCGCGATATCCCCTTCTCTGAGGACCTTCAGGCCATCCTTATGAAGCGCTTCACGCAGGTGACCAAGGAGTGTGCCCAGGCGGGCATCCCCTTCAGCGGCACCATGTACGTCATCGGCGAGATCGGCGACGGCACGGGCACGTACAAGCACCCCACCCTCCTCTGGCGGGAGTGGAAGGCCGTGGCCAAGTCCCTGAACCTCAAGGGCATGCAGGGCAAGGTGCCGACCTTCCATGACCTGAGGCACACCTACGCCACCGTGGCGGCACACCTGCCCGGCACCGACCTCACGAGCGTGCAGCGCAACCTGGGCCACGCCTCGATCCGCACGACCATCGACATCTACGCCAACGACAACACCGAGTCCAGGCGCCTGGTCGCCAACGACACCGCGGCCGCCATGCGCAGGGCCAAGGGCGGCGCCAGGGTCCTGAAGCTGCACACCACGGACGCCGTCGCCCAGGCGGTATAGCCTGCTCTTAAGGCCTCCTATCTGGGTGCGGGGACAAGTGGTTCCCGCACCCATTTTCTTTGCATACCATTTGATGTCCCACCCCTGTGCTACGTTCTCCCCAATCGGGCGAGCAGAAGGAATTTGAAAGGGAAACCGCAGGTAAAACGCAACTTCCCAAGACACTTCCCAAACTTTTCCGTACGTCGCGCCACTGATGGATCCGCCACCAAGCCCGAAAAGGGATTCGGAGGACGATTGCATGAGGACGGATGACCCTGGCCCATGTAGATGGGACTTTGAGGACGTCGAGGACCGGCTGCGCTCCTACGCGCAGATGACTGACGCTGCCTACAACGAGCGACGGCCGCTCGAGTTTTTGGACGATGACGCGGCGCGCAGGGCGATCGCCGCCATGGGCGTCTCGATGGCCGATGTCGCCGCGCTCGTGGACTACCACTACCAGACCGTCGTCGGCTGGTTCAGGCGCTGCAGGACGCTCTCGCGCGGCACCGTCTGCGACTGTCTGTTCCCGGCGCTCTGCGAGGCGTACGTGCGCCACGTGCTGCCGAGGACGCCCCTTGCCAAGCACTACGCAGGCGAGGACCTTATCCCCGCAATCGAGGCACACGTGGCCCTTCTGCTCTGCACGGGCGAGGCGATGCTCCCCGAGGAACGGGAGGACATGCGCAACCATGGGCGCGACGTCTACAAGCGCGCCCTGGTGCACTTTGCGGCGAGCTTCCTCACCTGCGACGAGCTCGAGTCGGTGGCGATATCCTGCCTGTCAATGCTGCAGCGACGCGAGCAGCTGCTGGGCGACGTGGATCTGACGGCACTCGAGGAGCACACGATGAGGACGCTCGACCGGCTGCTGTGGGCCGACGAGGACCACACCTGCGACTACCTCTCCCCCGACTCACCGGCCGAGGACCTCCTCTGCCCCTCGGCAATCCTCCTGAGCTTTGCCTCGATCGCAAAGGTGTTGCGCCAATACGAGGACGGCGACCTGGGGCACGTGTGCGACTTCGCCGAGGCCCTCGCCAAGGCCAGACATGACGAAAGCCGAAACACACCGTCCACGGATTCTCCTTTTGACGTGCTCTTCTCTGTATGAAATCCCACATGGCACGCAGCAAGGGTCATAGTTCCGCGATGCGCAGATATGGCGGCGCTGTCGCGTACCGTCACAAGATGCACGGAAATCCACTCTAAGTGGAAAGCGTGCTATTAACTCCACCGCCAAAATTCATAGATTAGGCCTTCTACCTGCGCTTGCCTCAACTCGGCCAATTCGTGACACCGTCGTATCTTGCCGTTTGCCAAAGACAACGACGAACGGAAAGGACAAGGGAGGCGGCTCATGGAGCACATCGAGCAGACAACGACGAAGCCCAGGAAGGGCACGTGGGGCTACACCCGCGAGGAGATCGAGGCGCTGCCGGCGGTGATCGGGAGCGAGGAGGTATCGCACATCCTGGTGGTCTCGACGCGCACCGTCGTGCGCGAGGCCGACGCCGGCCACATCGCCGGCGCCTTCAAGGTGGGTTCGCAGTGGCGCTTCAACACCGACAGCGTCTGCGCCCAGTACGGGAGGGTTCGTTGATGACGGGCAAGCCCGCATTCTTCCCCGAGCGGATCCCCATGGAGCTGCGCCAGGAGCCCAGGTGGGTGTGCTGGTGCCTCGAGGAGCGCGGAGGCAGGAGGACGAAGGTCCCCAAGGACGCCAAGAACGGGCAGAACGCCAGCTCGACGGACCCGAGGACCTGGTCGACGTTCGACGTGGCGGCGGCTGCGGCGCTGGGCCCCGGCAGGTACGCGGGCGTGGGCTTCGTGTTCGGCCCCGACCATGCCTACACCGGCCTCGACCTCGACCACGTGCTCGCGGCAGACGGCACCGTCGCCGAGCGCTACCGCTGGATCGTGGAGGAGGCGGCGACCTACACCGAGGTCTCCCCCTCCGGCGACGGCCTGCACCTGTTCTTCCGCGGCAGGAAGCCCGAGGGCGCGCTCAAGTGCCGCAAGAACCAGGAGGAGGGCCGCGTCGTCGAGATGTACGACCACGACCGCTTCTTCACGGTCACGGGCAACGCCTACACGGGCGTGACGCCGGCGCCACCCGTCGAGGTGCGCGAGAACCCGGACCTCATCGCCAGGGCCTACGAGACGTTCATCGACCCCAAGGCCAAGGAGAAGCGGGCCCAGGCGGCGCTCGGGCCGGCCCAGGGCGTGACGGGCCTCGACGACGACGAGCTGATCCGGCGCATGCTTGACTCGAGGAACGGGCAGCAGATCCGCGAGCTCATGGACGGCAGCACCGCCTCCTACGGCGGAGACGACTCCGCAGCGGACCTCGCGCTCTGCAACCACCTTGCCTTCTGGTGCGCGGGCGACCTCTCGCAGATGGACAGGATCTTCCGCAGGAGCGGCCTCATGCGCGACAAGTGGGACACCTCACGCGGCGGCACGACCTACGGGCAGCAGACCATGGAGAAGGCCGTGGCGGGCGCGACCGAGTTCTACAAGCCGAGGCGCGGCAAGGGCAGGCCGACACGAAGGGAACGAAACGAACGTTCGACCGATGCAGTGCCCGAGCCCACGGGCGACGAGGACGGTGCCCCGAGCATCGAGGGCTGGCACGTGGACGACCGCGGCCGGCTCTGGGTGATGACGACCTCCGGCGAGCTTCGCTACTCCGTGACCTCGACGCCGCCCTACATCGCGGCCGACCTCGTGGACCTGGACACCGAGCGCGTGCGCGCGCTCGTGCGCATGCAGACGGGCAGGCACACCTGCGAGCGGGCCTTCGACCGGGAGGTCCTTCTCAACCAGAACAAGATCGTGGGAGCACTGGCGCCGCTCGGGGCCAACGTGACGTCTGCCAACGCGAAGGACGTCGTGCGCTACCTCACCGACTGCGAGAAGCGGCTGGGCGCGAGCCGGCCGAGACTGAAGAGCGTGACGCACATGGGATGGGCGGACGGGCCGCTTGGGTCCTTCATGCCCTACGACGCGGGCGGCGACGTCCGCTTTGACCCGACGCCCGACGAGGCGCTGAAGGCGAGGCCCTTCGCCGAGCCCAAGGGCACGCTCGACGGATGGCGCGCAGGCGTGGCGCCGGTCCGTGCCAAGAGCCCGGCCTTCAGGGCGCTCATGGCGGCGAGCTTCGCGAGCCCGCTCGTGGCCCTTCTCTCCGTCCAGACCTTCATCGTGTACCTCTGGGGCAACTCGAGGAGCGGCAAGACGCCGACGCTCAAGGCGGCCGGCTCCGTCTGGGGCGACCCGACCGAGGGATCCAACTCGTACTTCCGCACGTTCGCGGACACGCCAAAGTCGATCGTGAAGGCGGCGGCGCTCCTGCACGACGTGCCGGTGATCGTGGACGAGCTGCAGGCCAAGGGAAGCGCCGGCGGGCAGTCTGGCAAGCGGCAGTACGTGGAGGACCTCCTCTACTCGCTCTCTCTTGGCCACGAGCGCGGCGCGCTCAACTCGGACCGGACCATGATGCACGCCGGCTCCTGGCACTCGCTCACCATCGCCACGGGCGAGATCCCCATCGTGGGCGACGCCACGCAGCAGGGCGCGGCGAACCGAACCCTGGAGATCAACGCCGAGCCCTTCGCCGAGCCCAGGGAGGCCCAGGCCATGCACCACCTGGTCGCGGACGAGCACGGCACCGCGGGCCGACACTTCGTCGCGTGCCTGCGCGGCAACGACGCCGCCTTCTACGCCGGCGAGTTCCGCCGCATGCGCGACGCCATCGCCGACGTCGCCCAGGGCCACCCCCAGGCGGACAACATCGCCCTTCTCGCCTTCGCTGACGCGCTCTCTGAGTTCTACGTGTTCTCCCCCGGCGGCCCATGGGACGCCTGCGTGGCGGGCTCCATGGGGCTCGCGCGCTGGCTGCTCGACCACTCGACCGGGCGCGAGGGCGGCGACACGGACCTGAAGGCGATTCAGTACGTGTCCGAGTGGCTGGTGCGCAACAAGCTGCACTTCGACAGCACGGCCGAGATGGACCGCATGGAGCGCTACGGCATCCTCGTGGAGCACTCCAACCGTCCGGGCTTCGACTGGTATGTCTTCTCGTCAGTGCTCAGCGAGGCGCTGGACCGGGCGAACTTCGACCGGCAGAAGACGCTCAGGCGCATGGCCGACGAGGGCATCGTGATCTGCGGTGGCCACGGCTACACGGTGCAGCGCAGGATTGGTACAGGTGTTCGTATGTACTGCGTCTGTATCGACAACGAGGTCCTGACGCAGTTCCTCTCCTCCCCCACGCCGCTCGCCGGCGCGTCTTCACTCGAGCCGGCCATGCAAGACGGGGGTTGAGACAGGGATTGAGACAGGGGGCCGGCGCGCGTTGCTGGCCATCCCCTCCTCTGTCTTGCTGTCTTGCCCGGATTGGTTGTTGGAGACACCTTCGCGCACGCGCGTCCGCGCACGCACGCGGGAGAGACCCTTTGCCCGGCAGCGGGCAAGACATGGAGACAGACGGACGTTTCTGCAGATGATTGGGCATGTTTGCCGTCTTGCGCGGCCCATGGGGCCACCAAGGCACGGCGCAGGGATTGGAGACTGATGATATGGACCGAGGAACAGGACGACGTGCTGAGGGAGGTCTCGTACCGAGGCGCCGACGTGGTACGCCGCGAGCTCAAGCGGCGCCTCGGCGTAAGCAGGTCGATCCACTCGATAGAGAACCGGGCGAGCCGGATCCACTGCAGCCTGAGGGTGCGCACGGTGTGCCCGGGCTGCGGGGCCGTGGGAGTCAGGCTCAACCGCCAGACGGGCATGTGCGCGCTCTGCACGGAGCTGCTGCACCTGGAGGAGGAGCGGGCCTTCAACGAGATCCTCGAGGAGGAGCGGAGACGCGCCGAGGAGTCGGAGGAGCTGGCCGAGGCGAAGCGGGCGCGCGATGCCCTGCGCCAGAAGAACGCGAGGCTCTGCCGGAAGCACGGGCTCAAGACCAAGAGGCAGAGGAAGCGGGGTTCGTGAGGCGGGCCAGAAGGTCGCTCAGGCGCGGCGAGGTGCGCCACGTCGAGGAGTTCGGGCGTGTGCGCGTGGACGTCATGGGGTGCGGGCACATATGGCACACGAGCGTCACGTTCACCTGCGGCACGTGGCCGAGGACGATCTTCAGGAGCACGTGCATGCTGGGGCGCACGGTGGCACTGCGGCGGCTCGCGGCCTGGCTGAAGTCGGCGGGCATACAGATGCGCAGGGCCGGCGAGTACGTGGAGGGCCTGGCGTAGGCGACAGGGAAAGGCATTGGGGGCGGCATCGCGTTTGCGGTGCCGCCTTTCCCATGACTTGTGACGCGCGTGGACAATCCCCTGCAAACGGACGCGAAACGCAACGAGGGGGTGCTATGGCGAGGAAGCCGAAGCTCACGCAGGAGATGGTGGACCAGGCGATCAGGCTCAAGGGGGACGGGCTGTCGAACGGGGACATCTGCTGCGCGCTGGGCATCCACCCCTCCACGTTCTACCGATGGATCGGCGACCCCAAGAACAAGCTGCAACGCGCATTAAGCGATGGGCTAAAAAAGGAGGAAGCCGAGTTCAAGCACACGCTGCTGACGACAATCCGCGCGGCGGCGCTTGCGCGCAACCAGTACTGGACCGCGGCGGCGTGGTTGCTCGAGCGAAAGTACCCGGACGAGTACGGCAAGGCCGAGCGCCAGGACCGCGAGACCGGCGAGGAGGCCCCGCAGATCCTGCTGGGCGTGACGGTGCAGCCGGTGCAGCAGAAGC
>Ga0065709_1029951_pt1 | contig 10681 bp, 7 predicted proteins | sample Hoacrofraction14_2_FD_59096 | JGI IMG/M metagenome (GOLD analysis project Ga0065709, IMG submission 59096) | Hoatzin crop microbial communities from Cojedes, Venezuela, sample from fiber fraction 14 v1 | ecosystem: Host-associated > Birds > Digestive system > Esophagus > Crop | place: Venezuela... | reverse complement strand
CCGTGGCGTTTTCGGCGCTGGCTTCGATCAGCGCATTTTTTATGGTCACTTCAGCTCCGCCGATGACCCGCACCGCCGCATTCACGCCGCGGAAACTCGAATCATCCGCACTCGACGCATCGCCGCCGTCCTTGATAATCGTGACTCCGTCAAGAAGGATATCGGTCGCACCATCTGCAAAAACCGCCGACTGGTCCTCGCCCGACGCACTGAAAATCACATTCTCATAACTCTCACCCGTCGCAGCCTCCACCGCGCCCAGGTCCTCTGCATCAGAAGCTGCGCCGGCATCAGAAGCTGCACCGGCATTGGAAGCAGCATTCACAGAAGTGCCGGCACTTGACTCATCAGCAATGGAAGCGTCTTCATCGACAGTCTCTTCCGTTGCCGAACCCCCCTGATTCTCAGAAGCCTCTTGGGTGTCCTGTCCGTCTTGCGCTCCGGACGCTTCTTGCGCATCTTGTACTTCAGACGCTTCTTGTGCGTCTTGTTCTACGCTGCTTTCCTGTGCTACACTTTCCTCTGCCACCTGATCAGTCGCAGAGCAGCCACTCAGCAGCATACTTAACATCAACGCCGACGTCAAAACCAACCTCGCCGGCCGAAATTTTCCTTTCATCTTCTATCTTCCTTTCCTTATCTATCTAACGAATTAGAGTTCTCTCTCGAGAGGATAACAACAGTATACCGCAAATTACTGAAAGATAGCTGAAAGATTTCCGGTGCCTGCAGCCTCCGGCGAAACAAAGCAAAGCCCCCGCGGCGTTCAACCGGATTTATCCGTGAAAGCACCACAGGGGCTTTTATAAGGGGAGGGACGCATGAAAAAATGCGTCTAAACATGAAAGGTATCAATGGACAGGCCCCGCAAAGGGGAGAATAAAGTCTTGCAGGACCTGTCAGTGATAGTCAGAGAGAACTTGAGGGCTCCTCAGAATGCAGACTCTTCAGAACTCGAGAGTTTAAAACTCTATGAGTTTAGAACTCTTCTTCATCATCCACGCTCTTGGAGGCCTTCACCTTTTCCTTGAGCTGAATCTTGCCCTTGGAAAGCTTCACACAGTACACAGCGACAGCCGCTGCAATCAGCGCGTAGATGATCCAGATCGCAATCAGGACGATTTTCCACGGGCTCGTACCGTAGGTGACCACCGAACCGGGGGTCATGCCCATGATGGCATTGGAGTTGGCCTTGTTGAACAGGAGGTACTTTGTGGAGCTCTTCAGCCAGTAAACAGCCGTTGCGCTCTCGGTGTCGTACAGACCGTTCGTACCATTGTTGGTCAGGGTCAAGTTCTGACCAGCACGCAGCGCCTTATCGGTCGTCATGTAGGTGTTCGGCTCGCCGCCCGCATCGGTCAGGACCGTACCGGTGAAGCCGGCTTCCTCGCGGAGGCAAACTTCAATGGCGGGTGATGCACCGGCATAGCATGCGCCGATACGGTTGTAAGCGGTCATGATACCGGTCGCACCGGACATCTCCTTGGAGGTCATCACCAGGTTGCCGTCCGCATCCGCCTCGTAATAGTTCACGGTGCGGCTCGCTTCCTTGATGTAAATCTCGAAGGACTTGTTGTAGATCTCACGGAAGGCCTGCTCGTTAATCCAGGAGCAGTAGCCATTCTTCTGACGGTTGAGTTCCTGCTCGTTACCGAGATAGTGCTTCATGAAGGTAATCAGACCCTTCTCGGAAGCAGCGGAGGCCTCGACCGCGGCCATCTTACCATTCAGCAGCGGATCCTCGGAATAGTACTCGTAGTTACGTCCGCCAAAGGCCGAACGATGGGTGTTGGCACCGTAGCCATACAGACCGGTAATCGGCTGGCCGTCGGCCTGCTTCTGCTGCCACGCTTCTTCAGCGAAAGCATAGCCCAGTTCCTTGGCAATCTCTTCGTTATAGGTCGCAGCCACCATGGGAGCGCCGCAATACCACACGTTGCGGGTACTGATAGAAAGCTGAGCACCGTAGTAACCATAAGGCGAGTCGGTATCGTAGGACTTCGGAACACCGTTCTCCTCATCGGCCAGCTCGTTCCAGGCGCCGTTCATGAACATGTAGGCCATGGACTCGACCGTAAACTGGTTAATGTAGTCATCCCACTTCTCATCGTCAATGTCCACACCGCGCATGTCAGCGAGGGTGTAAGAGGTCTCGTCGGTGTTTGTTTCGGGCATTTCGGTAATCGGGTTCTCTTCTTCCGCCCAGACATCGTAAGTCTCGATGTCCTTGATGGCACGCTCGTCGGTGATCAGGAGATCATCGCCTTCGGGAGCGGTCGGGAAGGATCCGGCAAAGTCGGCACGGGTGAAGTTGGTGATCAGACCGTCACCGGTGGAGCCTTCACCGTAGTTTTTGAACTTGTAGTTGGTATCGTCATCAAGGACGTTCGTCGCAACCACAAGGTCGGTCGAACGCTTACCCTCGCCGTCTTCATTGAAGACCAGCTTGGAGGCAATGTTCTGCGTCCAGACATGATCGGAATCGCCGTCATCGATGGAAGCCCAGCTGTGGGAATCCTCGGACAGATAGAACTTATAATCGCCTGCATCCAGGATGTAAGCCTTTTCGGTCTGATAATCGTAGGAAGTGAAGTAGTCGCGGCTTGCCGTCAGGGTCAGGGTCTCGGAAGCACCGGGCTCCAGAATCTGGGTCTTGCCGTAAGCAACCAGCACGACATGGGACTTTTCAACCTCTCCCTCTTCCCACGGGGTGCTCACATAAACCTGCGCCACGCCCTTGCCGGCCACGTCGCCGGTGTTGGTCACCTTCACGTTGAAGGTATATGTCTGACTTGCGTCATCATAAGTCGGTTCGCCGTCATAGACCATGTCGAAGGTCGTGTAGGACAGGCCGTAGCCAAAGGGATAGACAACCGCTTCGTCGTAATCGTAACCGGCGTAGTTGCCCTGAGAAGCCTCGTAGGCAGCGGTCTCGTAGTAGCGGTAACCGATGTAGATTCCCTCTTCGTACTCGACGAAGTAAACGGAAGCATCCTGATAGGTGTCAAGCTCAGAGGCATTGGTATACTCAAAGTTACCGAAGTTCACGTAGGTCGGGTCGTTACGAAGGTACCGCGCATAGATGTCCGGGGTGTGACCGGAGGGGTTGACGTCGCCGCACAGGATTTCTGCCAGCGCCGTACCACCCTGGGAACCGCAGCAGCCGGCCCAAATCGCACCGCAGATGCCGCTGAAGTCGTAGCTCTGACCGCTGTAAGGATCGGTGTAGTTGCCGTTCGCATCGTAGTTGCTGTCGTTCGGATCCAGAAAGCCAAGCTCCATGGTGTTGGCGGAGTTGATTACGATGATGACCTTCTCAAAGTTCTTGGATGCGTAGTCAATCAGGGCATATTCCGCATTCTTGAGGGACAGACCGGTGCGGTTGTACTCAGCCGCGCCCAGATCACGTTCCTGGTCGGAGCCTTCACCGGAGTTACGGGTAATCGTGACCACAGCGACGTTGTACTCCGCAAAGGTGTCCTTCACGCTGTCCAGCACGGAAGCCGGGTCAGCGAAATCGTCGCTCACGGTCGCGTACAGGTCGGTCACCGCCTGGTTAGTGTCAAACGCGTTCGCCAAGCCGACACCGAGGCTGACGGCGTTCTCGGTGGTCGCCGGATCCTCGCCGCCGGCCATGTTGTTGTGCCAGGACTTGTAGCCGAGGATGGTGATCTTCGCGCTATTATCGAGCGGAAGGGAATTGTCATCGTTGCGAAGAAGGATCATACCCTCTTCCGCGGTCTTCAAGGTCGCCGCCGCCGCCAGATCGCGAGACTCTTCCTTGGAGGTCGTCGTAAACTCAATGTAATCACCGTCCAGGTCTTCGCTGGCCTGAGAAACGGTTTGCTTACCGGAGCCCAGGAACTGATCCATGTAAGCGCTGTAATGATTCATCACGCTGGTGACCACAATCAGTACCGCCAGCAGCACCGCCATGATGGAAGAAAGCTTGATAATTTTTTTCTTTTCCGGTTTCATGTTGATCTCCTTATTCGTTATTTTTCGGAAGCGGGTTCGCCTTCGCAAAGGCCTTCTGCTTGAGCAGGAACACGCCGTTGTAAATCTTGATGGCTGCGGTCACAAGGAGCACCGCGCAGGTTACCTTCGGCCAGGTCAAAAGCTTGAACGTGCCGGCTTCGATGGCCGGAGCCAGGTAGCTGTCCTTGAAGCTCGCCATACCCTTGTTGGAAGCCACGAGCACCGCAAACGAGCGGACATTGACCAGCATCAGGGCGCCGAAAATCAGACAACCAGCCATCACAAACTCGAGCACTGCCTTTTTCTTGTTTTTGCCCTTGCCGTACTGCACGGCACCGACAAGCATCGCGATGAGCGGAACAAACATACCAAGGCAGGTAAAGATGTCAAAGCCGAACTCGTAGTAACCCGGAATGTACTGCCGGCCGATTCCGTAGTAGATCATTTGCCAGCCGGGGTAGTCCAGGCCATCCCCGAATTTATCCGTGCCGGCCACGGTCAGGTTAACGACCGGCATAAAGTTATAAAGAACAAGCACTACCGCCGATGCAAGGGCCATTACGAGGGAAACCGCAAAGAGGATTTTTCTCGTTTTTGCCATTTTTTCGCGAATCGCGAGGTTTTCCTGTTCCGTCATTTTTTATTCTCCATCGCCAGAGGCGGTTTCGCCACTCTGCTCGCCGCTCGCGTTGGAGCCTTCCTCCCCGGAGCCTGCTCCTTCGTCGCCGGAGGCCGCGTCGCCGCTCTGCTCGGCGTCACCGCTGGCTTCATCACCGGCCGGAGCACCTTCCTCACCTGAACCGGCGTCACCTGCCGGAGCGCTTTCCTCACCGGAGGCCGCGTCGCCGTTTTCATCCGGAACGGTGGTTGCAGGAGCGTCGCCGGCCAGCGCAAAGGTTCTTTCGACGGATTCGGTATTGGAACCGGAACCGGAGGAAACCTCAAAGCTCAGCGTTACGGTCACGTTGTCGCCGTCCTTGACGGAGGCCACGCCGTTGTCAAAGCTGTAAGTATCGCCGTCCTGCGTATAGGTTCCTGCCAATACGGAGGAGCCGCTCGCATCCAGCACCTTGTAGTAGCCCTTCTCGGTCAGCTGCAGGGTGTAGTCGCCTTCGGCACAGGCGGCTTCCACCAGCACCGCGCCCTCGAAATCTTCATCAGTGTAAACATTCACGTCCACACCGTCGGCCAGCGGGATATACATCGTGTTGCCGTCGTAAACCAGACGATAGCCCTCCTTACCGGCCACGTCGCAGTAAGCAGAGGTCGTTTCAGCGCCGTCCATGACCATGGTCAGAACGTGAGCGGCTTCGTCCTCGCTCCAGGTGCCACGGGTGTAGGTGGTGGAACTGCCTTCATTGCTGATGGAGTTCACGGTACCGTCGTTTTCGAAGTACACCTTCAGGGTGCTGGCGTTACCGGTCATCGTAGTGCCGGAAGCGGAAACAATGTACTTGGCATCACGGATTTCAAATTCTTCATAATCGCTTGCAATTTCGGAACGGAAAGCGGTGTCCTTGGCCTGGAACTGAGTCAGGCCGGCGCCTTCGATTTCTGCGTAGAAGTACTGACGGCTGGAAGCCTTGTCGAAGTCGGTCTTCACGGTCTGGCCGTCTTCAAAGCTAAGTGTGTAGCCGTAGCCCTCTTCCTTCGTCCAGGTACCGGACTTGGAGAAGTTCTTGGCCGCCTTTTCTTCGTCCGTCATCGAGGATTCTTCGGCAGAAGATTCTTCCTCGGAAGACTCGTCCTCGGCGCTGCCGCCGGGGGTGCCCCAGCCGCCGCCCTGCTGGACTTCGGCCGCCGCCTTACCAACACAAGTTGCGTCCAGCTTAAAGCTGCCGTCCTGTGCCAGATTTACCGCCATGGTAAAGGCGTAACCATCAATACTGACTTCCTTGTCCCAGTTGGTCTTGTCAGCCGCCACGAACTCGAGAACGTTTTCCTCGGCATCGGATGCCTGACCGGACTGCTCCGTCTGGCTGCTTTGGCCTTCAGAGCTGTTCGAGCAACCGGGCAAAAGCAGTGCGACCGCCAGCAGCATGGCTAACAGGCACTTTCCCAGGAGCTTCGTTGTTTTCATAGGTAGTTCCTCCCTTAGATATTTGATTTTGAAGGCTGCCCCTCATCCTCGGGGCTCCTTCCGGTTTCGTTGCCCTCACTTTATCGCGAGTGGGTTTTCGTCTCAACGAACCAGTGCCGTTTCTCCCCTTTTGCCGTTCAGATGGTTTTTTTCACTTGACAAACGGTCAGATTTTCAGGACTAACGGCGGCCGCCCTCGTTGATTTTTCACGAACTTTCCTTATAATAAAAAGGTAGATATAGCCGGTTTTTAACCAATCATCGTTTATGCTTTCGAGGTGCCTCTATGGACATGTTTTTTGAACTGATTTTCCTTGACCCGGCGAACTGGGTGCAGTATCTTTTTGCCGCCTTTTTTGCCGCGCTCGTCCTTTGCGCCGACCGCCAAAAAGAGGAGCCATGGCTCCCCTTTTTGCTTAAATTTGTCGGCCTTTTGCTTCTAACCGTTCTGGTCTACTGGCTGTTCAATTTCGGCTTTACCATGCTGGCACAGCACCTCCTGCCCGGTCTGGGCGGTCTGGGCGATTTTCTGGTGTATCTGGTCGGTGTCCTCTTTCTGGCACTTTTCAGCCGTCAGGACTGGCGGGCCCGCTGGATTAACGTCGTCTGTGTCTATGCGACCACGCTGATTGTCATTCAGTTCGGCTTTGCGATGGGCAGCGTGTTGGAATTCAACATTGAAGGCTTTAACAGCCTATATACTAAGATTACAGCCATCCTGCTGCTCGTGCCGGCCGCCATCATTTTAAAAAAGCATCCGATTTCCCGGTATCCCATCAGTGACAGCGCCCTGACCTCCAACTTCGTGAGCGGCACGGTGGCCGTCCTGTTGGTCGTTTGTTATCAACTGCTCATCCGTAACATCTCTGACCGCGGCGGACTGCTGGACTTCCGTATTCTGGCGGCAGCCGCCCTGCTGGCCATGTATGTGGTTCTGACCTCTTCCTATTTAATGACCTATGCCCTGTGCCGGGAACAGAAGACCGTGCTCCGGCTGCAGGCCGCCGAGCAGATGAGCAAAAGCACGGCTTCTCTCATTGCCGTTACAGAAAACAATCTGGATGATATCCACAAAATTCGTCATGATATCCGCAATCAGTATGCGTACATGGAGGCGCTCCTCGAAAGCAAGGACTATGACGCCCTGTCTGAATATTTCGAGGAACTGACCGGCACGTTTGCCACCCCGCTTTACGAGGTCTTCGACTGCGGCAATCATGATTTAAACGTGATTTTCCACATGGAAAGTGCCAAGGCCCAGAAGGCCGGGGTCGCACTGGACATTCAGGCGGTGCCGCCGCACGAACTGCCCTTCTCGCCCGTGGAGCTGTGCAGCCTCTATACCAATGTCATTGATAACGCCATTGAAGCCTGTGTGCGTGAGGGCTTTAACGCCGTGGGTGTGCATGTTCAGGTCTCCAAGCAGGGAGATTACCTGTACTCCAAGGTCACGAACCCGACCGCCCGCAGTGCGCAGGTCATCCGCTCGTCCATCCGGACGAGCAAGCAGGATCAGGTCCTGCACGGACACGGAATGGCCATTGCCCGAAAAATTGTTTCCAATTATAATGGGGTTATGAAAAACCGGGTCGAGGACGGAATGTTCATCTCCGAGTTCTTCCTCGATTTGACCGGCAAGGGAGGAGACAATGAGTGAGAAATTAAGAATCGCCGTTTGTGACGACGAATTCCGTGCCGCCACGATTGTGACCGATGCCGTAAAATCTGAGTTTTCCAAGGCCGGCGAAGAAATCCTGTGCGATACGTATTATTCTCCCGAGGAGCTGTTGACGGCACTGGAATCCAAGCATTATGACCTGATTTTTCTGGACATCAGCATGCCGAAGATGGACGGGATTGAGCTCGGCGAACAAATCGAGAAGCTGGGCAGCGCGGCCGAGATTGTCTTTGTCTCGAGCCGGCTGGACCGCGTGTTTGACACATTCAAGATCAACCCGCTCGGCTTTGTCCGCAAGAACCAGTTCCAAAAGGACCTTAAGGAAGCCGTCGAACGCTTTTTGTCTAAGAAAAATGCCGGCAGCGAAAGCGACCTGCTGGCTCATTTTAAGGATTCCAAAGGGATGGTGTCGATTGACGTTTCCAACGTTTCCTACATCGAATGCATCCGCAATGTCCAGATTTTTCACTTCGATGGGGAGACGCGGGAACACAAGGTGTACTCGCGCATGGAGGACCTCGAGGAAGAGTTGTCCCGCTTTGACTTTACCCGCGTGCACAAGGGGTATCTCGTGAACCTGAAGTACCTGCGTCACCTCGAGCCAACCGCGCTCACCCTGACCGACGGGACAGAGCTTCCGGTCAGCCGCCGGCGCTACAAGGAAGCCATGGACCAATATCTGACTTATGCCGGCCGTCACGGGGTTTCGATTTTCGGGTCTTAAAACATTTAAAGCGCCAGCCATACGTGGTTGGCGCTTAACCATTTGTTCCGCCCAGAATGCCGTTCGTGAAAAATCAAACTTTTTTCGTTTTTCTTTTGGTATACTACGCTTGTCAAAAGAATCGAAGGAGTGACTGCCATGAAACCAAGTAAGCGGACTTTGTTTTCTTATTTAACCGAATTGGCCGAGGAACGGCCTTCCCGCCCCCTTCTGGGCGACTCTAACGGTTGGCTGAGTGCGTCTTTCGCTCATCTTTTGGTCTCATCGATGGCGAGGAAGCTTTCCGCCGCCGGCCTAAGGTCCGGGGATTATGTGTGCGTCCGTGCAAGCCGCACGACCGAAACCGCCCTGCTGCTTTTCGCGCTGGCAAGACTGGGCGTTGTTTCCGCTTTGATTGACCCCCGCGAAGAGCCTGAAGCAGCCCTCGCACAATCTGAACATGCGATTCCTGCCACCAAATATCTCGAGGCTGATTCCCACATGGGAAGTCCCGTCATTTATCTGGCCGATGCCGCGACCGGTAATCTGACCTCTGTCGTTTTAAACCGCGTTGCCGCCGGTCATTCCGAGCGGTCGAAGAAGGACACTAAGGAGCAGAACAAGCCCGCTCAGGACTCCGCCTCCGCCGCTAATCAGGCATCCGATATCTCTCTCCCCGCTGAAGGCCCTTCCACGGCACCGGCGTTTATCATCTTTACCTCCGGTTCCACCGGCAAACGCAAGGCTGTTGTGCTCAGCCAGTATAATTTGGTAAATAATCTTGTCGATTCCGAGCCGCTGGGCTGCTACACCAAGGATGACCTGGCGCTGGGCGCCCTGCCCATGGATCACGTGTTCGGTCTGGTGCTCTTGGCCGGCACGGCCGTGCTGGGCTACGGCGAGTACCTGTGCGAGGCCAAGGGTGTGGATGAACTGATGAACATCATTGACCGCGAGAAGCTGACCCGCATGAACGGCGTTCCGTCGCTGTATCTGGCCATGGCGGCCCGCAAGGACGCGCACGACCTTTCCACCATGAGAGCCGGGTTCATTGCCGGAAGTCCTTCGACGGCTGATGAGTTTAATCTGATTGAGAGTGCCCTCGGGATGACCCTCGTCTCGGTCTACGGCATGAGCGAGTGCATCGGCATCAGCTGCAGCAGCTACCAGGATCCGGCGCCGGTGCGTGCCGGCGGTGTGGGTCCGTTCTATCCCATGAATACCGGTAAAATCTTAAAGCTCGGCGCCGACGGTCAGGCGACCGATCAAGAAGCCGCCATCGGAGAAGAAGGCGAAATCGTGGTCGATGGCCCCGCCCGCATGGTGGGTTACTACGGCGACGAAGAGCCGCGGGCCGCGTTCCTTCACACCGGTGATCTGGGCTATCTCGATGAAAACAAGGTCCTGCACATCACGGGACGCATTAAAGAAATCATCATTCGTAACGGCAACAACCTGTCGCCCCGCGCCATCGAAGAGGCGCTGTTGATGGTGCCCGGCGTGTCCGCTGCCGCGGTGGTGGGTCTGCCGCATAAGATTGAAGGCGAAGTACCGGCGGCCATGGTCGTCGCGACGCCCGAAGCCTACCGGAATCTCACCAACCCCTTCTACTCCCTGCCGGGCGGCCTTAAGAAGAACCAGATTCCCGCCCTCTACCGCAACGTGGACGCCCTGCCCCTGACTGCCTCCGGCAAGCCGGACAAGCAGGAAATCAAGAAGCTGCTGATGAAGGAGCTCTAAGTGTTTCATTTCTTGCTTTTACTCTGTGTTTTACACCAGCCGCGCTTTTTGCTATAATATCTGCACTGTTTTAAAATCTAAAACTTTTTGAAGATCATTCCCTCGAAGAAAGGAGGCCGGCCCATGGACGAATTTGTCATTTTGACACTGCCCGTTTGTCTCGTGCTGCTTGTAGCCGCCTTTCTTTTGTGGCTGTATTCACTCATAACCGGCACCCGCTCCGTCTTTTTACTCATGGCCGGCACCCTGCTGGTGCTCGGGAGTGTATTCATTGCGCTGTGGGAGGGGGCTTCCTACTGGGAGGCCGCCTTTGTGCTGCTGGTCTTTTTCCTGCTCTTGGAGGCTTCTGAAATCCTGAGCCGCCGGAAAGGAGGGTCCGCATGAATTTTAATTCCGGTGCCTTCCTGATCTTTTTGCCGACTGTCGTGCTGCTGTACTGGCTGCTGCCCTTTAAGTTCCGCTGGGTCTGGCTGCTGGCCGCTTCGTATTTCTTTTACATGTA
>Ga0065709_1029950_pt1 | contig 10683 bp, 5 predicted proteins | sample Hoacrofraction14_2_FD_59096 | JGI IMG/M metagenome (GOLD analysis project Ga0065709, IMG submission 59096) | Hoatzin crop microbial communities from Cojedes, Venezuela, sample from fiber fraction 14 v1 | ecosystem: Host-associated > Birds > Digestive system > Esophagus > Crop | place: Venezuela... | reverse complement strand
TGGTGAAGAACTGCTCGTGATGACTATCTATGATTATCATCCCATGTATACTACTACATTCGATGGCGATATGATGTCATGGAGCGATCTTTACGACATGATAGCAGACGCTAGTATCCAGATAATCAACGGCACCTATTACTGCAATGCCACGACCGACGGCTACGGGCAAGGACTTGACACTTCAAGACACGCCTACAAACAGGAAGTCTCGAACGACGGAAGTAAATGGACATTATGCGGCGGACACGATGACGTGCGCAAGCAGTCGCCCCACACTGATGTCATAAACCAATTGTTTTGTCGCTGATATAAATAACAGCTGGGTTATAAATTTGTTGTTTTAGCTTTGACACAGTTTAAATGACACCCTCCCGCGTTTTTACTTGTTCAGGTCCCCCAGCCCGATGAGCATATTACTATTGCCGCCCACCACCTGCGGGTATTTCCCGTCCCATTTCTTGACGGCCTCATATTTTATCAGCTGTTGGTTTTTTAGCAGCGCGTTGGCGGTGATCTCCATCGCCTTCGCCTCCGCCTCGGCTGTTATCACCTTCTGTTTAGCCTTTTCCTCAATCTGTTTGGTGACATTCACCGCCTCCTGCGCTTTCTGTTCCGCCACCACTTTCGCCTCGATACTGTTTTCGAAGTTATCCGAGTAGTCGATGCCGAGGATTTCGAAAGTGATATTCTCGAAATACTTCTTATTGATCTTCTTTGCCAGTTTTGCGAGCACCTGCGTACGGGCGCTATCCCTGTTAGACACCAGCTCCTGCGCCTGCCACGAGCCGATAACATCCTTTATGGCATCGTAGATTTTCGGTTTAATCTCGATATCCTCATACATGATCCCCACATTGCGGTAGAGATTCCTCACGTTGTCGCGCTTCACGTTGTAAGTAACGTTGAACTTGATCTCCGAGCTCTGGATATCAGAAGTGTAAGTATTCGCCGTCCCCTCGATCTTCTTCGTCCTCACGTCGAACTTATCCACCCTGGAGATGACAGGGAACTTGAAATGCAGCCCCGGGTCGTACTGGCTTTCGGAAAGTTTGCCGAGCGTCGTCACCACCCCCTGGTAGCCCGGGTCGATAGTGAAGCAGCAGCCGAAGAAGGCAGCGAGCGCCACGGCAATGACTATTGCCGGCACGAAAAATTTACTGTTTATGAATTCTCCCATTTTCTTTTTGAATTAAGGTGTTATTAAGTTTTGCGCCCCAAAGATAGTAAAAAAATCGGGAACCCGTTGTTTTGTTAATAAAAAAAGTATATTTTAAAACCATCTGCAAGCATTTCAGCTTTTTTTTGTAACTTTGCACCGATTTTAAACAGGATGATAACAATATAAACAGATGAATAAAGCAATAACAGTCTTCGTATTGTCGTTGTCGAGCATTCTCTGCAGCGCCCAGGAGTCGAGGCTGCAGGATGCAGGATGGCACAGACAATACAGCGACACCCACCAGGGATCGAATATCGACGCAGCGATAAGAAGCCTGCGAGAGAACAAAGCCGGCGGTGCGGACATCATTGTCGGCGTGGTCGATTCGGGAATAGACACCACGGCGCTCAATGTCAGGAGCGCGCTGTGGACCAACCCCGGTGAGACCGCAGACGGAAGAGACAACGACGGCAACGGATACGCCGACGACCTTCACGGATGGAACTTCCTCGGCAACAGCGACGGAACCTTCAATATGCTGTCGGCAGGAACAGAAGAATACAGGCAGTTCAAGGCCCTCTATCCGAAGTATAAGACGGCGACCCCCGAGACCGTCGCCGACAGCGCCGAGTATGCCTTCTATCTCGAGATGCGGCGGAAAGCCAATATCAACAGTTACCTCACCTTCTACGAATACGCCAAACAGAAGAAAGACGCCAGGATGGCGATGGACTCGATATTCAAAAGCAGGAATATCGGCACCGACACCCTGACGATAAGAGGGCTCAGCGGACTGGAAGTAGGCGACAGCAATATAAACAACTACGTGCAGATGATCATGGCCGACCTGCTCAGGACAAGTCCCGAGACCACATGGAGAAAGTTTAACGACGATCAGGACGCCGCCCTGCAGCTGATGAACCGCCGTATCGAGGGCATAGAGAAAGATCAGGACAAGCGTCTGCTCATCGGCGACGACCTCGAGGACTTCGACGATATCCGCTACGGCAACAACAATATCGCGGTGGAAGGCTGCGAGCACGGTACCTTCGTGGCCGGAATCATCGCCGGAGAGGGCGACGGCACGGAGGAGACCAGAGGCATCGCCGCCGGTATCGCCCGCGTGATGGGCGTCAGGATAAGCCCCGAGGGCGACGAGTACGACAAGGATATGGCCAGCGCCATCAGATATGCCGCAGACAACGGAGCCAAGATCATCAATATCAGTCTGGGGAAATACTACTCGCCCCATCCGCAGAAAGTGAACGAGGCCATCGAATATGCCGCAAAGCATGACGCCCTCGTGATACAGGCCGCCGGCAACAACAGGAAAGACATAGACCAGACGCCATACTTCCCCACGGGGAAAGACAATGACGGAAAAGAACTGCCTAACTTTATCAGAGTGGGCGCCACGGACATGAACGGCGACATCTCGGCAGTATCCAACTACGGCAAGAACAATATCACGCTGTATGCCCCCGGAGAATATATCGTATCCTCGTTCGGAGGAGATCAATTCTCGCTGCAGCAGGGCACGAGCGTGGCAGCCCCCGTGGTGAGCGGCATAGCGGCCGTGATAAGATCGTACTACCCCGACCTCACCGCCGCCGAGGTGAAAGATCTGCTCGTAAGGACGGCGAGGACGAAAAGCACCGACAAGGGATACATCAAGATCGTGGATATGCTCGAAGCGGTGAGAAAGCTTGACGAATACTACGTGAGCGCACACTGGATAGAAGGCGACTGGCTGTCGTATGACATCAAGAAGGACGGAAAGACAACGAAATATGCCGTCAATGCCAGAAACGGGCAGAAGACACAGTACGAGACTAAAGACGATCTGAAGAAAATCATCCCGCGGAAAAAGACAAGAAAAGGCAACGGCAGACCCTGGGATTTCAGAAACGGACGGATATCGGCAGACAGTCTCTACTCGGTGATGATGGCGGACAGCGTAGTGGCCGTAAAAAACAATCAGACAGGGGAGGTGGCAAAGACCGGCTTCAAGGGAAAGGCATCAGGACAGTGGAGAGGACATTCCTACATCGAATACGTATACGACGACAGCAAGGTGGGGGAACTCTATATCATCGACGCACTGAAACAGCCCCGGCCGGAGCTGATAACAAAGAAAATGCCCCTGCCGGGAGAGAAAAACGTGAGACAGTTTGCCGCATACTGGTATAACGCCGACACAAAAGAGGGCCGCATGCTAGACATCGGAAAATTCAAAGATCAGAAAGTGGAGTGGGGATACGGAAAGAGCGAAAGCGAGATTTGGTTCACGCGCAGAAGCAGAAGCGCCGACACCATACAGCTGTGCAGGATCGACGCCAAGACGGGAGAGGTGAGCGTCGTCATCTCCGAGGAGTGCAAACCGCATCTGAGCGTCAACCTCTTCAACTACAGACTTATCAACAATGACAAGGAGATAATATGGTGGTCGGAGCGTACGGGCAGAGGCAACTACTACCTGTATGACAGAGACGGGAAACTGAAAGGCAGGATCACCTCGGGCGACAATCTCGTGGCCGGGAGGATCGAGCATATCGACACCCTGAAGAGACAGATCGTCTTCATCGGATACGGCAACGAGACGGGCTCCGATCCCTATTACGCTTACTACTATAAGGTAAGCCTCGACGGGAAGAGACAGCAGCTGCTCTCCCACGGCAACGGTACGCACACCCTGCGCATGAACGACGACTGCACCTACGCCATCGACGAATACTCCAGGATGGATATGCCCGGCGTGATAAACGTGGTGTCAGTGAAAAACCCCTCGAAATATTTCGAGTTGGGAAGGACCGACACCGCGGAGGTAATCAGAAGAGGATGGCGGAAACCGACCCTCATAAAGGTGAAGGCCGCCGACAACAATACCGACCTCTACGGACTGATGTTCACCCCTAAAGATATGGACCCGAAAAAGAAGTATCCTATCATCTCGAATGTCTATCCCGGTCCGCAGGACGACCAGATCACACGGTCGTTCGCAAGGGATGATAACGGTAACCAGACCCTCGCCGACGACGGATTCATCGTCATCAACGTGGCGCCGCGGGGCAGCTCGCCATACAGAGGCAGAGACTTCCTCGCATACGGATACGGTAATCTGAGAGACTATCCTCTCGCCGACGACAGATATGCCATCACCCAGCTGGCGGCGAAGTATTCCTTCATCGACACAACGAGAGTGGGCATCTACGGACACTCCGGCGGAGGGATGCAGACCGTGACGGCGATGCTCACTTATCCTGATTTCTACAAGGTGGGAGTGGCAGCATCGGGCAACTACGATAACAACATCTATATACAGTGGTGGGGAGAAACATGGCATGGCACGACACCTATACCCACCCCCATGACGCTGGCGAAGAACCTGAAAGGACGGCTGCTGCTGCTCTCCGGCGATATGGACCAGAACGTGCCGTGGGCCAGTACGCTGCGCATGGCCAGGGCGCTCATCGATGCCGGAAAGAGATTCGATATGATGGTGCTGCCGGGAGAAGACCACGGATACGGCGGCAAAGCCGGGGATTACTACGAGAAGATGGTGAGACACTATTTCATCGATAACCTCGTAAGGCCCGAAGAGAGAGACGATAATATAAACAATTTCTAATACAAACCGCAAAATAGTATGAACAGACTTCTATTACTGCTGCTGTTGCTGGTCTGTACAGCCGGCGGGATGCAAGCCCAGAATGGCGAAGCAACGGTGAAAGTGGAGATAACAGTAGTCGACGAGCACGGCGAGACACTGCCGGGAGCATCCGTCAAAGCCTCCGACAAGAAGGTAGGAGTGGTGGCGGGCCCCGACGGCAAGGCGTCGCTGTGGGTGACGAGAGGAAAGACCGTCGCAGTGTCGTACCTGGGAATGAAAACCAGATATATCAAGATCTCCGGGCCTTATTCCAAGACAGTGGCGCTCGAGAGCGACCAGTCGATGATCGACCAGGTGGTGGTCAACGGATATCAGAAGACTACCAAGAGGAGGATCACCGGTTCGGTGGCTACGATAACGGAAGACCAGCTCAAGGACAACCCCCTGGCCAATATCGACCAGCTGCTGCAGGGAAAGATTGCCGGCGTCGACGTGAAGGCCGTGTCGGGACGACCGGGAGAGTCGGCCAAGATAAGAATACGAGGCACTAATACCATCACGGGAAACGCCGAGCCGTTGTGGGTCGTCGACGGAGTGCCTCTGCAGCACGATATCCCGAGCATCAGCAGCAGTCAGATAAAAGCCGGCGACTTCAACGATATCTTCGCCAGCGGCATCGGTAATATCAACCCCAGCGATATCGAGAGCGTCACCGTGCTCAAGGATGCCTCGGCCACGGCGATATACGGATCAAGGGCCGCGGGAGGCGTCATCGTGGTGACGACAAAGAGAGGCAAGGAGGGACGGATGAGAATCAACTACTCAGCCAACTTCTCCCTCACGACAAGCCCTCCCAGGGATGCCAACCTGATGAACAGCAAGGAGAAACTGGCGTGGGAGCAGGAGCTGTGGGATGAGTTCTCGAAGGCCGGTTACGAGAGCGGCGGGGCGTATCCCGTAATCGGTGCCGTGGGCATGATAAGAAGCGGATACGGTCAGTATGCCGGCATGACAACGGCCGAACAGAATGCCGCCATCAGCGCACTCGGGGAGACAAGCACCGACTGGTTCAAGCAGCTCTTCCGAAACTCAATCTCCAACAGCCACTATCTGTCGATGTCGGGCGGTTCGGAAAAGAGTACTTACTACGTATCCCTCGGATACAGCAAGAATACCGGACTGGTGAAAAAGACCGACTACGACAGGTATAACGGCAGCATGAAACTGGACCTGAAGCCCAACAAGAGAGTGAAGATGTCGTTCCAGACCGATGTGTCGTGGCAGAAATCCGACGGGTCGTCGCTCAACATCGATCCTTTCCAGTATGCATACTTCGCCAATCCGTATGAGAAGCCCTACAACGACGACGGATCGTATTCGGCCGACAATACCTACTGGGCGCTCAGACTCATCAACGGTTCGCAGAATCTCCCCCTGCCGTCGAACGGCTTCAATATCATGAGAGAAATCGACAACACTTCGAGCGTGGCGAAAAACTTCTCCGTGCAGGCTATAGGAAACATCTCGGTGAAGATTATCGACAACCTGAGTTTCGACGGCATGGCTTCCTTCGGTTATGATAATAATATGAGTGATAATATCAACGGGAAAGATACTTACGCCGCATGGATGGACAGGCCTTTCGAGGGAAGCAACTATACCTCTGCCAGGACATACAGTTCTATAACACAGAGCTCCGCTTATAACACTAATTACAATCTGAGAGGGCAGTTCCACTACTTCAAGACATTCAAGGATATCCACTACTTCAGCGCCCTGCTCGGTGCGGAAATCCGCGGAGCCTACGCCAAGAGTATTTTTGAGAAGAGATATGCCTACGACGAGGTGTCGGGAAATTCCGCCATACCCGTATATCCCGAAGGAACGAGCGTTACCTACTCCGACCTGCTGTCGTATGCCGCCATCGTCGACGGACTGTCGGGACAGAGTATCGAAGAAAACAGATTCGCATCGTTCTACTTCTCCGCCGACTATGTGCTGAAAAACAGATATGTGGTGAGCTTTACGGCGAGATCCGACGGAAGCAACAACTTCGGATCCAAAGAGCAGTTCAATCCCACCGGTTCGCTCGGTTTCTCCTGGAATGTCGATCAGGAGGCGTTCATGCAGAAACTGAAACCATGGGTGAGCAGCCTGTCGATACGTGTGGCCGGCGGTTATACCGGCAATATCAACAAAACGGTGTACCCCCAGCTGGTGATGGACTATTCCAGCACCTTCCGCCGCACTAACGACGACTATTACCGTATGGGATATCTCCGCAACGCTCCCAACCCCAAGCTGCGCTGGGAGAAGACAAGAGACATGAAGCTCTCCGTCGATGCGGGGTTCTTCAATGAGAGACTCCATGTGACGGGAGAGATTTACAACAGAAGGACATACGATGCCGTGAGCAGCATCACCGTGCCTTATACTACGGGATTCTCATCGCAGAGCTACAATACCTCGACACTTGAGAATGTGGGAGCCGAACTGACCGTGTTCGCACAGGTGCTCAAGGTGAAAGACTGGAAGGCGTCGGTATCGGCGAACGTGGCTTACAACAGAAACAAACTGCTCAAATTCGACTCCCCCTCGTCGGGACTTTATAGCGGCAACTACGTCGGATATCCCCTGGGAAGCATCTTTAGCGGAAAGGTCGTCGGAATCGATCCCACCCTCGGCATCTATACCTACGAGGTGAGGGACGACGCACAGTTTAATACCGCCGCCGACAGGAACAACTCCGACAACTACATCTTCTATCTGGGCACTTCGACAGCGCCGGTCAACGGAGGATACAGCATCGGAGTATCGTACAAACAACTGTCGCTGAGCATCGGAGGCTCTTACTCGCTGAACGGAAAGGTGCTCAACAATATCCAGTGCCCGGTGGGATACAGCTCGCTCGACGGAACGGTGATCGAGAATATCCCCACCCAGCAGAACGACCTCTACGTGAACCATCTCAACGTGAATAAAGACGTTACTCACCGATGGACGACCGACAACCCCGTCACCGACGGCAATCCCCGCATCATTGATGCTTACGGCGAATACCTCGGACTGAGCAACTATATGGTGAGCAGCTCCACCATCACCCGGGCGTCGATGATGGAGAATATCTCATACTTCAAGGTGGGATCTCTCTCGCTCGGATATTCTTTCGACCCGAAACTGATACAGCGCTTCCGCCTCGAATCCCTCAGCCTGTCGTTCACGATGAACAATCTGTTTACTATCACCAACTACAGCGGTATCGATCCGGAGACTCCGGGTGCCGTATACCCTATAGCCCGCACTTACACTTTCGGAATTTCAATAGGATTATAATATGAGAAGACTTAAAATATTGGCACTCTCGTGCATAGTGCTTGCCGCGACATCATGCAAGGAATACCTCGATGTCAGGCCATACGGAAGAACAATCCCCAAAACGGCGGAGGAGTTCTCGGCTCTTATACATACTCATCTCAACGATCTCGACAACGGCAGCTCCAACTACTTCGTGGGAAATGCCGGAACACTGATGGACTGGGATACCGGAGGCGGAGACGACTTCGAGGTGTGTCTCACCGAAAACAGCGGCAAGAGCATGGATATCTATCTCGGTTCGTTCGTCGGCTCGATGTCGGCCTACAGTATCTACTCGTCGCTCTATGAGGTGATAAGAGACTGTAATATCGTAATCGACAATCTCGAGGATGATGACGACCAGCTGACGAAGGATGTGCTCGCCACATCGTATGCCCTGAGGGCTGTTTGCTACTATCAGTTGCTCCGCATGTATTGCGAGGCTCCACGTAAGGGTGAGATGGCGGAACAGCTGGGACTGGCGCTGGTGACGACCTTCGATATGGAAGAACGGCCGGTAAGAAGTAATATGCTGTCTACCATCGACCTCATCGAAAGCGACCTCAAGAAAGCTATAGGATACCAGTGCACCAACGATCTGTACCGCTTCACCGCCGATGTGGCGAAAGGATATCTGGCAAGACTGTATTTCTGGACCGAACAGTGGGATAAGGTGCTGCCCCTGACATCAGAACTGCTACAAACTTATCCCATCCTTGACAGGGATGCCTTCAAGGAGATGATGAACTCTCCCTTCGTGCTCGGCAAAAACCAGCTCATAAAGGCTTACAGAACGTATACCAGCAGCACGGGGACAGACTTCTCATCGGCATCGGGTATCATAAAGTACAGACCGGTGAGCGTCCGTTTCCTCAGCCACTTCAATACGGCGGCCGGAGAGGATAGCACCGACGTGAGATACAGTATGTCGGTAAACAGAAAGAGAAGATGCCAGAAGTCGTTCTTCTGCGGGATGAGATCGGCGGAGTTCAAACTCATGGAGGCGGAATGCTATTATCATCTCGGACAGGAATCGGAGGCGCTGGCTTCTCTCAACGACCTGCGCAGACACCGCATCAGAAATGCCACCGACTATACGATGCAGACTCTTCCGGCAATCAACAGTAAGGAAATCATCTCTGTGGATGCCGAGGGAAATGCCCTGACTCCGCTCATCGCCGCCATACTCAGCGAACGCCGAAAGGAACTCTTTCTTGAAGGAGACAGACTGTTCGAACAGAAACGTAACGGAACACCGGAATTCTGGACTGCCTACAATGGCAGAAGATATAACACTCTCGCGTATATGTATACCTTCCCGATACCCGAGTCGGATATAAGGATTATCAGTGCTCTGCAGCAGAACCCGGGATATACGGAAGTGGAATCGGATTAATCACTCGTAAAATAATATATTATGGCAAAGAAGATAAATATATTCCTATTATTGATTCTGGCAGCGTTGGCTGTGGCATGCGGCAAGAGCGAGGAGGAAATGGTGCCTCTCGACGATCGCACGAGTTCTACTAAGACGTACAAAATGCCTAATCCTACTCTGCTTAATTCCCAGGAGTCAGCGATAGTGGACTCCATAAGGGCGGAATATCGCAAGAATGCAAATTGATTTGAACAGATATTTTTGTTAATTTAAAACATGTTTGTATGAAAAAAGTAATCATGGCGGCCTTCTTGGCCCTGACAACACTCGGATTCGTTTCCTGTTCGAGTGACGATGATGTGACTCCGATCACACCAAGTTTCCAACAAACGAGTTACACTCTTGACAACAAGACGGGTAGTACTGTTGTCGTAACTGTCGTTTCTTCTACTCCTGCCGAAGAGGCTTGTTCTGTGCCGGTCGTTTTCGCCGGTGCTGAGGAAGGTACGGACTTTTCTGCTTCCGCGTCAGCATTTGAATTCGCACAGGGTGCTTCTTCGTCTTCTATCACACTTACCCGACTGGCTGTTGGCGAGGCTAAGACACTGACCGTCAACCTGCAGAAGGCCGATGGCGTGAACCTCGGTACTGTCAACTATGCAACAGTAGATCTCGTAGGTGCCAACATCTATTCTTTCACTACGGATTATGATGTTCTCACCATCCAGAGAGAATACAAGGTTGCACTTGAGACTGCCGACGGTTCTGCCTTCTCTTTCGCTTCTGCAACAGAACTGCCGATCGAGATTGCTGACGGTACTACCGCTACCGAGGGCGAGCACTTCGAATTCGTAGGCGGAAAAGTCGCTAAGTTCGAGGCTGGCAAGTCTACCGGTATCATCACTCTGAAGACTCTCAAAGTTGAGGAGGGCAAGAATATCCTGAAACTCAAAGTTGCTTCGTCTGCAGGTTATCTCGCAGGTAATTATGGTACCCTGACACTCGAAATCGCCGGCGAGACAGACTTTACCGGTAATTGGACTTTCAAGACTGTATCTAACGCTTCCTGGTGGTCGCAGAGCTGGTATACAAATATTCTGAACCTCGTTGACGGCACTTCAGATGATCACTTCTCTATGACGAGAAAAGACGGTGTTATAACCTTCACACCTAACTTCA
>Ga0065709_1029948_pt1 | contig 10689 bp, 9 predicted proteins | sample Hoacrofraction14_2_FD_59096 | JGI IMG/M metagenome (GOLD analysis project Ga0065709, IMG submission 59096) | Hoatzin crop microbial communities from Cojedes, Venezuela, sample from fiber fraction 14 v1 | ecosystem: Host-associated > Birds > Digestive system > Esophagus > Crop | place: Venezuela... | reverse complement strand
ACCAGCTTGCAGCTATAACCTTGCCTTTTTCTACGGCTATCAGTCTGAAACCACTGATTATAAACTCTCTTGCAACAATTATTATAACTATAAATGCAGCTATTCTCATACTCTCAACAAGGCAAATAAGAGCAGATATTACCAGCATCTTATCAGCAAGAGGATCCATAAACTTTCCAAAATCAGTTACAAGATTGTATTTACGGGCTATTTTGCCATCAGCCATATCTGTAAGTGATGCCACTATGAAAATTGCAAGTGCAACCCATTTATATGATAAATACATAGCTACTACAAAAAAAGGTATCATTATAACACGAAGAAGTGTAAGTTTATTTGGTAAATTCATAATCATACTCCCTTTACTTTAATCATCTATAAGCTCGCCTATTAAATCATACTCATCACTGTCTGTAACCAAAACATCTACAAATCTGCCACTCAAAAGATCATACGGAACATTTTCGATGAACATAAAACCGTCTATATCAGGACAATCTTTATATGTTCTTGCAACATATGTGAAAATTTCTCTTCCCTCATCATCATATACAGGCTCGTCATTTGGTATTCTGCCTTCTATGACGCATTTAAGTTTCTTGCCAACCATAGACTTTGCTGCTTCAAACGCAATTTTACTTTGTGCTTCCATAAGCTCATCGCGTCTTTGTTCTTTGACATCTTCATCAACTTGCTCATCCATCGTGGCTGCAACAGTATTTTCTTCAGGTGAATATGTAAATACACCCAGTCTGTCAAATTTTAAATCTGTTATCAGTTTCTTTGTCTGAAGCTGATCTTCCTCAGTCTCAGAGGGGAATCCTGAAATAAGCGTTGTTCTGAGAACAATATCGGGCATACTCTCTCTTAGCTTTGCTACAAGCTCACGTATTTCCTTATTGTTTGTTCTTCTTCCCATCTTTCTAAGTATTCTATCGCTACCCGACTGAATAGGAAGATCTAAATAATGACATATTTTTGGCTCATTTTTCATTACTTCTATAAGCTCATCATAAATTTCCTCAGGATAAAGGTACATAACTCTTATCCATACAAAGCCTTCTATTTCACAAAGCTTCTTCAAAAGCTCATGAAGCATCTTTTTGCCATACAAATCTGTTCCATAGAGAGTCGTCTCCTGAGCTACGACTATAAGCTCCTGAACACCTTTGGATGCCAAATCTCTTGCTTCCGTCACAAGTTCTTCCATAGGAACACTTCTATAGTGGCCTCTGACTTTTGGAATAATACAATATGTACAATTTTTGTTACAGCCTTCCGCAATCTTCAAATAGCTGTAATTTCCGCCTGTTGTAAGAACTCTTTCATGTACGCAGTGTGCTTCTTTATCCAAATCATCAAAGAAATTTTCTTTTTCGTTTTCTTTTACCACACCGTCAATGGCCTGCACAATCTTATCAAAAGCAGTTGTTCCTATTACATCATCAACTTCCGGAATCTCTTTTTGGATTTCTTCTTTATATCTTTGCGCCAAACATCCCGCAACTATCAAAGCTTTGAGCTGCCCTTTTTTTCTTCTTTCGGATAGCTCTATCATAGTATCTATACTTTCCTGCTTGGCATCATTAATAAAGCAGCAGGTATTAATCACTGCTGCTTCGGCCGCCTCTTCATCATCTGTGAATTCATACCCATGCTCGGCCAAAAGTCCAAGCATGTACTCAGACTCAACACGGTTCTTATCGCATCCAAGCGAAACGAACAAAATTTTCATATATTTAACACTTAATCTTTCTTATTCTTCAGAATTGCCTTCAGCGCTTTCTTCCTTTGCTTCTTTTGCCTCTTTTGCTTCGGCCTTTTCCTTATTTTTGCTTTCTTTTTCCTTTTCCTTAGCTGCTTCTTTTTCTGCTTTTGCAGCCTTCTCTGCTCTTTCTCTTTCCTTCTCTTCTTCAGCAAGTCTTGCTTCTTCTATGGCATCTTCCTCATTCTGTTTCTCAATAAGCTTTGCCATATCTTCTTTTTCTTCATCTGTGAGAATAGAAAGTTTATCTTCGTAGAGTTCTCTTACCGCAACTGTAAGTGGTTTATCCTTTTCACTTGCACTTACCATCTCTTCATCACCTGCAATAATCTGTCTTGCACGCTTAGAAGTAGCCATAACGATAGAATAACGGCTGCTGATTACCGGTGCTTCGCCTTCCTCAACTCCCTTATTTACTACGTTCATCAAATCTACATAGGATGGATGTATCATATTATTTTTCCTTTCTATAAAAAAATTTACCAACTATCTATTTTAATCTATATTGCACATATTTAACAAGTCTTTTTTATTCAAAAGCTCTAACTTGGCTTCTGATATCTTCTATAAATGCTTCATTTCTAAATGGAGCATTGTGCGCACAGCTTATAATTTCATGCATTTTGCTGACGCATTCATCCAAATCATCATTTACAAGAATATATTCATATTCTTCAATGCCCTTCGATTCTTCAACCGCTCTTTTGAGCCTGCCCTTTATAACGTCATCAGCTTCAGTCCCTCTTCCCCTTAGCCTATGTTCAAGCTCTTTCGCACTCGGCGGCATTACAAACAAAAGAAGTGCTGTCGGGAATTTCTTTTTTATCTGAAGAGCTCCCTGTATCTCAATTTCAAGAATAACGTCTTTGCCGCTATTCATCTTCTCTTCAACAAACTTTTTGGGAGTTCCATAGTAATGTCCGCAGTATCCTGCGTGCTCTATCAGCCCATCTTCCTCTATGAGCTTTTCAAATTCGTCATCTGTCATAAAAAAATAATCTTTGCCGTCAACTTCACCCTTTCGCGGAGTTCTCGTCGTAGCCGATACTGACAGCGCATAATTATCATATTTTTTTACAAGCTCTTTCATGAGTGTGCCTTTTCCGGTTCCCGAAAAACCGGAAACAACAACTATAATACCTTTTCTTTCCATAAAATCTCTTTTCCTAAATTATATTATTCTAGAAGCGATAGTTTCGGGGAGAAGCGCCGAAAGTACGACCATATTATTCTCCATCACAATAACAGCCTTTGTTTTTCTGCCTGCACTTGCATCTATAACTCTGTCTTCTTCTTTTGCTCTTTGTGCAATACGCTTTATAGGCGCCGCATCCGGAGATGCCATAGCTATTATTTTATCGCTGTTTATAACATTTCCAAAGCCTATATGAACAAACATACTTTTTTCCTTATTCAATATTTTGAATTTGCTCTCTGACTTTCTCAATCGTAGTTTTGAGTTCGATTGCCTTGTCCGAGATATCAATACTTGAAGTTTTCGAAAGCGTAGTATTGGCCTCTCTGTTCATTTCCTGAGCCAAAAAATCAAGTTTTCTGCCGATACCGTTTTCGTCATCGCCAACATCAAGTGCCTTCTTTACAGCTTCAATATGACTTTTTAGTCTTACTATTTCCTCATCAACGCATATCTTATCCGCAAAAAGAGTAACTTCCATAGCAAGTCTATTTTCATCGATATTGTTATCTTCCATTAAATCTGCTATCTTTGCTCTCAAATTTTTCTTATATTCTTCAACAATCTCAGGAGATTTCTCAAAGATAAAATCAACATCACATTTCATGATATCAAGTTTTTTCAGAAGATCTTCTTTTAAAAATTCTCCTTCTCTTTGCCTTGAATTCATAAACATCAAAAGAGCATCGTCTATAGCTTTTTTCAACGGCTCCCAGATAATTTTTACATCAACGTCTTCCGTATCCATTGTGATAACTTCGGGATATTTTGACAAATTAGAAATTCTGACATCATTTTGAAGTCCAAAATCAGTTGCCATCTGTTCAAGACATGCCATATATCCGGCTGCAACCTCTTTATTATAAGTTATTTTTGTATCTCTTTTACTTAAATCTTCATAGGTTATAAATACATCAACCTTGCCTCGTTTAATAGATTTTTTTATTTCATTTCTGATATCTGACTCAAGAGCGTTGAACATTCTGGGCATCTTAAGCGATAAATCAAGATAACGATTGTTTACAGACTTCATTTCAACTTGAATCCTTCTGTCGTCAGCTATTATCTCGCTTCTGCCAAAACCTGTCATACTACAGACCATATCCTGCCTCCGTTTTCTAAGAAAAATACATATATCCCAATTATAGGCGCAAAGGCACTTATACGTCAACAAAACGAGAATAAAAGCCTGTCAAAAAATGCTTGTGGATTTGTAATTTTGAATTTTTCACGAGCTTTTTGTGCTATACTAAAGGCTATCTAATATTTTTTGAAAGGATAAAAAAATGGCTTTTGACGGATTCACTGTTGCCGCTATTACCAAAAGATTATCAGACCTTTTTGTCGGCGGCAGAATAAATAAAATTTCGCAAACAGAAAAAGATGAAATAATGTTAACCATAAAGAACGCAGGTTTTAAAGGTCAGGCAAAACTATATCTTTCTGCCGATGCCTCGCTCCCTCTTGTCTACATGTCAGATGAAAACAAACCATCTCCAAAAACTGCTCCGGCTTTTTGCATGCTGCTTAGGAAGCATCTTTTAAACGGCAAGATTCTAAATATATCACAGCCCTCTCTTGAACGTATCATACGCTTTGATATCGAGCACCTTGATGAAATGGGCGATATGAAGACCAAGACTTTGCTTATCGAACTTATGGGCAAATATTCAAACATTATTTTCATAGATGATGATGACACAATAATCGATTCCATAAAGAGAGTTCCGGCATCTCTAAGTTCAGTTCGAGAAGTTCTTCCGGGTAAAAAATATTTCGTTCCGGATAGTTTAAATAAACTGGATCCATATCTTACAAATGAGGAAGAGTTCATAAATACCATATCATCCAAAAACATGAGCATTGTAAAAGCCATATACACAAGCTATACCGGATTTTCAAAACTCATTGCACAAGAAATATGCTTTAGAGCAGACATAGACTCTCAAATATCGGCAAGTGCTCTTGAAAGCGGCAGCCTTACTCGTCTCTACAATGTTTTTGATTTATTTATGAACAAATTAAAATCAAGTGATTACACGCCTTCAATATGCTACGAATACGAAAAGCCCAAGGAATACTCTATTTTCCATTTATCAAGCTATGACAAGCAGGAAGGCTCATCGTTTAAAGCATATGACAATATTTTCGATCTCATAAACGACTATTACGCTCAAAAGAACGAACTGACACGTATAAGTCAAAAATCATCTGATTTAAGACACATAGTATCGACTGCTCTTGAGCGTAACGTCAAAAAATACGATCTTCAATTATCGCAGCTCAAAGATACCAAGAAAAAAGACAAGTTCAAGCTATACGGAGAGCTTATTAGCAGTTACGCCTACAGCATTGAAAGCGGAGCTAAGAAAGTAACACTTAATAACTACTACACAAACGAGGACGTAACCATACCGCTTGATGAAAATCTGACAGCGATTCAAAATGCCAACAAGTATTTTGATAAGTACAATAAATTAAAACGTACGGCCGTATCCTTGTCCGAATTGATCGTGCATGTAAAAGAAGAAATCGATCATCTCGAGTCCATCCAAAACGCGCTCGATATTGCAAGGTATGAAAGTGATCTTACGCCCATCAAAAATGAACTTATAGAAGCAGGCTATATTAAAAAGGCAAAAGTTTCAAAAAAAGGTTCAAATAACGAACAAAAAACAAATCCGCTTCACTTTATAAGCTCCGACGGTTTCGATATTTATGTAGGTAAAAACAATTATCAAAACGACTATTTGACTTTTAAATTTGCAAATGGCGCAGACTACTTTTTCCATGCAAAAAAAATGCCTGGATCTCACGTAATACTAAAAACAAATTCAAAAGATGTTCCGGACAGAACTTTTGAAGAAGCCGCATCACTTGCAGCCTTCTACTCGAAGGCAAAAAATCAGGACAAGGTAGAAGTTGACTATCTCGAAAAAAGAAATGTCAAAAAGCCAAACTCTGCAAAACCCGGATTTGTAGTCTACTATACAAATTATTCTATGACTATAAGTCCAAATATATGTGCAAATTTGAAACAAGTGGATTTTTAAATAAAAAAATATGTTATACTTTATAATTGATGCAAAAATTATGTAAGGGAGATTAAAATTATGGATGAAAAAAAGGTAATGCTATCCGGAATACAGCCAAGCGGTGACTTACATCTTGGCAACTATCTTGGAGCAATCAAAAACTGGAGTTCAAGATCTGATGATTTTGATTGCTACTATTTCATGGCAGACCTTCATACAATAACCGTTCATCAAGACCCGGCTCAGCTTCGTAAGAGAACCTTAGAGCTCCTTGCTCTCTATATTGCCTGTGGACTTGACCCTGAGAAGAATACTCTTTTCATTCAATCTCATGTTGCTGCACACTCTCAGCTTGCATGGGTACTTCAGTGCTACACAATGTTCGGCGAACTCTCTCGTATGACTCAGTTCAAAGACAAATCTCAAAAGCACAAAGATAATATAAATGCAGGTCTTTTTGCTTATCCTGTACTTATGGCCGCAGATATTCTTCTTTATCAGCCTGACTACGTTCCTGTCGGAGAAGACCAAAAACAACACGTTGAAATAGCAAGAAATATCGCAGAACGTTTCAATGGAATATATGGTGACGTATTCAAGATTCCGGAACCATATATTGCAAAATCCGGTGCAAGAATATATGGACTTTCCACTCCTACTCAGAAGATGAGTAAATCAATTCCTGACGGATGCGTATTTGTCATGGACGATCCGGATACAATCGCCAGAAAGTTCAAGCGCGCAGTTACAGATAGCGATAGAGAAAACTGTGTACGATATGATAAAGAAAATAAACCGGGCGTTGCAAATCTTATGAATATCTACTCTACTCTAACAGGTAAGAGCTATGATGAAATAGAAAAAGAATTTGCAGGTCAAGGTTATGGTGTATTCAAGCCTGCTGTAGGAGAAGTTGTAATAGATACACTAAGACCTATCAGAGAAGAGGCTACAAGAATTATGGCTGACAAGGCATATCTTGAATCCGTTTACAAAGACGGTGCAATGAGAGCCTCCAAAATAGCCAACAAAACTCTCGCCAAGGCTTACAAGAAGGTCGGCTTCATACATCCTTGATGTACGCTATTCAATAATACGGCGGTAGATTATATCTATATAAGTTTTAAAGCGACGCTTTCGCTTCGTTTCAGGCGTAACGGATACTATACAATTTCTTAGCGCTTCGCATAAAGAAATTGTAAGTACCGACGCCTTCAAAGACGCTTTAAAACTTATATAGATACAACCTACCGCCTTTTTTCTTTAACATGTACGTCAATGATTTATGATGCCTATTTTTTTTAGCTCGAGGGTGGTTTTTGAGTTGTGGTATGTATAATAGTTATGCCTATTTCTTATAATAAATGTACTTTTTCGAGGAGGCGGATTATTTTGGCACCTTTGGGGAAATTTGTAAGGTCTTGTCTTGTTATGTTCCCTGATTTTATTTCAAAGGCGGCATATACAAATACCGCAGCGATTATTGCAATAATTGTTGCGATTAGATTTACAAAATAATTCGCATCTTTCCCTCCAAATGGATAGCAGATTACAAAATGCATGGCATATGCAACGATTCCCATACATATAGATGCTATCAGTGGATTCAAATATATCTTTTTAATATCTAAATTTAGTTTAAGTCTTTTTCTGCAAGCATAATCATTTAAAGCAAACATCACAAAGGCATAAAATACTCTTGTTACTACAAGTGCCATATTTGACAAATCAGTAAACGTCAGCACTAATACGAGCATCATCGTCTGAAGAATCAGAGCTATAACAGCGTTTACTACAGGTGTTACAAGTCTTCCTGTGCCTTGTAACACAGAATTGGTTATCGTAGACTGCGAATAAAATATAACTGTTATGGCAAGCACAGCCAAAAGAGCCGCTGCTTGGTCAAGTGAGTTTCTTTGAGGAAAAAGAATCATTGTTATGGGTCTTGCAAGAAAAATAAGTCCCATAGCCGATGGTATTGCTATAAGCATAGATATTCTTATAACTTTACTCGCTACTTCATTGGACTCTTTTCTTTTTCCCTGAATGAATTTTTCGGATATGCTTGGAATCATCGCTGATGCAAGCGCTGATGCAAGTGCAATCGGAATATTCGTGATAGTCAAAGCTTTTCCCGAATATACTCCGTACAAAGAAGCCGTATCGCTCTCGCTAAGTCCCTTGATATTCATCATTACGCTGTAAAAAATCTTTTGATTTATATTAGGCGTTATATTATACAAAAATGTACTCATGAGAAAAGGCGTTACAACCGTAAATATCATGAGGAATATCTCTTTTGTGTCCTCTTCTTTGTGACTGTCGGAATTTATCTTTTCATTTATATCCTTTTTATTTTTGTTATAAACAAAAATCATAAATATAAGAGCAAACAAAACTCCCGCACCTGTTCCAATAGCGCTTCCGGCAGCTCCGTATATAGATGCATTTGCATCAAGACTTATGGCGACATTTGTCATAAAATATGCAGCCATAATACTTACAAGCGCATTTATAAGCTGCTCGGCAATCTGCGACACTGATGTTGGAACCATCGTCTTATGCGCTTGAAAATATCCTCGAAGTACGCCAAGCGGTCCATACAAAAATACTGTCGGAGCAAAAACTTTCAAAACATAGGCACCGCCCTCTCCGACCATAAGATCTGCCGCAAAATACAAAATAAGGCTCCCGATGAATCCGACTATAAAAACGTATATAAGCGCGCATCTAAATACTTTTTGCGCATTTTTATATTCTCCAAGCACAAATTTTTGTGCCATAACTTTGGATATAGCCGAGGGAATGCTATAAGAAGAAATCATAAGAATGATAATATACCAGTTATATGCTGAATTATAATAACCGTTTCCTTCATCTCCTATGATTGATGTGAGCGGGCTTTTATACAAAAGGCCGATTATTCTAACTATTATACCTGCCGCTGCAAGGATACCGGCTTGTTTTAAAATTCCATTACTATTTTTCTTTTCCATACAAAAAAACTCCGAACATAATTATAGGCCATGCCAAACGCATGACCTATTTATTTTACTACACAATATCTTTTTTTCAAGCAAATATATGCACTTATGGTCTTAGCCAATCATACATTTCCTGATATTTGTTTGCAGAAACTTTCCAGCTAAAATCTACTGCCATAGCTCTGTCAATCATTTTGTGCCATTCTCTCTTATTATCATAATAAAGAGCTTCACAATCCCTTACGGTTTTCATCATCTCGTGTGCATTATAATTTAGGAATGAGAATCCTGTTCCCGTACTCTCATACTTATTATAAGGCTCAACCGTATCTTTAAGGCCACCTGTCTCTCTAACAATCGGAATTGTTCCGTATCTAAGCGACATAAGCTGTGAAAGTCCACATGGTTCAAACAGTGATGGCATGAGAAAAGCATCACTTGCCGCATATATCTTGTGAGACATTGCCTCAGAATAATATATGTTTGCAGAAACTTTCTCAGGATATTTCCAAGCAAAATGTCTGAACATATTTTCATATTGCTCGGTTCCTGTTCCAAGCACAACAAATTGGACAGCATCGCTGCACATTTCATCCATAACGCAGCTTATAAGGTCAAATCCCTTTTGGTCGGTTAGTCTTGATACGATACCAATCATCATCGTTTTTTCATTTTGCTCAAGTCCAAGTTCTTTTTGAAGTGCGAGTTTATTCTTAACTTTTTCCTTACGGAAATTTATAGCATCATAAGGATATTCAATAAATTTATCCGTTTTAGGATTAAAATCATCATAATCAATTCCATTAACTATGCCTCTTAAATCATTCTCTCTTGATTTCAAGAGTCCATCGAGGCCTTCACCGTAAAAGCTTGTTTTGATTTCTTCTGCATAAGTCTGCGATACTGTCGTAATAGCATCAGCATATACTATGCCTCCCTTAAGAAGATCTGCATCACCGAATAGCTCAAGCTTATCCGGCGTAAAATAATAATCAGGAAGTCCCGTTATATCCTGCACAACCTTTTTGTCCCATCTACCTTGGAACTTCAAGTTATGGATAGTCATGATAGCCTTGATTCCCCTATAAAAATCATTGGCTTGGAAACGTTCCTTGAGGTAAACAGGTACAAGTCCTGTCTGCCAATCGTGACAATGTATGATATCCGGGTGGAATTCAATAACCGGCAAAATCGAAAGCGCTGCCTTATCAAAAAAAGCAAATCTTTCAATTTCAAACTTAACATCATCACCGTATGGTTTAAAACCATTAAAATAAAACTCGTTGTCGATGAAATAATACTTTATTCCGTCAACTTCAGCTTTGAAAATTCCAACATATTCTCTTTTCCAATGAAAATCCATGTAGAAATTGGAGACATACTCCATTTTGCCCTTCATCTCTTCTGACATACATGCGTATTTGGGCATTACAATTCTGACGTCAAAATACCTGCGATCGATTTCACGTGGGAGCGAACCAACTACATCCGCAAGTCCCCCTGTCTTTATGAAAGGAACCCCTTCAGACGCCACAAACAGAATATTCTTCATAGTGTGTTTCTTCCTTTCCGGTCGAACTTTATGTCGACTAAAATATTATATCATAATAGGCTAATCTACCACAAGAACTCTTATTCACTATATTGCGTTAACTTGCTAAATATTTTTTCGTGTGATTTAATTTTTTGTTTTCTTTTTGTTCATTGTTT
>Ga0065709_1029947_pt1 | contig 10689 bp, 8 predicted proteins | sample Hoacrofraction14_2_FD_59096 | JGI IMG/M metagenome (GOLD analysis project Ga0065709, IMG submission 59096) | Hoatzin crop microbial communities from Cojedes, Venezuela, sample from fiber fraction 14 v1 | ecosystem: Host-associated > Birds > Digestive system > Esophagus > Crop | place: Venezuela... | reverse complement strand
GACAGCGTCGCCACCACGCGCGGGTTTCTCCGCTCCACCACGGGCATGATCTGATGGCGCACGAAGGCACGCAGGTAGCGCACGTCAGAGTTGGTCTCGTCCTCGCGCCAGACGATGCCACGCATGCGCAGGAGGTCGCAGAGCTCGGCATGCGTGCGCTCGAGCAGCGGGCGCACGATACGGTTGCGCCGGCGCGGGATGGACGAGAGGCCCGAGAGGCCCGAGCCGCGGATGGCGTTCATGAAGAAGGTCTCCGCGCGGTCGTCGGCAGTGTGCGCTGTGAGGATACGGGCGGCGGAGCGCGGGGTGCCCACGGCCTCGCTCAGCTCGTTGGCCAGCTCGGCCGCGGCGGCGTAGCGCACCTCCCTGCCGGCGTTCTCCACGTTGCCGTCGGCCGAGGCGCGGGCGAGCGCTGCCACGTCCACGCGGCGGATGGTGCAGGGGATGCCAAAGCGGTCGGCCAGGCCGCGCACAAACTCCTCGTCCTCCTCGGCATCAAGGCCGCGAAGCTGGTGGTTGACGTGCAGCACGTGCAGGCGCTCGCGGGCAATGCGGGCGACGCCGCGGCCGTCATCGATGTCGAGCTCGCCCGTGGCGGCGAGGAGCAGCAGAGCCGTGGAGTCGGCGCCGCCCGAGACCATGAGAACGACCGGTGCGCGCGTCTCGTCGTCATGAACGCCGCTCGGCCGCTCGAAGGGTCCCTGACCCGTTGCGTACCTGCGCCCGACCGTCGGCATGCGCGCCCCTCTCCCCTCGTCCAGTTCGTCTCGTTCTCTGGTCTGTCCCGGCCTTGGTGTACCCTGTGCGGGACAAAAGTTTACAACGGCGGGAGGGCTTGCGTGTCACCGCAGATCCATGTGCATGTCCTGGCAAGCGGGTCAAAGGGCAACGCCACCATCATCGAGGGGCCAGAAGGGTACGTCCTCATCGACTGCGGCATCTCGCTGCGGTCGCTCAGGAGCCGTGCCGCGGAGCTGGGCCTCGACCTCGCGGATGTGCGCGCGGTGCTGGTGACGCACGAGCACTCGGACCATGTGAGCGGCCTCAGCGTCCTCTGCAACCACTACGAGGGGCCGCTCTATGCCACGGCCGGCACCGTGGGCGCCCGCGACTACCTGGGCAACCTCGGCTTCGACCTCATCGAGCGCGAGGACGAGCTCGACCTGGCAGGCATGCGGGTGAGCGTCTTTCCCACCTCGCACGATGTGGCCGACCCCGTGGCCTTCCGCTTCCAGACCGACGACGACACCGTGGGCTACTGCACCGACACGGGCGTGCTGACACCCCTGGCCCACGGCCTCTTGCACGGCTGCCGCATCCTCGCGCTCGAGGCAAACCACGACGTGCAGATGCTCAGGAATGGCCCCTACCCCGCCTTCCTCAAGAGGCGCGTGGGCGGCGAGAAGGGCCACCTGTCCAACGATCAGGCGGCCGAGGCGCTGGGCGACCTTGTGACCGACGCCACGCAGACCGTCATCGCCATGCACATCTCGCAGAAGAACAACCGGCCCAGCACCTGCGTGCGCACGCTCGCCGCCGCTGTGGGCGCAGAGGCCGCCAACAGCACCTTCACCGAGGCGCGCACCCCCGACGGCATGCTCACCATCGTCGCCGCGGCCCAGGACCGACCGCTCTCGGTCTGGTAGCCGGTCTGGGTCCTTCCTGCCGTCGCTAGCCACAAAGAGGGCGGGACGCCGAAGCTTCCCGCCCCACACGGACGTCTCTTCTCGACTGCGGAACTTACTCCACGGAGACCTTGGTCACGTTGCTCTTGGGCTCCTGCTTGGGCACGTTCACCGTGAGCATGCCGTCGGCAAGCTTTGCCGTGAGGCCCTCGACGGCGGCGTCCTTGAGGTAGATGCCGCGCGTGGCCGACCACTCGGTGGTCTCCTTGTGCAGGTAGTTCTTGGCCTTCTCCTCCTCGGACTCCTGCTTCTGGACGCTGATGGACAGGCGGCCCTCGTTGAGCTCGACGTCGATCTGGTCACGCTTGACGCCCGGCAGCTCGGCCGTGACGACATAGGCGCCGTCGGTGTCCTCGACGTTCATCTTGAAGCCGTCGGGGGCCGACGCGAGCGACGAGAACGGGCTCTGGAACAGCTCCTCCATCGTGTCGAACGGCCATGCCCTGCGGAGCATCCTGTTGTAGTGATCATACGGAACCATGCTGGCCATAGTACTCACTCCCTTGTGTCTTGCGGCGCGCGATGGCTGTGCGCGCGTCTTGGTTGTCACATACAGTTGTTCCCGACGGCGCGTGTTTTATACGAGCAAACCGAGGTTTTCTCAGTTTCATAAACTCATCAAATCTAAGTGCGATTCACTTAGGTTTAAACCACTGTGCAATCTCCATCGTGGTGGTCTATCATCGGTTCGTTGAGAAGAGCCTCGCGGCGCGCGTTTGCGCCTCGATTCCAGAGGGGTCCAGCATGGCCACATACGACACGGATTCCAACCAGGGGCAGCAAGGCGCCATCCCCCGCGGCCGCAACCTCGACTCGCAGGTGTCAGGCGCGACTCCCTCGTCAACCCCCACGATCACCGGCACGTCAACCTACCAGCGCCCGCCGCGCGTCCATGTGACGCAGGGCGCCATCGACGACCTCGCCGTCGACGAGGTCCAAAGCGACTACGTCCACGAGTCCAGTTACGTCACGGGCAGCAAGGCGCTGGGTGACCGCGCATACCGCCGCTCGAGCAAGGACATCCAGGCCATGCAGAAGGGCTCGCCCTACGGCCAGTACCTGTCGGTCCCCAAGGGCCGCAAGCAGATCTTTGCCTCGCAGGAGCGCAAGCGCCGCATCAAGTCGGTCCTGGCACTCATCCTGGTGCTCGCCGTCCTGGCCGCGGCCGTCTACTTCATCTGGCAGGTCATGCAGGGACTGCCCCTCATCGGCAGCAACTAGCGCGCGACAGACGTTCATATGCGAGAAGGGCGGGCCGGCTCGAACGTGAGCCGGCCCGCATCCTGCGGAACGTCGTCTTAGCCTATTTGACCGTGTCGTTTGGGCTATTTTTGCGGCATTCAGAATTGGTCGGTTGTCGTGGGCAGGAGCGACGTATCGTAGAGGTCCTCCCCGCTGACGAGTTCGTAATCGTCGGACGTGAAGCCAAATCCAGCTGAGCACACAAAGCCGATGCCAGCCCCCTCAAGTCCGGGGGCCCTTCTCACCTGACGCTCCTCCTCTTGACACTCATCGAGCATCATTGGAGCCGTGTAGTACTTAACCTCGTATACGTCCAGACCGGCATCCCTCTTTACGACACAGTCAAACTGCCCGTTTGCGTGGCGGGCGGGATCGTCATACCAATAGGAGCCAATGTCTTGCACACCGGGAATGGATCCCTGGCGAGCTCGTCTGCCAAAGTACTGAGCCGCAACCTCCTCAAAACGCAGGCTGATAAACTCCGTGAGTGTCTGGCCGACCTCTGACTCCCAAAACGCGGCCTCGCCAATGCGTGCAATTCGTGCGCCACTCGCAAACAAGTAGGTGAAGTAGAACCGCATCAAATTGTCCTGAATCTGATAGAACGTCTTACGCCGGTTGTCAGCCCGGTTGATGGGGGTGCTCTTGGATATGGTCTCCATGTCTATAAGGGCAACGAGTTGCTTGCTCAGGAGCCCATTCCCGTCATCACCAAGGACCTGTGCAATCTGTGAATAACGCTTGCGGCCGTTGCCGATGGCCTGAAGGATCCTGACGTCGAAGGACTTGCGCACCTCGGCCAGCATGATGTGCTCGACGTGCGTCCTCAGAACGCTCTCGGGCGGGAGGAGCAGCTCCTTTACGCAGGTCTCGAGCGAGTTGTACCGACATACCTGCTTGAGGACATAGGGAGACCCGCCAAACACCGCATAGAACGCGATTCTGTCGCAGACAGAAAGGTGAGGATAGAAGCGCGCCGCGTCAAGGTAGTCCATTTCCTTGAGAAAGATGGTGCGCGTGAAACGCCCAAAGAGCGGGTTGTCCTCATCCAGCAGCTCACGCATGACAGTAACGTAGGACCCACAGAGCACGAGCTTGACGTTTGGTGGCAGGTTGTCGATGACGATCTGCATGAGCGAATCAACCTCGCCCTTAGCTCCTGCCTCCTTAAGGTACTGGTATTCGTCGACGACGAAGAGGATTTGCTCTGTGCGAGCGCGAAGCAGCTGGAACAGGTCGGGAATGGTGGAGACCGTGAAGTCCGGCAACCCGAGCGCCTGGGATACGCTGCGACACATGAGCTGAATGCCGCCCTGCAGCGTGGTGCGCGCACAGGTGTGATAGACGGTAATACCGGCAAAGTCCCTGCTTGCCTGGCCTATAAGCGTCGACTTTCCCACGCGTCGCTTACCATACACCAGCACAGCCGTCTTGTCTGAACTGGAGAAGTCCGCACCGAGGGCCGCAAGCTCCGCCTCTCTGCCTATGAACATGACTCCTCCTTTACTGAATTTATATTCACTGAATTTCTTTTCAGTAATTATAGACTATTCTTCGTGCGCTATTTGGAAATATTTGCCAACTGACTCTTATTTAAGCATGCGAGAAGTGCGGGCCGGCTCGAACGTGAGCCAGCCCGCCGTCTGAACGAAGTTGTCATGCTCCCCTATGCCCAGGGATCCTCCTCGAAGAGGGGCTCGGGGTCGGGACGACGGTCGGAGTACGGGTCGTAACCGTCGTCATCCTCGTTGGCGGGACGCAGGAACTCGTCGTCCGCGGGGATGCGGCCCGTCTCGGCCGTCGTGTCCTTGGAATCTGCCATGGCTACTCCGTCTCGTCAGGCTCGATGGGGTCGTCGGTGCCGGCCGCAGTGTCCGTGACCTGCGCCGGCCTCGCACCGCTTGCCATCTTGGCAGCAAACAGGCGGTCGTCATCGCCCACGTCCACGCGCACGGTGTCTCCCTCGCGCAGCTCGCCGTCGATGATGAGGTTGGCCACATTGTCCACGACCTGGCGCTGGATGAGGCGCTTGAGGGGACGCGCGCCGTAGACCGGGTCGAGGCCGTCAAGCGACAACGACTGCACTGCGGACGGCGTGAGCTCGAGCTCGATGCGCTCGCGCGCCAGACGCTCGCGGACGTCCTTCAGCTGGATGTCCACGATCTTCTCGATGTCCTCGAGGCCCAGGGCGTGGAAAACCACCACGTCGTCGATGCGGTTGAGGAACTCGGGCTTGAAGGTCGCGCGCAGGGCGTCGTTGACCTGCCGCTGCACCTCGTCCGGGTCGGTCGTGGCATTGGCGGCGGCGATGAACTGCGAGCCCACGTTGCTCGTCATGATGATGATCGTGTTCTTGAAGCTCACCACGCGGCCCTGGCCATCGGTGAGGCGCCCGTCGTCGAGCACCTGCAGCAGGATGTTGAAGACATCGGGGTGCGCCTTCTCCATCTCGTCGAGCAGGATCACGCTGTAGGGGCGGCGTCGCACGGCCTCGGTCAGCTGGCCACCCTCGTCGTAGCCCACGTATCCCGGGGGCGCTCCGATGAGCCGCTGCACGCTGAACTTCTCCATGTACTCGCTCATGTCGATGCGCACGAGGGCGCGCTCGTCGTCAAACAGGCTCTCGGCCAGTGCCTTGGCCAGCTCCGTCTTGCCCACGCCGGTGGGGCCGAGGAAGAAGAAGCTGCCGATGGGGCGGTCGGGGTCGCTGAGGCCCGCGCGGCTGCGGCGGACGGCGGCGGCCACGGCGGACACGGCGTCGTTCTGCCCCACCACACGCAGGTGCAGCTCGTCCTCGAGGTTCTTGAGCTTCTGGATCTCGCCCTGCATCATCTTGCTCACGGGCACGCCGGTCCAAGCGCTCACGACCTCGGCAATCTCGTCCTGGGTGACCTCCTCCTTGAGGACGCCGCCCGACTCCTGCTTTTGGGTGAGAAGCGCCTCCGCCTCCTCGTAGTCCCTCTGGAGGCCGGGGATGATGGAGTAGCGCAGCTCGGAGGCGCGCGCGAGGTCGCCGTCGCGGGTGACGCGCTCGGCCTCGCCCTTGGCGTCCTCGATCTGGCTCTTGAGCTCCTGCACGCGATCGATGGCGCCCTTCTCGTTCTGCCAGTTGGCCTTCATGCCGTCGAGCTCCTCCTGCGTGACGGCGATGTCGGCGCGCAGCTCCTCAAGGCGCTCCCTGCTGGCCGCGTCCTCCTCCTTCATGAGGGCCTGCTCCTCGATCTGCATCTGCGTGAGCTGGCGGTCCACGGCGTCGATCTCGGCGGGCATCGAGTCAAGCTCCATGCGCAGCCGGCTCGCCGCCTCGTCAACCAGGTCGATGGCCTTGTCGGGCAGGAAGCGCTCGCTGATGTAGCGGTTGGAGAGGTCCGCCGCAGCCACGAGCGCGCTGTCGGTGATGCGCACGCGGTGGTGCGCCTCGTAGCGCTCCTTGAGGCCACGCAGGATGCTGATGGTGTCCTCGACGGTGGGCTCGTCCACGAGCACCGTCTGGAAGCGCCTCGCAAGCGCCGCGTCCTTCTCCACGTACTTGCGGTACTCGTCAAGCGTCGTCGCGCCGATGGCGTGAAGCTCGCCGCGGGCCAGGGCCGGCTTGAGGATGTTGCCGGCGTCCATGGAGCCCTCGGAGGCGCCTGCGCCCACGATGGTGTGCAGCTCGTCGATGAACAGGATCACGTGGCCGTCGGAGGCCTTGACCTCCTTGAGCACGCTCTTCAGGCGGTCCTCGAACTCGCCGCGGTACTTGGCCCCGGCCACCAGCGCGCTCATGTCGAGCTCTACGATGTCCTTGTCCTTCAGCGTCGAGGGCACGTCGCCGGCCACGATGCGCTCGGCCAGGCCCTCCACGATGGCGGTCTTGCCCACGCCGGGCTCGCCGATGAGCGCCGGGTTGTTCTTGGTGCGGCGGCTGAGCACCTGGATGGTGCGACGGATCTCCTCCACGCGGCCGATGACGGGATCGAGCTTGCCCTGGCGGGCGAGGTCGGTCACGTTGCGGCCGTACTGCTCCAGGGCCTCGAACTGCGTCTTAGCGTCCTGGCTCGTCACGCGCGAGTCGCCGCGCAGGTCGTTGTAGGCCTCCTGCACGCGCTTGGACGTGACGCCTGCCGTCTTGAGGATGCTGCCCGCCTTGCCGCGGTCGTCACAGAGTGCGCAGAGCAGGTGCTCGGAGGTCACGTAGGAGTCCCCGAGCTTGGTCGCGAGCTTCTCGGCACCGTCGGCGACCTTGAGGAAGTCGTTCGACATGCCCGCCTGCGAGGGCCCGCTCACCTTGGGCGCGGCCTCGATGGCCTCGTCCACCTCGCGCGCGATGGCACGGGGGTCCGCGCCGATGCGCTCGATCATGGCGTTGATGTTCCTCTCGTTTGCGTCCAGCAGCGCCTTGAGCAGGTGTATTGGCTCGAGAGCCCCGGCCTGTGCGTCACCGGCGATGCCAAGCGAAGCCTGCAGCGCCTCTTGGGCGGTGACTGCCCATTTGTCGATTCTCATGGTCATCCCTCCTAGCGAACTGATTTTCCTAGTCATTGTTCCCGCGAACGGAGGGGTTCTATACAGAATCTAAGTCTCTATGCATAAGATTTTCTAAATGCGCATACGAGAAGAACCGCCCGGCCTTGAACTGGTCGGGCGGTCCCATGGCTCCTGCAGTCTGCTCGCGACTTGCTACGCCTCGAGGCGATGGGCCACGGCATCGCAGGCAAGCGCGCCCACGACGGTCTTGGCGTCCTCGATGCGCCCGTCGAGGACGGCGTCGATAAGCTGCGAGAGCTCCACCAGGTCAACGTTGAGGAACTCGTCCGCGTCGGGGTTGGCATGCACGAAGCGCAGGTCGGTGGCCAGGTAGATGTGAATGAGCTCGTCGGTGAAGCCGGGCGTCGTGGCGATGGTCGTGAGGTACGCCATCTTGCCCGCCTCGAAGCCCGTCTCCTCCAGGAGCTCGCGGCGCGCGCACTCCAGCGGATCCTCGCCGGGGTCGAGCTTGCCTGCGGGAATCTCGACGGTCACGCGGCCGAGGGCGGCGCGATACTGGCGCACGAGGCAGATGCGGCCCTCGTCGGTGAGGGCCACCACGGCCGCCGCACCCGGGTGCCGGGTGATGTCGCGCAGCGCGGCCTTCCCACTCGGCAGCTGCACGCGCAGGCGGTTGACGTTGAAGATGAGCCCCTCGAAGAGCACGTCCTCGCTGATGGGCACCTCGGCGAGCTGTGCGTCGCGCGGGTCATCCTCCCCCAGCACCAGGTCGCGCACGAGGGGCTGGCCGCTCGTGTGGTCGTCCTTCTCGTCCTCGCCGGCAAGCTCCACGTCGTCGATCACATACTCGTCGGCGCTCTGCAGCATAGCGTCAAGCGCGTCGCCACGCGCCTCGTCCAGCGCCTCGCCATCAAGCTCGAAGTCGTCTGCCATGTCCGTCTACCTCCCGGTGATGGCCTTGAGGCCGATGTCGGTGCGATACTCCATGCCCTCGAAGCTGATGAGGCCGCACGCCTTGTAGCTGAGCTCGCGAGCCTCCTCGAAGGTGGGCGCCACGGCCGTGACGTCGAGCACGCGACCGCCGGCGGTGACGAAGCTGCCGTCCTCGGCAAGCGCGGTGCCGGCGTGGTAGACCGTCACGCCGTCGAGCGACGCCGCCTCGTCCAGACCGCTGATGCGCTTGCCCTTCTCGTATGCGCCGGGGTAGCCGCCCGAGGCGAGGACCACGCTCACGGCCCAGTCGTCGTCCCACTGCACCATGGAGGCATCGAGCGTTCCCGCGTCGCAGGCGAGAAGAACCTCTACGAGGTCGGCGCGCATGCGCGGAAGCACGACCTGCGTCTCGGGGTCGCCGAAGCGGACGTTGAACTCGAGCACCTTGGGGCCGTCCTTGGTGAGCATGAAGCCACCGTAGAGGCAGCCGGAATAGGTGATGCCGTCGGCGCGCAGCTGGTCAATGACGCGCTGCTCGACCTCGACCATCTGGGCAAGTTCCTCGTCGGTGACGAGCGGCACCGGGGAGTACACGCCCATGCCACCCGTGTTGGGACCCCTGTCTCCGTCGTAGGCGCGCTTGTGGTCCTGCGAGGTGGCAAGCGGCACGAGGGTCACGCCGTCGGTGAGGGCAAGAAGCGAGCACTCGGGGCCCTCGAGCATCTCCTCCACGACGACCTCGGCACCCGCGTCGCCAAACGCGCCGCCAAAGCACTGACGCACGCCGTCGAGCGCCTCCTCGGTGGTCTGGGCCACGATGACGCCCTTGCCGGCGGCCAGGCCGTCGGCCTTCACGACCACGGGACCGCCCAGCTCGCGCACGTAGGAGGCGCACTCGTCCTCGTCGGTGAAGGAGCGCCAGGCCGCGGTGGGAACGCCCGCGCGAGCCATGACCTCCTTGGCAAAGCGCTTGGAGCCCTCCATCTGGGCCGCCTCGCCGCTGGGGCCAAAGCAGGGCACGCCGGCGGCGCGCACGGCGTCGGCCACACCTGCCACGAGCGGAGCCTCGGGGCCGATGACCACAAGGCCGATGTTGTTTGCCACGGCGAAGTCAGCCACGGCCGCGGGGTCGTTCTGGTCGATGGTCGCGGCCTCGGCCACGGCAAGCATCCCGCCGTTGCCCGGAGCGACCCACATCTTCCCGCAGCGGGGAGACTCCAGCAGCTTGGCCACGAGCGCATGCTCACGCCCGCCCGCACCCAACACAAGCACGTCAATCGCTTCCACGACACCCTCTCAATCTATGAACGCCTCTAGGTTCAACATGCAGACAGCCTCATGCCCGCGGCGCCCGGGAGCAGACCCTCGCTAAAGCGATGTGACCATGCTCCTGCGAAGCCGCCCTTCTCCCCTCTGGCGCAGTTTCGCAGCCGCGCCCACAGCGCGGCGAGAATGTTTGAGCACAGAGGAGAGAAGGGCGGCCCACGCCAACGAACTACTTCCAGTACCGGTTGATGGTCTGCTCCCTGTCGGGTCCCACGGCAATGAGCGACACCCGTACACCGGACAGCTGCTCGAGGAAGTCGATGTAGTCCTTGGCCTCGCGGGGCAGCTTGTAGAAGTCGCGGACGTCGCTGATGTCGCACTTCCAGCCGGGGAGCGTCTCGTAGACCGGCTTGGCGTGGTAGAACACGCTCTGGTGCTCGGGGACGGTGGTGTAGCGCACGCCGTCGCACTCGTAGGCCACGCAGACCTTAATCTCGTCGAGGGCGCCCAGCACGTCGAGCTTGGTGATGGCCAGGTCGGTGAGGCCGTTCACGCGGGCCGCATAGTTGACGATGACCGCGTCGTACCAGCCGCAGCGGCGCTTGCGCCCGGTGGTGACGCCGTACTCGTGGCCGATCTCGCCCAGAAGGTCGCCCACCTCGTCGCCCTCGGGAAGCTCCGTGGGGAAGGGACCCGAGCCCACGCGCGTGAGGTACGCCTTGGCGATGCCCAGCACGCGGTCGATGTTGACGGGGCCCACGCCCGAGCCCGTGACGGCGCCGCCTGCGGTGCAGTTTGAGCTCGTCACGAAGGGGTACGTGCCGTGGTCGATGTCGAGCATCGTGGCCTGTGCGCCCTCAAAGAGGACCTTCTTGCCCTCTGCCAGCTGGTCATTGAGGAACAGCGAGCTCTCGCAGATGTAGGGCTTGATGCGCTCGGCCATGGGCAGGTACGACTCGCAGATCTGGTCCACGGTGTAGGTGGGCAGGCCATAGACCTTGCTCAGCACGGCGTTGTTGAAGACCAGCGCGCTCTCGAGCTTCTGGCGGAAGATCTTCTCGTCGAGCATGTCCTGGATGCGCAGGCCGATGCG
>Ga0065709_1000823_pt1 | contig 10689 bp, 7 predicted proteins | sample Hoacrofraction14_2_FD_59096 | JGI IMG/M metagenome (GOLD analysis project Ga0065709, IMG submission 59096) | Hoatzin crop microbial communities from Cojedes, Venezuela, sample from fiber fraction 14 v1 | ecosystem: Host-associated > Birds > Digestive system > Esophagus > Crop | place: Venezuela... | reverse complement strand
GGCGTAGGTATTGAAGGAGTAGTTCTTCAGGCGGTAGTAGCCGCTCGTGGGCTTCTTGAGGTATTGGGCCACCTTCTCGGCAAATTCTTTGTATTGGTCGGCCGTGCAGGTGGAGGAGAGGCTGGTGTATTCGCTGTTGAGGGCATCGTAGCCTTCTTGGGTCAGGCCGTAGTAAACGCCTACGTTGGCTTCTTCGAAGTAGGTGCTGTAGTTCTTGACGATGAGTGCAGCGTAGTCAACTTCTTCAACGGTGAAGGTGGAGCCTGCGCCGGCACCGCCCGTCCAGTAGGTGAGTTTGTTGTTGTTGCTATGGTTGTTCATCTGCTGAAACTTCGTAGCATAGAAGACGGGCGAGAGGAAGAAACCTCCGCTGACGGTAACGGAGGTGCCGTCGCTGGTGGTGCTGGTGGGATAGAACACGGTGTAGGTGTCGGTGGTGCCCATCACGGGGAAGGTTTTGTTGTCGACAATTTCGCCGCTGACGAGAATCTTGTCGCTACCGGCGGCCTTGTTGTAGATGGTGAGGCCGTTGTAGGGGTCGCCGCTGAAAGCCCACATAGAAGTTTCGGCGGTCTTGTCGGCCGAAGCATTGAGGGGCAGATAAGTTTGGGATGCGTCGTAGTAAAGATAGGGAGTGCCGGTGTTGTTCATCTTCACCCAATACCAAGTGGCATCGTCGAAAGAAGAAGCGAGGGTGAAGGGGCCTGCCCACGTAGCGGTGACGTTCACCTCGGTAGTGGTGCTTTCGATGGTTTCAACGTCGTAGCTCAAGCTTACGAGCGTGCCCGGGGCGGAGAACTTGGCGGGAACGAATGCGCTGGCAGCGCTGCCTGCGGTGGCCTCAACGTCTTCGCTCATAACGGTTTTGCCGTCGTAAACGAGGTTGTACTTAACGGTTTGGCTTTCGGCTTCGGTCCAAGTGATGGCCTTGAACTTCCATTGCGAATAGGCACCGTTGCCGCTGTTGCCGGAGAGGTAGCCGCTCTTGGCGTAGGAGTTCACCCACATCTTCGTGGTTCCAACTTGGAAAAGCACGCCGTTGGCAGCATCGCTAACAGTATAGCCATAAGCATCGCTTGCAGCAACAGTGGTAAACGCGCCGCCTTGGGAAACTTGCGGCATATACTCGCCTTCGCCCACGTAGGGGAAATAGAGATAGTAGGTGCCGTCGTCGGCCTTCTTCACCTGCACGATGTATTGCTTGAAGGTTTCATCGTTGTAGGTGGAGGCAGGAGCTTTGGTGGTGGTGAGTGCGTCGGCACCCGACGTGAGCGCACCGGCATACACGTAGCTGGTCGTGCCGGCGGCATCGTACATGATGTAGTCCGTTCCCTCAACGAGGCTGGCGTTCTTGGTGATCACGCTGCCGAGCGAGAGGGTGTACACGGTGCCTGCACTNGCGCCTACGCAAAGCAGAGCGCCGCAGAGGAGTGTAAAAAACTTTTTCATTGTTGATGAATAATTTATAAAAGATTAAAAAATTGCGTATTTCGCTGCAAAAATAATCAATTTCGTGAAATACAAAGCACAAACGCACAAAAAAAGCGNCTCCGCGGGGTGGCAGAGACGCTTTTTTGGTGGTTTTCGTGCGGTTTTNGTCGCAGAAGAATTCTTTGGGATTGGTTTTNTAGAGAGCCGTTCGCGAACGCAANGCGGCNTCAAGCGTGGCATTGATGAATGAATTGATGCTCGTGCCCTGTTCGGCGGCGCAAACGGCAATGCGTCCGTGGAGGGCGGGCGTCATGCGCAGCTGCATTTTGCCGCTATAGGGCTTGCGCGGCTTGATGCCGTGAGCCTTGCAGCCTTCGAGGTAGTCGTCGATGCCGGCACGGAAATCGGCCTCGAGTTCTTCGGGNGTGGCACCTTCGTAGCTAATGCCGTCTTTGCTCAGCCCCAGCACGTTGCCGTAGAAGCACTTGTCGGCCAAGCTGTATTCCACGCTGCCTTTGTAGCCTTTATATTCGAGATAGTCCATGATTTAAATCAAATTTTGCTGTTTCAGATAGTTGTAGGCGCTCTTGAGAGCGGATTCTTTGAGGATGCTGCCGGGATGCGGCTTGTGCATATTGTAGAAGCGCTCGCCGTCGGTGAATCGAATGCGCGAGCCAGATGTTTTGCCCTTGTTGTCGGGCGAGAAGCCCACATAGGACATCAATTTCACGAACTCATCGAACGTAAAATCTTTTGGCAAACGCTTGAAGCGCTCAATCAATTTGTCCCGCGAACTCATATCGCNTGCAAAGATAGCATAAATGATACCACCCNCCAAGAAATTTTCCCGCTTTTCACAGAAAAATGGTGGAAAATGGGTATTTTTTGGCGGAAAATGGGTAAATTTGCTTTCGATTTTTCGCCGTACTTTTGCACCGTGAAATTCTAAAACAATCATTATAAATATCTTCAGCATTATGAACAGCTTTGTTTACGACATTCCCACTCGCGTTTATTTCGGCGAGAACCAACTGCACAACCTCGGCCCCGAACTCAGCCGCTTTGGTCGGCGCGTACTGCTCACCTACGGCGGCGGCAGCATCAAACGCACGGGGCTCTACGACCGCGTGGTGGCCGAAATCCGGAAAGCCGGCCTCGAACTCTTCGAACTGAGCGGCATTGAGCCCAATCCGCGCATCGACAGCGTGCGACGCGGCGCGCAAATGTGCAAAGACAATCACATCGACGTGCTGCTGGCCGTGGGCGGCGGCTCCACCATCGACGCCACCAAGTTTATGGCGGCCGGCGCCTGCGTGGACTTCGANNCNTGGGACTTCTTCAACGAGAAAAATGCGCCCGTCGAGAAGGCGCTGCCCATTGTCACGGTGCTCACGCTGGCGGCCACGGGNNNCGAGATGGACTGCGGCGGCGTGATTTCCAACCCCGAGACGGGCGACAAGGAAGGCCGCATGTATCCGCCCATGCTGCCGAAGGTGAGCTTCCTCGACCCCACCAACACGTTCACGGTGAGCGCCTACCAAACGGCGTGCGGCTCGGCCGACATCTTGAGCCACATCTTCGAGGTTTATTTCAATATGAATCAGGACCTTTACATGCTCGACTGCTTTATGGAAGGGCTGATGAAGACGGTCATCAAGTTCGCCCCCGTGGCCATCGCCGAGCCCGACAACTACGAAGCGCGCGCCAACCTGATGTGGACGTCGTCGTGGGCCATCAACGGCTTCGTGGACGGCGGCAAACAGCAGGCGTGGAGCTGCCACCCCATGGAACACGAACTCTCGGCCTTGCGCGACATCACCCACGGCCTCGGACTCGCCATTCTCACGCCGCGCTGGATGGAGTATTGCCTCGACGAGAGCACNGTNTCGAAGTATGTGCAATTCGGCGTGAACGTGTTNGGCATCGATGCCTCGAAAGCGCCGATGGACATTGCCCGCGAGGCCATCGACAAGGTGAGCNNNTTCCTCTTCCAAACGCTCGGCCTGAAGAGCCACTTGAGCGAACTGGGCTTCGAGCGCAAAGACTTCGCCCACATGGCCCGCAAGGCCTGCCGCGGCGGCGTGCTCCCCGGCTTCAAGCCCCTCACGCAGAGCGACATCGAAAAAATCTTCGAAATGAGTTTTTAATTTCCTATGAAAAAGTGGTATCTTCGCAGCCTTGCCTGCCTGCTGGTGCTCGCAAGCGCGCTGCCGCTCAATTCGCAAACTATGGAACAGAAATATCAATGCCTTGTGGCCCTCAGCGCGTTCGAAGCCAAAGGCGACNTCAGCGGCCTGCGCCGCGCCGTGGGCGAAGGTTTGGATGCCGGCCTCACGGTGAATCAAATCAAGGAAGCGCTTTCCCAACTCTATGCCTACACGGGTTTTCCGCGCTCGCTCAACGCCTTGGGCGTGCTGCAAACGGTGGCACGTGAGCGCGGCATCACCGACGAAGGCCCCGACGCCTCGCCCCTGCCCGCCGACTACGACGCCCTGCGCGACGGCACCCGCGTTCAAACGAAACTAAGCGGCAAACCCGTTCACATCGACTTCGCGCCGCAGACCGACTACTACCTGAAAGCCCACCTCTTCGGCGACATCTTCGCCCGCGACGTGCTCACTCCCGCCGAACGCGAAATGGCCACCGTGAGCGCCATCTCGGCCCTGCCCGGCTGCGAACCCCAACTGCAGGCCCACATCCGCGGGGCCCGCAACATGGGCGTCAGTGAGGCTGACCTGCAGCAAATTCCCGACGTGCTCGCCGCCCGTGTGGGCGCTGCCGAAGGNGCGCGCTGCCGCAACGCCATCAATGCCGTGGATGGCAAATCTATTGATGACACCGCCGTTTTAGAAAGCGTGTGGCCGAAGGGAGAATTCAACGCNGCCTACGCCCAATACTTCATCGGCAACAGCTATTTGGCCCCGATGGACGGCGCGAACGGCGGNCCCACCAACGTCTCNTTCGAACCGCGNTGCCGCAATAATTGGCACATCCACCACGGCGCCGTTCAGGTGCTCATCTGCGTGAGCGGCCGCGGCTGGTATCAGGAATGGGGCAAAGAGCCCGTCGAAATGCGCGAAGGCAGCGTGATTGCCATCCCCGCCGANGTGAAACACTGGCACGGCGCCGCGCGCGACTCGTGGTTCCAGCACCTCNCCTATATGACGCGCGTGGAAGAGGGCGCTTCGAACGAGTGGCTCGAACCCGTGGGCGACGACGTTTACGACCGCCTGCCCTAAGGCTGCCGCGCCTCCCCGCTCCCAACGCGGGCGCAAATCCAACGACAACGGATTTGCGCCCGCTTTTTTGTGCGCTGCAGGTGGCAAAGTGAGCAAAAATATCATCGAAATCAAAGTTTTCCCAAAAACTATTTTCATATATAAAGTTTTCTATGTATATTTGCGCAAATTTTCTCCACGCCCCTATGAAAAAAACCACCGACAAAGAAGCGCAGAAGCGTCAGATTGTGAAAAAGGCGATGCGCTTGTTTATGAAAAAAGGCATCAAGGCTGTTCGCATGGACGACATTGCGAGCGAGATGAAGATGTCGAAACGCACACTCTATCAGCTTTTTGCCGACAAAGAAGAACTGCTGCTCGCCGGCGACGACCTGCGTGCGGCCGAGTTCGAAGCCCTTGCGCAAAAGCAGTTGGCCGAGAGCGACGACGTGCTCGAAGTGGTGCTCATCAATGTGAGCTACACGCTGCAGTCCATCCGCGCTCTTTCGCCCAACTTTCTTCACGACCTCAACACCTACCCCAAGTTCGTGAAGCGCATGCAGCAGCGGCGCGGCGAGCGGCTCGCCAAGGCCGTGGAGTTCCTCGACCAAGGCAAGGCGCAGGGACTCTTTGTCGANGGCATCGACTTCGAAATCGCCATGCGCGCCATCCAAGCGTGGGGCGACGTGCTCACCACGCAGCAGGAGTTTGGCCGATACAAACTCGAGAGCCTTTTCATGGACACCATGGTCACCTACACCCGCGGCTTCTCCACCGAAAAAGGACGCCAACGCATCGACGAATTTCTTGCCAAATATACCAAAGAGTTCACCCCCGAAAAAAGCCCAAAAACATTGAAAAACACACCCTTTTCGCGATGAAACACATTCTTTCTTGCCTGATTTTCTGCTTCGCCGCGCTGCTGCCTGCCGCGGCCCANGCCCAACGCGCCGTGAGCGACGTGCGCACGCTGAATCCCACGGCTGTCGANGTGCTCTACAACGACNGCGGCATGCTCACCATCGACTTCTACGGCGAAAACATCTTCCGCCTGTTCGAAGACCCCAACGGCGGCATCATTCGCAATCCCGAGGCCGACCCGCCCGCGCAGATTCTCGTCGATTCGCCGCGCCTGCCGGTCAGCGTGAGCCTTCAGCGCGACGGCGCCGACTACGTGCTCNCCACGCCCGCCATCCAAGTGCGCATTGCCGCCGCGAGCGGACTNATNAGCGTGGTGCGCAGCGCCGACGGCACCGCAGTGCTCGAGCAAGTGGACCCCGTGAAATTCGAAGCTGGCCGCACAACGCTCGCCTTCCGCGCCCACAGCGACGAATACTTCTACGGCGGCGGCGTGCAGAACGGACGTTTCTCCCACAAGGGCAAAAGCATCGCCATCGAAAACTCCAACAATTGGGTCGACGGCGGCGTGGCTTCTCCCACCCCCTTTTATTGGAGCACGCAGGGCTACGGNCTGCTTTGGCACACGTTCAAGCCGGGNCGATACGACTTTGGCGAGACGGCCGCCGACCGCGCCGAAATCTCCCACAACACCGACTATCTCGACGTCTTCCTGATGTTCGACAGCGAGCCCGAACTGCTGCTTTCGGCCTTCTATCAGCTCACGGGTCGGCCCGTACTTTTGCCGAAATTCGCTTTTTATGAAGGCCATCTCAATGCTTACAATCGCGACTANTGGACGCCGGCCGAAAACGGCTTTATGACCTANGAAGACGGCCTCGCTTACAACGAGAGCCAGAAGGACAACGGCGGCACAAAGGAGAGTCTGAACGGCGAAAAGGGCAATTATCAATTCTCCGCCCGCGCCGCCATCGACCGCTATGCCGCCGCCGACATGCCTTTGGGCTGGTTCCTCCCCAACGACGGCTATGGCGCCGGCTACGGCCAGACCGAAACGCTCGACGGCAACATNGCAAACCTGAAAAGCTTCGGCGATTATGCCCGTTCCAAAGGCGTGGAAATCGGACTCTGGACGCAGAGCGACCTCCANCCCAAAGCCGGCGTGGAAGCCCTGCTGCAGCGCGACATCGTGAAGGAGGTGCGCGACGCCGGCGTGCGCGTGCTCAAGACCGACGTGGCTTGGGTGGGCAACGGCTACAGCTTCGGACTCAACGGCGTGGCCGACGTGGGCAACGTGATGCCTTACTATGGCAACAACGCCCGTCCGTTCATCATTTCGCTCGACGGCTGGGCCGGAACGCAGCGCTACGCCGGCATCTGGACGGGCGACCAAACCGGCGGCGACTGGGAATACATCCGGTTCCACATTCCCACGTTCATCGGCTCCGGACTGAGCGGACAGCCCAACATCACCAACGACATGGACGGCATTTTCGGCGGCAAAAACGTGGCCGTGAACGTGCGCGACTTCCAATGGAAAACCTTCACGCCCATGGAGCTCAACATGGACGGCTGGGGCAGCAATCCAAAGTACCCTCAAGNGCTCGGCGAGCCCGCCACAAGCATCAACCGCTCCTATCTGAAACTCAAGTCGCAGCTCCTGCCCTACACTTATTCTATTGCCCACGAGGCCACGCAGGGCAAGCCCATGGTGCGCGCGCTTTTCCTCGACTATCCCAACGCTTTCACGCTCTCCGACAAGACGCANTNCGAGTTCCTCTACGGCCCGTCGTTCCTCGTGGCGCCCATCTATAAAAACACGGCCGCCGACGCCGACGGCAACGACGTGCGCAACGAAATCTACTTGCCCGAAGGCACGTGGATNGACTATTTCGACGGCACGGCCTACGCGGGCGGNCGCCTGCTCTCCAANTTCGACGCGCCGCTCTGGAAACTGCCCGTCTTTGTGCGCTCCGCCGCCATCATCCCGATGACGCGCGCCAACAACAATCCCAATGAAATTCCCGCCGACTACCGCGCCTACGAAATCTATCCCGACGGCGACTGCTGCTTCGTGGAGTACGACGACGACGGACGCACCGAGGAATACAAACAAAGCCGCAGCACNTACACCGAAATTCGCACCACGCGCGANGCCGGCCGCCTGAGCATCGAGGTGGGTGCCACGCGCGGCGACTTCAGCGGCTTCGAACCGCAAAAACAAACCGAATTTTTTGTGAATCTTTCGGCAAAACCGAAGAAAGTCGTGGCCAAAATCGCCGGCAAAAAGGTGGCCNTNAGCGAGGCNGCCTCGCGCGAAGCCTACGAACGCGGCGAAAACGTNTNCTTCTTCGACAAAGCGCCCAANCTGAACCGCTTCGCCACGCGCGGCAGCGACTTCGCCAAGGTTGAAATCCGCAAAAATCCCCAACTCCTCATCAAAATCGCAAAGACCAACACGGCCGCGAACGACCTGAGCATCAGTCTCGACGGNGTCAGCTTCGACACGTCCGACCGCCTGCTCCGCTCGCACGGCGCCCTCTCCGCCCCGCAGGTTGGCTTCAGCGAAAGCGACATCACGCCCAACGCGCTCACGCCCTCGTGGCAGCCGGTCGAAAACGCCGACTACTACGAAGTGCAGTTCGACGGACAAACCTACTCCACCATCCGCCAAAATCGCCTCACCTTCGACGGCCTGCAGCCCGAAACGGACTACGCNTTCAGCGTGCGCGCCGCCAACGCCGACGGTTTCTCGGCGTGGACACCCGCTTCGGCGCAAACGCNGCCCGACCCCTACCGCTTCGCGTTCAAAGGCGTTTCGGCGCAATGCACGGCAGCCGCGCAGCCCGGACAAGGCGTCGGCAAACTCTTCGACGGCGACCACAAAACCGCTTGGCACACCGACTGGAGCAACCGCGAGGCCGTCCCCTTCGACCTCACCCTCGACCTCCACGCCGTCGGCCAAATCGACAAAATCGAATACCTGCCGCGCGAAGATGCCGGCAACGGCACGCTGCTCGCCGGCTCGGTTTCGACCAGCATCGACCGACAAACGTGGACGCCCGCGCAATCCTTCGCATGGGAACGCAACGGCGAGACTAAAACGCTCANGCTCAATGGCATAGAAGCCAGATACGTGCGCCTGCATATCGACCAAGCCGTCGGCGGATACGGCAGCGGACGCGAAATCTACGTCTATCGCGTGCCCGGCACCGAAGCCACGCTCCAAGGCGACATCAACAAAGACGGACGCATCGACGAAAACGACCTCACGTCCTATATGAACTACACCGGTCTGCGCCGCGGCGACAGCGACTTCGACTACGTGAGCGCCGGCGACGTGAACAACAACGGACTCATCGACGCCTACGACATCTCCGTCGTCGCCACCCAACTCGACGGCGGCGTCTCGGCCCAAGCCNCCGACAAGGCAGCCGGCCGNCTCGCCCTCTCCGCATCGAAGACCACCTTCAACGCGGGCGACGAAATCACCATCAGCGTCAGCGGCGAGGGACTCCGCTGCGTCAATGCCCTCTCGTTCGCACTGCCCTACGACGCCGCACTGCTCGAATACGTCGGACTCGAACCCACGGGCATGAAAGACATGGTGAACCTCACCTACGACCGCCTGCACACCAGCGGACAGAAGGAACTCTTCCCCTGCTTCGTGAACAAGGGGAACAACTTCCTGCTCGAAGACGGCCCGCTCTTCACGCTCAAGTTCCGCGCCCGCAAAGCCGGCACCTTCGCCCCGCGCCCGCAAGACGGACTGCTCGTCGACCGCTCGCTCGGCACCGCCCCCGCCTTCTGATGGCGGCACGAAAAAAAAGATGCGTCCTCGCTTGGGGGCGCATCTTTTTTTGCCTATTTTTGCAGCCTAAACAATGCGATTGGCGAACAGGCCGGGCACGTAGTTCGCAGCTGCCAAATTGATGTTGGCCACGTAGTTGCGGTCCATCTGCTCGTCCTCGGCAAAGTGCTTCAGCGCGGCAATATTCGCAGGCTTGTCGAAGCGCTTGTATTTGCACTCCACGGCAATGCGACGCGTGGGCCCACTCACCACAAAATCGACCTCCGTCCCGTTCTGCGTGCGATAGAATTGCACTTGCTCGGCAGCCTTCTTCGTGCGCCAAAGCTCGAGCAAAATCTCGTTTTCGAAAAGCGCGCCGTTGTCCACGCGATAGGCCGGCTCCGAAAAACTATTATACACAATGTTGCGAAGGCCTAAGTCGCAGAAATACACCTTCTTCATCTTCGTAATCACCTTGCGCTTGTTCGAAAAATAGGGCTCCACGAGTTTGATGATATACATTTGACTGAGCAGGCCGATATAGTCTTCGCAAACGTTGTAGGGCAGTCCGCACTCGCGGCTCAACTCGTTCACATTCACGAGGTTCCCAATCTGCGCCGCGAGCAGTCGCAGCAGTTTGCTCAAGCCGGCATAATGCTCCGACTGGGCAAATTGGCGCACGTCGTTGAAGAGGTAGGTCTGATAGATGTCGTTCAAAAGCTCGGCCTTCGCGTCTTTGTTCGCGGCCAAAGCCACGCGCGGCAGGCCGCCATAGACCAAATAGTCAGTGTAGGCAGCCTGCAGCGGCGCCAAAACCGCGGCGTCGGCATCGGTGGGCAGCGCGTCGAACAGCCGACGCTCCCCCTCGCTGCGAAAAGCCAAGTACTCGCGAAACGAGAGCGACAGCACCTCAATCAGCCGCACGCGACCCGCCAGCGACTCCTCCACCTCCTGCAAAATGCGCAGGCTCGAACTGCCCGAACACAGCACGCGCAGCGCGGGATACTTGTCGGTGAGCAACTTGAGCTGCGTCGAAATGCCGTGAACGAACTGAAACTCATCGATGAGCAGCAGGCCGTCGAGCCCCTCGTTCATCTGCGCGCGCAGATACTGCTCAATCGTGCTGAAACGCTCGAAAAGCTCGGCCGTCTCGGCGTTCTGCCCATTCAGTTCGAGGCTGCAGCGATAGCCACTCTTGTCGAAAAGCCGCATGAGGCTGGTCTTCCCCACCTGCCGCGCGCCAATGAGCACCACGATGGGCACATACTCAAAAGCGGCCGCAATTCGGTCGGTATAATCTGTTCGTGCAATCATATTCATAGAATTTCTCACTGCAAAACTATGGAATTTTCAGAAATCCTCCAAAATTCCACAGGGTTTTTTAGAGAAATC
>Ga0065709_1029946_pt1 | contig 10690 bp, 5 predicted proteins | sample Hoacrofraction14_2_FD_59096 | JGI IMG/M metagenome (GOLD analysis project Ga0065709, IMG submission 59096) | Hoatzin crop microbial communities from Cojedes, Venezuela, sample from fiber fraction 14 v1 | ecosystem: Host-associated > Birds > Digestive system > Esophagus > Crop | place: Venezuela... | reverse complement strand
CATAAGAATATGGACTATATGTATAAGTATATGGCACTTCGTAAAAAGCTCCTCGGAGTAGATGAGCTTCATATGTATGACCTCGCCAATACTATTGTTGCTGATGCTGATAAGAAGATAACATTTGAAGAAGCAAAAGAAGCTGTATTTGAAGCTATAAAGCCTCTTGGAAAAGAATACAGCGACGTAGTAAAGACGGCTTATGATAATAGATGGCTTGATGTATACGAAAACGTAGGTAAAAGAAGCGGAGCATATTCATCATCAGTTGCGAGACCTCATCCATATATTCTTTTGAATCATAAGGATAATCTCAACAGCCAGTTCACACTGATTCATGAGACAGGTCATACAATGCATAGCTATCTCTCCATGAAGAATCAGCCAACAGTATATTCTGACTATGTGATATTTGTAGCTGAAGTTGCATCTACATGTAACGAAGTACTTATGATGAAGGACCTTTTGTCCAAGACAACAGATAAAAAAGAAAGAGCATATCTTCTAAACTACTTCATGGATCAGTTTAGAACAACACTCTATCGTCAGACTATGTTTGCAGAGTTTGAACTTAAGATAAATGAGATGGTTGAAAGAGGCGAAACTCTTACAGCAGATAGCATGAACAAAATATATTATGATCTCAACAAACTCTACTACGGCGAGGATATGGTCATTGATGAAGAGATAGCAGGAGAATGGGCTAGAATACCGCACTTTTTCTATAACTATTATGTATATCAGTATGCTACAGGCTTCTCGGCAGCAATAGCACTTGCAAACAGAATTCTTTCACAGGGCGAAGATGCTGTAAAAGACTACCTTAAATTCCTATCATCAGGATCAAGCACAGATCCGATTAGCCTGCTCAAGATTGCAGGAGTTGATATGTCAAGTCCAAAGCCAATCGAAGAAGCACTCGAGCAGTTCGGACAACTAATAGATGAGATGGAAAAACTCGTTTAATAAATAGCAATTAAGAAGGAAAAAAGTATGAAATTTGAAGAAATGGTTTATACAAGACCTGATATAAAGGCTTTCGAAAAGGAAATGGAGTCTTTGAAAAGTAGACTCGATAATGTCAAAAGCGGTGAAGAACAGTTTGAAGTGCACAAAGACTACTACAAACTAACCGATAAATATGAATCAATGGCAGTCATCGCAGAGATACGCCACGACGGTGATATGACAGATGATTATTATGCAAAAGAAAATGATTTTTTCAACGAATCAAATCCTATCGTTGCAAATCTCAAAGCATCATATTTTGATAAGCTTTTGGCATCACCTTATAGAAATTATCTTGAAGATAAAATCGGCAAAGTAGCTTTCAAGAACATGGAACTTGATAAGCTCTCTGTCGATGACAAAATCCTTCCACTCATGCAGGAAGAAAATAAACTTCAGGATGACTATAACAAAATCCTTGCAACAGCAAAGATTGATTGGAACGGCGACGTACTAAATCTGTCACTCATGAATCCATATCTTACAAGTTCTGATTTGGAGACAAGAACACTTGCATGGAAAAAATATTCTGCATTCTTTGAACAAAATGCAGAGAGTCTCGACGATATCTATGACAAGCTTGTAAAGAACAGAACAAAGCAAGGCGAACTCATGGGATATGACAACTATTTGAAGCTTGGATATGCCAGAATGAGGCGTAACTGCTATACAAGAGATGATATAAAGACATTTAGAGAACAGGTAAAAAAAGACTTTGTGCCATTTGCAGAAATGCTACACGAGCAGAGAAGACAAAGACTTGGACTTTCCAAACTTCACTTTGAAGATGAAGAAGTATTTTTTACAGGTGGAAATCCGGCACCTACAGGAACACCTGAGCAGATTCTTGATGCAGGCAAAAAGATGTACAATGAACTCTCCAAGGAAACAGGCGAGTTCATGAACTTTATGTGCGACAATAACTTGTTCGATGTATTCGGCAGAAAAACAAAGAAAACAGGCGGATACATGACATATATTCCGGATTATAAGTCCCCATTCATATTTGCAAACTTCAATGGATCAAGCTCAGATGTAGACGTCATAACTCACGAATGCGGACATGCATTCCAAGGATACGTTGTAAGAGATGAGCTCATCAAAGAGTATGCTGATATCACAATGGAGACAGCAGAGACGCATTCTATGTCCATGGAATTCTTCACAGAACCTTGGATGAAGATGTTCTTCGGAGACAGAGCTGATGATTATATAAAGATGCACTTTGAAAGCTCATGTATGTTCATACCTTACGGAACAATGGTTGATGAGTTCCAGGATATCGCATATGAGAATCCGGGATTGTCTCCAAAAGACAGAAACAAGGTATGGCACGACCTTGAAAGACAGTACAAACCTCACCTTGACTACAGCGGCAACGCATATTACGAAGGCGGCGCGTTCTGGCAGAACAAGCATCACATCTACGACTGTCCGCTATACTATATCGACTATTGCATAGCAGGTACAAACGCACTTCAGTACAAAGTCATGATGGATGAAGATTTTGACAAGGCATGGAGCAGCTACCTTAAACTTTGCAAACTCTCCGCATCAGACTTTTTCGATGGACTCATGGATAAAGTAGGACTCATCAATCCATTCGAAGACGGATGCCTAAAATACGTTGTAAAGAACTTGTCAAAATAATCATTCTCAAAATAAAGTTACATTTATCTTGAAAATGTTGCAATATTGTGCTATTCTAATCAAGGCTTACGTGTTTTTGCGTAAAAAATATAATCAATGAACAGACATTGATTCAGGAGGTTATTAGTGTAATGGGAATTGCATTTTTTATTAAGCTATTTGTAAATATCATATATTTGGGAGTGTGCTTTGCTCTTGTATGCCTTGTAATTGCTCAGCAGGGTAAGTCACAAAGTCTCGGAGCTCTCACAGGACAGTCAAGCTCTGAAACATATTATGCAAAGAACAAAGGTCGTTCTAAGGAAGGCAGAATGATGAGATATACAGTTATTTTATCTGTACTCTTCTTTGTACTTTCAATATTCCTCAATACAGGAATCATCGATTAAGATTATAATACCGCGGCACTCTTATATTTGTAAGGGTGCCGTTTTTTGATTTTTACTTATTCTATCAAAAAGATAGTAGAATAAGATTAAAAGTTATCTATCATTGAAGTAAATAAGATTAAAATATTTTCTAAATATTCGCATGACTTAGAAAAAAAAACATATTAGGTAGTTTAAATTATAAAAACGTATAGCAAAATTAGAAGCGACAATATAGTAAAAGAATAGACTTTATAAGGATAAAAGATAAATGAGTAAAAAGATAAAGAATAAAAAAGACTTAAATAAAACAATAAAAAAAGATAAGAAGACAAATAAAACTCCGGCAGACAAATTTTCTTTTTCCGAAGATAGAAAAAAGATTGTATATGACCTCATATACGATGAGCATTACAGTCCAATGAAGGAAAAAGAAATAGCGATTTTCCTTCAGGTAAAAAAGGAAGATAGAAACGAACTGTCAAATATACTTGAAGAGCTGATAAAAGAAGGCCTCGTATCAAGGACTAACAGAGGCAGATACGAAAAGTCCGATACAGGCATAGTCGGAAACTTCATCAGTAACCCCAAGGGATTTGGCTTTGTCAGCGTAGAAGGATATGACGAGGACATATATATATCAGAAGAGGATACAAACGGTGCATTCTTTGGAGATATGGTCTCGGTGAGACTAAAGAATGGCAAGACAGGCGACAGAATGGAAGGCGTAATCACAAGAGTTGTCATGCATACTCTAACCAGCCTTGTCGGAACATATGAAAGCTCCAAGACATATGGATTTGTCATACCTGATAATAAGAAAATCGGCAAAGACATATTCATATATAAAGAGAAAAGTAAAGGAGCCGTAGACGGAGACAAAGTTGTAGTAGAACTTACATATTACGGCGATGATCTGATTGGAAGAGGACCCGAGGGAAAAGTTGTTGATATAATCGGCAATATAAATGACCCGGGCGTTGATATATTATCGATTGTAAAAGGGTATGATATCCCTTACGAATTCCCTGAAAGGGTGAAAAATCAGGCTCTTAGAACAGCAGATAGCGTAAGTGAAGCAGATATGCAGGGCAGAATGGATTTAAGAAACGTTCAGATGGTCACAATAGACGGCGAAGATAGCAAAGACCTTGATGATGCCGTAAGCGTAACTATCGATGATAAGGGCTTGTATCATCTAGGCGTCCATATTGCAGACGTAGCAAATTATGTGCAGGAAGGCTCGGCACTTGATAGAGAAGCCCTAAAGAGAGGAACCAGCGTATATCTTGTGGACAGAGTAATACCTATGCTGCCGCATAAACTCTCAAATGGCATATGCTCGCTCAATCACGGAGAGGATAGACTATCTCTTAGCTGCCTCATGACTATAAATGACAAGGGCGACATCATCGACCATGAAATCGTAGAGTCTGTCATAAATGTTGATGAAAGGATGACATATACAAGCGTTGCCAAAATCATCTTGGACCATGACGAAGAAGAGATGAAGAAATATGAAAATCTTGTGCCGATGTTCGAAGACATGTACACACTTGCCAAGATACTCAGAAAAAAAAGACATGACAGAGGTGCAGTTGATTTCGACAGTACAGAGTCCAAAATAATACTTGATAGCGAAGGTAACCCAATAGATATAAAGCCATATGAGAGAAATGATGCACATGTACTGATAGAAGACTTCATGCTCGCGGCAAACGAGACTGTAGCGGCGCATTTTTTCTGGCTATCGGTTCCTTTCCTATACAGAACACACGAAAAGCCATCACTTGAAAAAATAGAAACGCTAAAAAGCTTCATAAGAGGATTTGGATATTATCTAAACGTTAGAGATGATGATATAAAGCCTATGGAGATTCAAAAACTACTCACAAAAGTTGAAGGCACAAGTGAAGAAGGCGTGATATCCAAGATGACGCTTCGCTCAATGATGCAGGCAAAATATACTACTGAATGTCTTGGACACTTTGGACTTGCACTCTCGTACTATTGCCACTTCACATCACCTATCAGAAGATATCCCGATCTTCAGATACACCGTATCATAAAGGACTTTTTAAGGGGCAGGCTAAACGAATCCAAGATAGAGCACTATAGCCAAATACTGCCTGAAATAGCCAAGCACTGCTCTGACACAGAAAGAAGAGCAGATGATGCAGAACGCGATACAGACAAGCTCAAGAAAGCACAGTTCATGGAAAATCATATAGGAGAATTGTTTGAAGGTATAATCAGTTCTGTGACAGGCTGGGGCATATTCGTAGAACTTGAAAATACATGCGAAGGTCTCATAAGACTGGCTGACCTAAACGATGACTACTACATATATGATGCTGACAACATGCTCGTCTATGGCGAGAGATACGGCCGTGAATATAAGCTTGGTCAAAAAGTAATGGTCAAAGTAATAGGCGCCGATAGAATAGAAAAGACTGTAGACTTTGCAATAGTAACAGACATAGGAGACGTCGATGATATAAAATTAAAGAGAGTTTCAAAACCTCTGTATATGATTCATATGGAGGAAAAAGAAAATGGCTATTTGCAAGATGATGATTCAAAGAATGAAAAATCATCCAAAAGAGCTAAAAATAAAGAAAATAAGAATGAAAAGTCAACCGGAAGAGACAAAAACGAAGGAACTAAAAAACTGCAAGGAGGCAGAAAAAAGAATATAGAACATACTAAAAAAAAGATTGGAAAATCATCGAAGAAATATAAAGAAGATATAAAAAATACAGTATCAAAGAAGAATAAAAATCATAAAAATAGTATACTTGATGAATTCGACTTTGATGACGGAGCAGATCTATCTATCCTTGATGCAGATGATATGGACGAAGGATTAAAGCGCAAAATATTAAAAGAATACGAGCCTGACAGCAAAACCGGAAAACTACGCAAAAAAAGCCGTAAAAAATACGCAGTTCATAAGTTCAAGAAATCCGCAACATCAAAAGCAGCTAGAGATACACAGAAAAAAGGCAAAAGGAAAAAATAATTATGGCAGATAGCAAAAACAAACTCGTATGTAATAACAAAAAAGCCTACCATGAATACTTTATCGAGGAAAAGTATGAAGCAGGTATAGAGCTGGTAGGAACAGAAGTAAAATCTATCAGAATGGGTAAATGCTCACTAAATGAGGCTTTCGTCGTCATAACAGACGGCGAAGCTCAGCTGTGTGGCATGAATATCAGCCCATATGAAAAAGGAAATATATTTAATAAAGACCCGCTAAGAGTCAGAAGACTTCTTTTGCACAAAAATGAAATACTGAAAATGGAACAGCAAGTAAAAGTAAAAGGCTATACACTCGTACCGCTTCAAATATACTTCAAAAATGGCAGAGTGAAGGCAGAAATCGGACTTGGCAAGGGTAAAAAACTCTACGACAAGAGAGAAACTCAGGCAAAGAGAGATCAGCAGCGTCAAGTTGAAAAAGAATATAAGATGAGACTTAGATGATAAAAAAGCATTGAATAATAAAAATACCGGAATGATTAAGCAGTAATAACAAAAATTTTGAAAAAATAGCCGCAAAGCCTTGCAATCAGCGGCCTTTGCGGTTATACTAATATATGCAAATTTAATAAGGGCTAGTAAAGGTTTCGACAGGGGTTTTGAAACCGGAGAAGCTATCCGCAGGATGGTGCGTTAAACCTCAAATTAAAATTAAACGCTAACGATAACGAATTAGCACTCGCTGCCTAAGCGCAGCGGCCGTCAGTCCGGACGCACCTGCACGACCGGTTCCTGACGTCAAACATGCAGGAAACGACATTGTCAAAGCTTTGAGATAATGGGCGTATGATGAAGCTACCGATTCGATAAGTTCGTGAGCTGACTTATCCTAAAGGAAAACGGGTCTTCCCAAAAGAGCTTACTATGATAGTAGAAGGACGGCGGATGAGCTTTTGGACACGGGTTCGACTCCCGTCTAGTCCACTCTTATAATAATCGAACAAAAATATTAAAAATTCAAAAAGCGTCACGAAAGTGGCGCTTTTTGAATAAAGGGATGAAGGAAAGATGGAGGTAGAAAGATATGAATTTAACATTTAGTTTTGACATCGGAGTAGCATCATGTGGATGGGCAGTAATAAACAAGGATACATATGAAATAATTGAATGTGGTAGCAATCTGTTTACAGAGGCAGCAGCAAATCAAAATGTTGAAAGAAGAAACTTTAGACAGCTTAGAAGACTTCATCGTCGCCATAGAGTTAGAATAAACGATTATAAGAAATTATGGGCAAATAAAGTAGGAGATATTCCAACGATTCTGTGTAACAATCAGCTCGAGCTTAGAAATAAGGGCTTGACTGATAAACTAACAAAAGATGAGTTGTATTTTACATTACTGAATTTGTTACAGCATAGAGGAATATCATATTTAGATGATTTGGACGATGCAAAAAATGGAGGAAACGATTACCAAAAGGGATTAAAAATTAATGCTGAAGAATTAAAAAATTCATATCCATGTCAGATACAACTAAAAAGACTTGAAAAATTTGGTGAATTTCGTGGAAATATAAAGGATGATAGTGGAGAAGAAAAGATTACTCTAAGCAATGTTTTTACAACAAGCGCATATAGAAAAGAAATTGAAGCACTTTTGGATAAACAAAAAGAATATCATGACTTTTTGACAGAAGAATTTGTGAATGAATACTTGAAAATATTTGATCGTAAAAGAAAGTATTATGAAGGCCCCGGAAATGAGCAATCTAGGACTGATTATGGCAAATATACAACAGTTATCGGAGATGATGGAGAATATATAACAGAAAAAAATATTTTTAATAAACTTATTGGTATGTGTAGTATATACAAAGATGAACAAAGAGGAGCCGGTGCTTCATATACTGCGCAAGAATTTAATGCACTTAATGATTTAAATAATCTTACTGTAAATAACAGAAAGCTTACAAAAGAAGAAAAAGAAAAAATAATCGATTCATACAAAAATGAAAAATCTGTTTCGATGAAAGCCAAGAAAGTACGAGCTATAATATCAAAAGTTATTGGTGAAGATATTGATAGCTTTAAAGGTGCGCGAATAAATAAAAAGGAAGAAGAAATTTTTCACACTTTTGAAACGTATAGATATATGAGGGATAAATTCGCAGAAATTGATGTAGATATAGAGGATTTCGATAGAGATACACTTGATGATATAGCAAGAGTATTGACATTAAATACGGAGAGAGAATCAATAGAAGAAGGCTTTATTGATGCAGGTTTAAACTTAGATGATAAAGTTATATCTAAACTTATTGAAATCAGAAAAAACAGCTCACATTTTGGGAAATGGCAGTCATTTTCTATAAGACTTATGAAGGAACTTATTCCTGAGATGTATGAAACGTCAAATGAACAGATGACGCTTTTGTACAACATGGGATATATTGGAACTGATACGGAAAAGTATAAGGATTATAATAAAATTCCTACAAAGGATCTTATGGACAAGATGTATAATCCTGTTGTCAGAAAATCTGTTCATATAACTATTGAAATTTTAAATGCATTATTGAAAAAATATGGTAATCCTGATCAGATAGTAATTGAAATGCCTAGAGATAGGAACTTAGATGATGAAAAGAAAAGAATAAATGAAATCCAAACAAAGAATGAGAAAGAGCTCAAGGAAATTATTAAAAAGATAGAGAGTGAATATGGAAGAAAAGTTACAGATAAAGATTTTAGAAAACAAAAAGGCCTTGTTCTTCGCTTGAAGCTTTGGAATGAGCAAAATGGAATGTGCTTATATTCCGGTAAAGATATAGATATAAATGATCTTATAGATAAACCGCGTTTGTTTGAAGTGGATCATGCAATACCATTTTCGATATCATTTGATGATAGCAGAAATAATAAAGTTTTGGTTTATAGTACAGAAAATCAAGATAAGGGTAATAAAACGCCATATTATTATTTAAAGGATTTGAGTAGAGAGGCTGATTTTAATCAATATAAAGCTCGTGTAATGAGTCTTAAATATTCAAAGAAAAAAAGAGAAAATCTTTTAAATACAGATGATATAAGAAAGGAAGATGTTGTACAAGGCTTTATAAGCAGAAATATAAATGATACAAGGTATGCTTCTAGGGTTGTTCTAAACACTGTACAAGAGTTTTTCAAAGCAAATAATGCATCAACAAAAATAAAAGTAGTAAAGGGAGGATTAACGCATCAAATAAGACAAAAGCTCAATCTAAATAAGGATAGAGACGAATCATATGCACATCACGCAGAAGATGCAGCAATTATAGCTTATTCACAGATGGGATTTGATTATTATAGAGCTGAGCTTCTAGATGTTATCGATTTTGAGACGGGCGAAATATTAAAACAGGAACTTGTAGATAAGGTTATGTCAGATGATTATTGTGCAGATATGATCTATGCAAATAAATTAAAAACTATAAAAGATGAGATATTACGAGTGAAAGATAAAGTAAAATATTGGCATAAAATTGACAAGAAACCAAATAGAGGAATTTGTAAGCAGACTATTTGGGGAACGAGAACTATTGATGATAAAGTTTATCAGATTGGAAAAATAGATATAAGAAATAAAGATGACATAAAGAAATTAATTAATGATATTCAATCAGGAGAAGATGATTGCTATCTCATGAAGAAAAACGATTTGAAAACATATGAAATATTAAAGCAGATCCTTGTAACATATAGAGATCAAGAAAATCCTATATTGGCTTATGAGAAGGATAATAGAGATGTTTTTAGAAAGTATTCTAAGAAGGGAAATGGTCCACGAATAGACAGATTAAAATATATTGTAAGAGAGGCAAAATCATGTATAGATATTTCACATAAATATGGTTTTGAAAGAAATAAAAAAAAGGTAATATTATTGGGGGTAAATCCATTTAGAACAGATGTCTATTTCAATAAAAAGAAGGGAAATTACAGACTAATAGGTATTAAATATTCAGATTTGAAATTTGAAAAAGGCAAAATCGCCATAGATATAGATAAGTATAATAACGAGCTTATTAGAGAAAAACTTCTTGAAAGCGGACAAACGATGGAGAATTTGCATGACAATGGCTTTGAATTTGTTATGTCATTTTATAAAGATGAAATCATTAGATATGAAAAAGACGGAGAAATGATGGAAGAAAGATTTTTATCAAGAATTAAACAGCAAGACAGTAAAAATCAAATCGAAACAAAGCCTATAGATGCCCCAAGTTTTAAAAAGCGAAATCAAATAACTTTAACGAAAACAAAAAGCATAGTAAAAATTCGTACCGATATACTTGGCAATAAATATATTTGTACGAAAGAAAAATTTTCACTGGAAATATAAAATTGTATTGTAAAATTTTGTAAAGAGGCATATAATTGTTTTAGTAGATTTTTGCGATCACTCAAATCTTTAGGATCTACTAAAACAAGGCTTTATGCCGAAATCAAAGGACATCGAAAGGTGTCCTTTTTTCATAATCGTTAATATGGAGGATTTCATATGGCGTATAGGGTATTGCTTGTTGAGAATGATATGACTATTCGAGTAAAGCTTGTCCTGATAAATTATATTTGTAACACCCATGTATAGTTTGATAAAATACTACACGCAAAGGAGTTTGTTATAATGGAAAAATACA
>Ga0065709_1029944_pt1 | contig 10698 bp, 8 predicted proteins | sample Hoacrofraction14_2_FD_59096 | JGI IMG/M metagenome (GOLD analysis project Ga0065709, IMG submission 59096) | Hoatzin crop microbial communities from Cojedes, Venezuela, sample from fiber fraction 14 v1 | ecosystem: Host-associated > Birds > Digestive system > Esophagus > Crop | place: Venezuela... | reverse complement strand
GCCGGCACGATGTCGAGCAGTGTATCCGTATCCGGCACCAGGTAGCTTTCCGAGGCCGAATAGAAATAATCATCGAAATGAATGCCGTCAAAGTCATACGCTTCCAGCTCTTTAATGGCCTGAAGCACGCGCTGCCCGATGCCCTCCGTGGCCGGATCGTAATAGGTCTGCGTCGTGATCCGGTAGGGGTTCAGCCAGGCGTGCACCGACAGGCCCATTTCACGGCACAGCTCGATCACGATGGCCGTCGGGTCATACTCGTAGGTCTCGGCCGCCGTCTTATCATCCGAGGCTTCCGACGTCAGATAGCGGGATGCCTTGAAGGTCTCCGATTTCCAGCTCGCGTCATCAAAGGCCCGCACATGCCAGAAGATCGTGTTGCAGGACAGGGACCCGGCCCGCTCCAGCACATCATAGATCGCCGCGCGGAACGCATTCTCCGAGGCGTCCTTGAGGCCGAGCGGCCCGAAGCTGTTAAAGCCGATCCACAGGCCCCGGAGCTCGTTATCCTCCTGCGCCGTAATCACACCGGATACCGCTTCCGAAGTCTCTTCCCCCGCGTCTTCCATCGTCTGTCCATCCTCCTCTGCCGCCGCGTCCGCATCCTCAGCGGTCTCCGCTGCGGCCTCGGTCGCCGACTCCGTCACGTCCTCAGTCATCGCCTCGGTCACGTCCTCGGTCACCGACTCCGTCACGTCCTCGGTCACGGCTTCCGTCACATCCTCCGCCGCGGCCGGTCCCGCCTGTGTCAGCAGCATCGCTGCCGCCAGCGCCAATGCCATCCATTTCCTTCCCCAGCTGACTGCTCTCTTCATACTCTGTCCTCTCTCCCGATACCTGATCGTATAGCTTCCGCCCGGTCACAGGAGATTCTCCTGTTCCGCGGGTTCCGCCATGTGACATCCATGGGGCTGCTGTGTTTATTCTATCAGCCGGAAAGAATTTCTGCCACAAAAAAGGGAAGCCCGGTCACCCGGTCTTCCCTTCAGCTGTTTACCGCTTATTGAATTCTGAATTCGCTTCGTGCGCTGTAATGTCTGCTCAGCAGTCCGTGCCGCAGCCGGTCATTACATGCCCATCTGCTTTGCCGCCCTCTCGCAGGAAGAAGACCCTACGAAGCCTTATTTTATAAGGGTTCTGGCGATTCCATACTCTCGATTTTCGACCGGAAGTTTAGAAGGCAAGGCATTGAAAATACAGCCTTAATCCAAATCTCAGGCGAACGTATTCTCATAATCCTGCAATGTATGGTAAATGGCTTCTACATAGGCTGTCTGAGCCTCGACACGATAAAGCATCACATAATTATGGTGTCTGAATAGTATCGGGCGATATCCCAGCTCGCTTAAGGATGAATTCGTGCAAAACTTCAGACTTCCCGCAACCTCCTTCAGTTTGTCCGCTGTTTCAATCGCATCAAGCCAGATGGCTTTCGCCGCCTGTTCATTCAACAGCGTAAATTGAACATATGCGATATAATCGTCTAACTGCTTCCAGGCCCTGGGAGTGATAATAACGTCATATAAATCCATGCCTTCTCCCCATTTCATTCAAGGCTTCCTTCATGTCCATCCCCTTGCCCTCCGCAATCTCCGTTCTGGACTCTTCCAGATCCGAAAGTATCTGCCGGGTCGTCACAGGTGTAAATGGGTTCGCCGGTTTCTCAGACGTAAATAATGCTTTTGTATAGTTGAACACAAGCACACGCGCCTCTTCCGGCATAGTCTCAAGCATAGACAGGGTCGCTTCTATCGTACTCATTCGATACGCTCCTCCTTGTTAATCAAGTGCCTATATTATACAGGCAGTGGCAACAGTTGGCAAATTTTATACGATACCCACGGTCTCCCCTTTGGCCGTTTACAGCCTTTCGAATTCACATCATCCTCAGTCATTGCCGCACCGGATCCGTCAGTACCTGAACAGGATGCCTTCTCAGGCAGTCACCGGACACGAGCGAATACCGGAAACCCGCATAAAATAATAAGGGAAGAACGGACTTTTCCGTTCTTCCCCGCAAGTTTCACATAGCTTTTAAAAGAGCATCCTTATTCGCATTCCGCTGACGCTTCATGCTCATAAACCTTGGCGGCTGCGCCGCCTGCGGTTTACATGCCCATCTGCTTCGCGACCTCAGCCGCAAAGTCTTCCTGCTTCTTCTCGAGGCCTTCGCCGGTCTCGAAGCGGACAAAGCCCTTCACCGTGATGGCGGCGCTGTTGGCCTTGGCGACCTGCTGCACGTACTGGGCCACAGTCTGCTTGCCGTCCTCGGACTTGACATAGACCTGATCGAGCAGGCAGATTTCCTTGAGTTCCTTGGCCAGACGGCCCTGCACCGCGCCCGCGATCACCTTCTCCGGCTTGCCGGCCATCTTCGGATCGTTGGCGATCTGCTGCTTCAGGATCTCCATCTCCTTCGCCTTGTACTCATCGGACACCTCGGCATCGCTGGTGTACAGCGGCTTCAGTGCGGCAACCTGCATCGCGATGTTCTTCGCCATCTCCTTCACATCGTCGTTGACGACATCGGAGACCACATCGACCAGCACACCGATCTTACCGCCCATATGCGTGTAGGAAGCGATGAAGCCGTTCTCCTCGCTGACCTGCTCGAAACGGCGGATCTTGAGGTTCTCACCGATCACCGCGATCTCGGCGGCGTTCGCATCGGCAACCGTCTTCTCCGGATCAGCCTTCCAGGCCTCGGCCAGGAACGCATCCATATCAGCCGCCGTGGTATCCAGCGCCTGCTCCGCGACCTGCTGCACATACTCCTGGAACTTCTCGTTCTTGGCGACGAAGTCCGTCTCGGAGTTCACCTCGACCGCGACAGCCTTCTTGCCGTCCGCCGAAACCAGCACCTTGGACAGACCCTCAGCCGCGATACGGCTGGCCTTCTTCTGCGCGGTGGCCAGACCCTTTTCTCTCAGCCACTCGATCGCCTTCTCCTTGTCGCCGTCCGTTGCAGTCAGGGCCTTCTTGCAGTCCATCATGCCGGCACCGGTCACTTCTCTCAGCTCTTTAACCATTGCTGCGGAAATAGCCATGATCTTATCCTCCCTGGGTTGTACTTATCTCTGTTTCACCTGCTCCGTGGAAATGGATTCCGTCTTACTCTGCCGGAACTGCCTCCACCGGCGCCTCTTCCTCATCGGCCGCCTCGGCGCCCATCTCGGTGCCCTGCTTGGCCTCGATGACCGCGTCCGCCATCTTGGAGACGATCAGCTTGACCGCACGGATCGCGTCGTCGTTGCCCGGGATCACATAGTCGAGATCCTCCGGATCGCAGTTGGTATCGGCGATACCGATCAGCGGGATGCCCAGCGCATGCGCTTCCTGCACGCAGATGCGTTCCTTCTTCAGATCGACCACGAAGATCGCATCCGGCAGCTTCTTCATCTCCTCGATACCGCTCAGGTTCTTCTCGAGCTTCTCGAGTTCCTTCTGCAGGCCGATGACTTCCTTCTTCGGCAGGACATCGAAGGTGCCGTCTTCACGCATCTTCTTGATATCCTTCATGCGGCGGATCCGGCTCTGGATCGTCTTGAAGTTGGTCAGCATGCCGCCGAGCCAGCGCTCGTTGACATAATACATTCCGCAGCGCTGTGCCTCAGCCGCGATCGCGTCCTGCGCCTGCTTCTTGGTACCGACAAACAGGATCGTCCCGCCGTTGGCCACGACATCGCTGACCGCCTTGTACGCGTCGTCGATCATGCCGACCGTCTTCTGCAGGTCGATGATGTAGATGCCGTTGCGCTCGGTATAGATATACGGAGCCATTTTCGGGTTCCATCTGCGGGTCTGATGTCCGAAGTGGACGCCTGCTTCCAGCAGCTGCTTCATGGAAAGTACGCTCATTGTTTTTCTCCTTCTTTGAAAATGGTTTTGATCTTCCGCACACTTCAGCTCCGGCACAGCCCCGGTCTCACCGAAGGCACCGGCACCGGAATCCGCGTGCGTGTCTTGTTTCGCAACTTTGTCAGTATACCATGCACGGACGTCCCGCGCAAGCTGTTTTTCCATCGCCCGGCCCCGGCCGCGAGCTGAAAAGAGCGGCACCCGCATCGATGCCGCCCTTCCTCTTCCTTAACTCGTATGTCACTCCCTGCGCAGCGCCTCGATCGGGTCCAGATTCGCCGCCTGCGTCGCCGGCAGCAGCCCGAACACGATCCCGATCACCATCGAGAACAGCACCGCGACCGCCGACCAGGGGACGTTGATCGCCACCGGTATGCTCGAACCGGAGAAGTAGTGGATGATGTGCGATACCCCGATACCGCCCCCGACGCCGAGCAGGCCGCCGAGGCTCGTCAGCACCGCCGCCTCCGTCAGGAACTGCCCGAGGATCGCGCTCTTCTTCGCGCCGATGGCCTTCTTCAGGCCGATCTCCGCGGTACGCTCCGTCACCGACACCAGCATGATATTCATGACGCCGATGCCGCCGACGAGGAGGGAAATGCCGGCCACCCACATCAGCTGCAGGTTCGTGGCATTGGCCAGCTCCTGCTGGTTGCGGACCTGTTCGAGCAGGTCCTCCGCCATGTACGTGACGCTCGACCCCGAATCCGACGACGTGCTGTCGCTGCCTGTGATCGTGCTGTTGAGCACCTTCGCGGTTTTCTGGCCGGCGGCACTCATCGACTCCAGGCTGGTCGCGCGGACGACGACATTTTCGGGTTCATCGTAGTCGAAGACGATCGGCCACGAGGCCTTCGGGATGTACATCGCGCCGGTCGCCTGGTGAGCGTTCGCGTAAGTATAGTAGGAACTGATGTCCGTGACGCTCGACTGGCTGTCGTCGAGGTCCGTCACGACGCCGATCACCGTGAAGGGTTCCTTGCGGATCTCGATCGTCCTGCCGAGCGGATTCTCGCCCGCGAAGAGGTTCTCCGCGCTGGTGACGTCGAGGATGACAACCTTGCGGAACAGCGTGTAGTCGTCCTCCATGAAGAGACGCCCGGTCTTGACCACATAGCCGAGCGTGGAGAAATAGTTCGTCTCCACCCCGTAGATCTTGAAGTCCGTCAGGCTGTTGTTCAGGTAGTACACGCCCTCGTCCACGGTCCGCTGATTGTAGACCGTCACGCCCGCGACCTCGTTGATCTCAAGGATGCTCGCCTTCGTCTCCTCCGAGATCACCGGCACCCCGTCCGGCGCCCCCTGATAGTCATTGATCTCATAGCTGTAGCCGCCCTGGCTCATGTACACCTCCACGGTGTTGTTCTGTGAGCCGATCATCGCGTCCTGCAGGGCCCGGTTCGTCCCCTCGATCGTGGAGACGATCGCGATGATGGAGCCGATGCCGATGATGATACCGAGCATGGTCAGGAAGGAACGCATCTTATGAGACCAGATCCCCTGAAATGCCAGTCGTATATTTTCTACCATAATCTCCTCCGCCCGCCGCCCTCACCGCCGCGGCGCGCCTGTCCGACGCCGATGCTTCACCGTGATACCGGTGCCGGCGCCTGAACCTCGCTCCGTACGCAGCTGCCGGCGCGCCGTGTCATCACCTGCGCCATGCGCTTAGTACGCGTATGCCTCCGCGACCGCGTCGAGCTCATCGACCTCGACGGTCGGCGAACCGATCACCATACTGCTGTCGGGATACGGGAACGCGATCAGGTCATCCTCCGTCAGGCCCTCCCTGATCGTCATCATTTCGAACCAGCTGTTCTCGGTCGCCGTGACATTCTGCTTCTTCAGCAGCCCGTTCTCATCCGCGATGTAGACGTACTTCTGGCCGGTCATATCCGTGCGGACGAAGTAGTTCGGGATCATGATATCCAGCTCTTCCTCTTCCGCCTGAATGGTCAGCTCCACCTCATCGCCCTCGCTGAGCGAATCCGAGTCGGCCACATACGCCTTGAAGTCATAGTAGGACACGTTCGTGTTGCCGGAATTGTAGTAATAATAGCCGGTGCTGGTGGACGGGTAGACCGCGATCTCCGCGACCGTCGCCTCGAAGTCCTGCGTCGAGCCCCACCAGCTGGTGCCGCTGAGCACATCGCCGACCTTGATCGAATCGAGCTTCAGCTCGCTGATGCGGCCGCTGATGTAAAAGCCCTGCGCGCCCTTGATCACGATGAAGCCCGAGGAACCGTAGTCCCCGTCCACCGTGCCGGCGGTCTCGACCACGCCGTCGATGGTGGCCTTCACCACGACAGCCTCCAGCTGCCGCTTCATCTGGCGGATCTCGAGCTCCGTCTTGCGGATGTCGAGATCGTTCTGCTTAATCGCGAGCTGCACTTCCTCGAGCGCCGTCGCGATGTCCTCGGCCGTGTAGTCGCTGCCGCTGCCGCCCCAGTCATCCCAGCCGTCGTCCCAGTTGTCGTCCGTCTCCGGCTCGACGTCCGGCTCCTCTGTCTCGATCTCCGCCATGTTGGCGAGCCGCTTGACGATCCCGCGGAGGATCTTCACCATCGTCTGCTGTTCCGGGTGATCCGGGTCCGCGTTCAGCGCATTGTAATCCGCCGTGAACTTGCCCTTGCGGTAGGCCGTGCTCTGCAGCGCGTAGAACGCATCAAGCGCCGCGTCGAGCTGCTCGCCGCTCGCCTTGAGCTCCTCATCCGAGAAATCCTTGTAGCTGGTGTGGCCCTCCGGATTGAGCTGCTGCATCGCGTAAATGTACTGGTAGACGCACAGCCGGTCGTACGCGGTCTGCAGTACCTCGGCCGTCGCCTCGCCGACCTGCGTGGCGACCGTCTCGTTCAGGGAGTAGACGCTGCGCGTCCGCGTGTCGCCGAGCAGATCCGTGATCTCCTCGCTCTTCACCGTGGCGAGCGCGGTGCGGTAGAGGTTCATCGCCTCCGTGAGCTCGCTCTCGTCCAGGAATTCCCAGCCGGAGTTGGCCGTCTCCGTGATCTCGTTGACCTGATTCAGGAAATCGTTGACCGTCAGGAGTGTCTCCTGGTCCGGCTCCTCACTGCTCTCCGAGATCACGCTCGAGCCGTTGTAGTCGATGTCATCCGTGTCCGTGAAGACTTCCTCGGCGCCGGCGACGATGTCCGCGTCGTCCTCCGCGCCGGCGCTCACCAGATCAGCGTCGCCGCTGTCCGCCGCGCTGACAAGGTCCGCATCGCCGCTGCCTGCCGCGCTCACGAGATCCGCGTCCCCGCTGTCGTCCGCGAGGACCTCCTCGTCCGATGAACCCGTGTCATCGTCGCTGTCGAGATCCAGCATCGCCAGATCCTCGTAGCTGTAGCTGCCGGAGATATAGGACTCCGGCATCACGCCCGCCTGCAGCTGCGCGAGCATCGCCTCCTGCGTCTGTTTCTTGAGCTCGAGTCCCATCAGGGTGAGCTCCTTCGCCTCTTCCTGCAGTTCCAGCAGCGTCGAGTCGTATTCGAGCAGCTTGTCGCCGACCTTGACCTCGTCGCCTTCCTGCACGAAGACCTCCTTGAGGTCCATGCTCGTGTCCAGGTCCACCGACTGCTCATCCGCCGAGACCACCGTGCCTGTCAGCGTGTCCGTGCTGTACCAGCCCGCGTAGTTCTCCGCCTCGTTGAGCATGGCCACGGATTCCACCTGGATCGCCTTCTTGGTGGCACTCTTGATAAATCTTGCTCCGTACCAGAGCCCGGCCGCCGCCGCGCCGCACACGACGAGCAGGACCGCCATGGTTTTTTTCTTCATCAGCGACGCCCTCCGCCCGGCCGCTCGGAGATCACGCCGTCAAAGATATCGCAGACACGCCGTGCGTAGCCGGCGATCTCCGCCGAATGCGTGATCATCAGGATCGTTACGCCGTCCCGGTTCAGCTCCTCAAACAGTTCCATCAGCGCCACACTCGACTTGGAATCGAGCGCGCCGGTCGGCTCATCGGCCAGCAGGATCTCCGGGTTGTTCACCATCGCCCGGGCCACGGCCACACGCTGCTTCTGTCCGCCGGACAGCTGGCTCGGGGTGAAATTCAGTCTCTCGGCCAGGCCCACGCGGGTCAGCGCCTCGGTCGCGCGGCGCACCCGCTCTTTCTTGCGCACGCCCGCGTACACCAGCGGCAGGCACACGTTGTCGAGCGCGCTCTGCTTGGGCAGCAGCTGGAAATTCTGGAACACGAAGCCCAGATTGTTCAGCCGGATATCCGCCATCGCGCGGTCGTCCTTGTTCAGGACATTCTGTCCCGCCAGCTCATAGGTGCCCGAGGTCGGCCGGTCCAGGCAGCCGATGATGTTCATCAGCGTCGACTTGCCGGACCCGGACGGCCCCATGATCGCCACGTACTCTCCCTTGTCCACATGCAGGGAGACATCGTGGAGCACCGGGACTACCAGCCTGCCGGTATTATATTCCTTATAGATATGATCGAGCTTCAGTATCAAAGCACATCCCCCGGCTTTCGCCTCTTTCTCGTTATCCGGCCGTGTTCGCGTCCGGATTCGTGATCACCTGCTGCAGCTCCTCCATGGCCGCCGCATCCGACGCATCGATGGTCACAACGTCCGAAGACGCATCGCTGCCGCCGTCCGCCTCTTCCGCAGACACATCAACGCCCGCGCTGTCCGCGGACGCATCCCCGGCGCTGTCGCCGTCGGCGTAGTTCTCGTCGTCTGCGTCGTCGTCATCGAGCCCGTCCGAGAGGTCGTCGAGCGTGATCACGCCGTTCTCCGCGTCCGCGTCGTAGTAGACAATCCCGTCAGCGCCGGTGGTGTAAGCCGCGTCGTCGTAGTCGCCGTCCGCATCGCCGTCGTCATCTTCGTCATCGTCATCTTCGTCGTCGTCGTCGTCATCGAAGTCGTCGTCATCCGCATCCAGCGAGTAGTCTTCCGCATCGCTGTCATCGGCGCTGCCGTAGCGGACCGGCAGTCCCTCCGTCAGGCCCTCGACCGGCAGGGCGATGTAATCGTCCGTGGTCAGGCCGGACGCGATCTGGCTCTGCACCAGGTCCGGATCCGTGTCGCCGATCGTCACCTCACGCTTCTCCAGCACATTGGAAGAAGACACGGCCCAGACATAGGTCTTCCCGTCCTCCTCCACGAGGTAGTAGTCATCGAGCCAGAGGCCCGTCTTGACCTCGGCCTGCCCGAGATCCTGCTCGAGATACACATGCTGCCCGAGCATCAGCCCCTCGGAATCCTCGAGCTCCACATAGAAGGTGTAGCTTGACGAGCCGGCAGAAGAAGAATTATAGCTGTCATCATCATCCTCCTCGCTGCCCTGGCCGGTCTTGATCTCATCGATCACGCCCTTCCAGGTCTCGGAGCTGTCCACGCGGGAATAGACGACCATGCTCAGGCCTTCGCTGAGCTGACGGATATTCTGCTCATTGACGGACGCCTTCACCCGGTAAGTGCCGAGCTTGAGGATCGTGATATAGGTGTCATCCTCGCCTGAGGAGGAATAACTGTAATACATGGAAGAGCTGCTGTCATCGGAAGCGCTCTCCTTCGAGGTGTTGATCTTCTGCACGACACCGGTGACCTCGCTCGTCACGTCCGGGTTCTGCAGGCTGTCCTCGATGTTCTCGATCTCTTTTTTCTTCTTCTCGAGTTCAAGCTGCTTCTGCTTGAGGGAATTCTCCGCCTGCAGCACGGACAGCTGATTCTGCGCCGTCGGCTTCTCCGCGTAGATCTTCTTCAGCTCCTCGAGCTGCTTCTCATCGGACTCGATATCGAGCTTGGCCGATTCCAGCTCGATCTGCGCGGTCTCCAGCTTCTCCTCGTATTCCGTATTATCATAGGTAAAGAGCTTGTCGCCCGCCTGGACCGTGTCGCCGACCTCGACATAGCGCTCCGCCACCGAGCGGCTGCTGTCCGTGCTGATCTTGTACGTCTCCTGCGGTTCCACAACACCGCCGTAGCGCTGGATCAGTCCGTTGCCGCTCCCGAGCGTCGCCAGCGTGGCCACGCTGTCCACGAAGACCGCATCCTCACTGTCCGAAGAGACCCTTCCGTCCTCCGTGACGGTCAGGGACGGCCAGAGCTGCAGCTGCTCCGGCAGCACATTCTGCGGATACAGCTTCTCCGGCAGCCACTGATTAAAACGCCCGGAGCCGTATCCGTAATAGACGCCGCCGATCACGGCCGCCGCGATCAAAAGACCGGTCAATGCCTTCTTCATAAGCTCGTGTTCTCCTGTATATCCTGCCCGCGCCGCACCCGAATCCGCAGCGCCCCTGCATCCGATGTGTATCTGTGAGATCTGCCGTTCTTCGCTGCAGTCTCCCGTTCTGTCACCGGTTTCCGGCCGGCGCCGCCCCCGGGGAAATGAAAGCTTCACCCCCCGCTCCGGCCGCGCCCCCCCGAAAGCCCGTTCATCCTAGCATCATTATGTGAACTTGTTGTGAATGTTTCCCTTCGGGCATTCTGAAGCATTTCTTAAAGATTCCGGTAACTGTTCAGAACGCTTCGCGCAGCAGTTACGCATCGGACGAAGCTTCGCATTTAAATTCGTCCGATGCTGCCAAATATACTTTATTGGTACGCCCTCAGCAGCAAGTGCTTCGGGCTGTCCTGAACAGTTAAAGATTCCGTTCATTGAGACCAACTGTCCCGTGATCCGGAGGGCTCTGCGGGGCGGACGCAGCAGTACGGGCGCGCCGCCGGGAACAGATCGGTAAATGTCGATATTGACATTCATCGATATATCTTCTACAATACATGACAAGTCACAAAAAGGAAAGAGTAACTGTTCAAAACGCTTCGCGCAGCAGTTACGCATCGGACGAAGCTTCGCATTCAAATTCGTCCGATGCTGCCA
>Ga0065709_1006540_pt1 | contig 10703 bp, 4 predicted proteins | sample Hoacrofraction14_2_FD_59096 | JGI IMG/M metagenome (GOLD analysis project Ga0065709, IMG submission 59096) | Hoatzin crop microbial communities from Cojedes, Venezuela, sample from fiber fraction 14 v1 | ecosystem: Host-associated > Birds > Digestive system > Esophagus > Crop | place: Venezuela... | reverse complement strand
CGTGTCGGTGTCCAGGGCCGGGGTGAACCCGGTGGAGCTGCTTCCGGATGAGCCGGTATTGCCGCCGCATCCGGCCACAAGTCCTAAGGATAAAGCCAGAGTGAGAAAGCGAGTGAAAATCGTTTTGGTCATGATGACGTGTCCTCCTTAGTGTTAATGACCTTTCTGAGCGCTGCGAACAGCTTTTTCATATTGACCGGCTTGGCCGCATGGGCATTCATCCCGGCTTCAAGACACGTTTCGATATCTTCCGCAAACGCATCGGCTGTCAGCGCAATAATGGGAATATTGTTTTTATCCGCATCATCCATGGCCCGGATGACACGGGTGGCTTCGAGACCATTCATCACCGGCATCTGCACGTCCATCAGGATGGCGTCGTAAGTGCCTGCCGGCGCATTCTGAATCATCTGCACCGCGACTTCGCCGTTTTCGGCGCGCTCGCTGTTGATGTCATACATATCGAGAAGATCCCAGATGATCTCCCAGTTCATATCGTTGTCTTCGGCCACGAGTAAGTTCAGGTGTCTGAGCCCTCTGGCAATGTCTTCGCTTTCCTCCGGGTTTTCCGTGGTATCGAGGTTCATGATTTCGCGCAGCTTCTTCGTCAGCACACTCGTAAACATCGGTTTGGAGAGGAACCCGTTGGCCCCGGCCGCCCGGGCTTCGTCCACGATATCGCCCCAGTCATACGCTGTGACGATGATGACCGGCACCTCATCGCCGACCTGTTTGCGGATGGCGCGGACGGTGTCCACACCGCTCTGACCCGGCATTTTCCAGTCGACGAAGACGACGTCGTACCCCGTTCCGGCTGTGTGGTGATCCACGACTTTCTGCACGGCTTCTTCGCCGCTCATGGCTGTATCGGCCTCGAGGCCGAGGGTTTCGAAGGTGTCCATGGCCGTGGCCAGGAAGATTTCATCGTCATCCACTGCCAGCACATGAAGCTGTGGCAATGGCGAGTCATCGAGGGCGTGGTCCGCAATCGGGAGCTGCAGGTGAACGGTGAACGTGGTGCCCGCACCGACTTCACTTTCGCAGTCGATCGTGCCGCCCATGAGGTCCACCATCTGCCGTGTGATGGCGAGGCCCAGACCCGTGCCCTGACTCTGGTTCTGACGCGAGTCATTCACGCGGGTGAATGGTTCATACATGATTTTGACAAATTCCGGACTCATCCCCACGCCGGTGTCTTTGACACTGTACGTGAGGTCGCATTTGGACGGATCGTCCGCCGGCACACTCTGGGAGAGGTCCACGGTGATCGTCCCGCCTTCCGGCGTGTACTTCACGGCGTTGGAGAGGATATTGATAAAGATTTGATTCAGGCGCAGTTCATCACCTTCGAGGTATTCATGCGAGACACCCCGGACATGCACCTTGAAGTTCTGGCTTTTGGCTTTGATCTGCGGCTGGATGATATTGATTTCCTCGTGCACGAGCTCCGAGAGGGAGAAGGTCACCGGATTGAGGGAGAACTTCCCGGCCTCGATTTTGGAGATGTCGAGGATGTCGTTGATCAGTGTCAGCAGATGGTTGGATGTGAGGGTGATTTTTTCCAGACAGTCCTCCACCCGCTCTTTGTCGCCGGTGTTTTTCGAGGCAATCGTCGTCAGCCCGATGATGGCATTCATCGGCGTGCGGATGTCATGCGACATCGAGGAGAGGAAGTCGGTCTTCGCCCGGCTGGCCTCAAGCGCCTGCGTGTTCGACACGCGCAGCTGGCGGTTCATGTCAAGGATGTACAGGCTGTTAAACAGTAAAACCATTAACATCCCGCTGGCCACGATGTACACAAGCGAGTAGTCGATGCCTTCAATCTTAATCGAGCTCACCGGAATCATCGTCACGCAGTACATGTCCCCGCCTTCCGGCAGTGCCTGACACGTCACATAACACTGTGTCCCGGCCGTATTGGCAAGGGTCATGATTTCGGTGGTGCCGTTTTCGAAATCCGATTTGATCCGGGATGCGTCATCATAGCCGATTTTATTGGCGATGCGCACGAACTCCCAAAAGTTTTCACTCTTCATATCCGAGGCGCGGATGATGTAGTCGCCTTCCCCATTGATGAGTGAGAGCGTTGCGTCTTCGTACTGGGACGGGAACACCCACTTGGCTTCAAGAAAGTCCGTGGTGACGACCCGCACCAGAAGATAGTCTTTGTCTTTGATCGTGATGTTCTCAAGGAATCCCAGGCTCTGCCGGTGACTCACCGGGTTGGTGAAGGTGCTGGTCACGTGGATTGTGGCCTCATCCCCTTCGGCTCTGGTGATGTCCTCATTACCTGACAAAGCGTCTTTGAACGCGCTGTAGTCCACGTCATCCGACCCGTCGCTCTTGGCCTCGGCCGAATAACCTTTGTATGTGCCGGGGTCAATGATATGCGCCATCACGGCCTCTTCGGCCGTGGAGGTTTTAAGATACGTCAGCGCTTCTTTCATGGTCATATTAGTGGCGTTGATGTACGTCGCCCAGTCCGTGCAGGCTTCCTGCTGGTCGGACAAAATCGTCACGACCGCCGAGCCCATCGACCCGGCATTGGTCACAAATGAGGTTTCCGCACTTTCCCGGCCCGTGGCCTGATGCCGGCGCACATGGCTCAGGCACAACGTCAGAATAACCGTTACCAGGACTATATTCCCGAGGATTAAAAACAATTTCCTCTTTTTCTTTGTTTGAAGTGATTCTCCCATATGATCCGGAGCTCCTTTAAAAAACAGCTTTTCCAGGCGCTTCTTTCAAAACGCCGTGCTTTCCTTCCCAAAAAAGCACACAGGAAAAGTCTTTCATATAAATAGTATAATCGAGTCCCGGATTTTTGGAAAGAAAAACCAAGCTTATATAAAAAGATAAGAAATTGTCAGGATGCTTGGTTTCTCGCACATCATTGCCAATGAGTGCAAGGCTGTGGTATAAAATGAAATATCTCAGACATACTTAGGAGAAGGGACGTATTGTTTTATGAACATTGGTTTTGATAATGACAAATATTTGCACATGCAGTCGGAGCACATCCGTGAGCGCATCAATCAGTTCGGGGGAAAACTCTACCTCGAATTCGGCGGGAAACTGCTCGACGACATGCATGCCTCACGCGTGCTGCCGGGCTTTCAGCCTGACGCCAAACTCTCGATGCTGATGAGGTTCAAGGACCAGGTCGAAATGATCATGGTTGTCAGTGCCGAAGACATCGAGCACTCCAAAATCCGTGAAGACCTTGGCATCACCTACGACCTCGACGTACTGCGCCTGATCAAAGAGTACCAGAGCCGCTCTCTCGTCGTGTCGAGCGTGGTCATCACCAAGTACATCGACTCCCGTTCGGTGCGCGCGTTTGAAGACAAGCTCAAGGCCCAGAACATCAACGTGTACCATCACTATTTCATCGAAGGCTATCCGAACAATGTCGAAGCCATCATCAGTGATGAGGGTTACGGCAAGAACGACTTCGTCGAGACAAGCCGCGAGCTCATCGTCGTCACGGCTCCGGGTCCGGGCTCGGGCAAGATGAGCGTGTGCCTGTCCCAGCTCTACCACGAACACCGGCGCAGCCGCAGTGCCGGGTACGCCAAGTTTGAGACTTTCCCAATCTGGAACCTGCCGCTCGAACACCCGGTCAACCTCGCCTACGAAGCCGCCACGGCCGATCTCAACGACATCAATATGATCGACCCTTATCACCTGCGCGCCTACGGGGAAACAACCGTCAACTACAACCGTGACGTGGAAATCTTCCCGGTCCTGCGTTCGATGTTCGAACTCATTTACGGGGAAAGCCCGTACAACTCCCCAACGGACATGGGGGTCAATATGGCCGGCAATTGCATCAGTGATGATGCGGTGTGCCGCGAAGCCGGCAAACAGGAAATCATCCGCCGGTACTTCCGCGCCCTCGCCGGGGTCGCCGATGGCACCAAGACCATCGAAGAAGTCAATAAAATCATGATCATCATGAAAGACGACGGCATCGACGTCAACGACCGTCCGGTCGTCAAAGCCGCCCGTAACCGCGCCAAAGAAACAGGCGATGTATCCTCCGCCCTGCAGCTTCAGGACGGCACAATCATCACCGGGAAAACATCCGACCTGCTCGGCCCATCGGCCGCCTGCGTGCTCAAAGCCCTGCGCCATCTGGCCGGCATTCCGGAAGATGCGATTCTGCTTTCACCGGCATCCATCGACCCGATTCAGAAGCTCAAAACCATGTATCTCGGCTCCCGCAATCCGCGCCTCCATCCGGAGGAAGTGCTCATTGCGCTCTCCACGGCCTCGGCCATCGACCAGCAGGCCGCCCGGGCGCTCAAGTGTTTGCGTGAGCTCAACGGCTGTGCATTCCACACCACCGCCTCGCTCTCGGCCATCGACCGCCGCACCCTCAGCCGCCTCGGCTGTGATGTAACGTACGAACCGAAGAAACTCGGTACCAACGCCTGAACCAAAAGTGTCTGTCCCTGAAGGACAGACACTTTTTCATTATGCGAAGCAGGACAAAGCTTTCTGCATGAATATCTCACGGTTCATCGTTTTTCGTTGGTTTCAGAATTTTTCTTCGCCATTCTGAAATAAACCTTGCCCGGCACGGTTTATGACGCCACACAGAAAAGTGCCTGCCTCTGCAGGACAGGCACTTGATTCTCAATATGCAGAACCGATGTCAGGAAAACAGGTCATCCTCCGTGCCCACAAACTGAATATTCCCGGCATAAGCGTTGTCACTCAGACCATAGGTTGTCACAATGGTCGGGTGGATTGCGTCTTTGGTTTTGATCAGGGGGGAGCGGAAGTCACTCACTTATTCGCGGATGTCTTCATCACCCTTTTTGGTGAGGGTATACATCTTGTCCGCATATTTCATTTCACACAGGTTGATGGCCTGGTCACGTCTGACAATCAGAAGGTGATTTCACCGGGCTCATGCGAACTGACTGTTGTACAGCACCGCATACTTGCCGTTCAGTTTCATCAGTTCATCGTGGTTACCGGCTTCCTTGATATCACCGCTTTCCATGTAAAGGATCATATCCGCATCTTTGATGGTGGAGAGTCTGTGGGCAATCACAAAACTTGTCCGGCCTTTCATAAGACGTGCCATCGCATCCTGGATCATCTTCTCGGTGTGGGTATCCACGTTGCTGGTAGCCTCGTCGAGGATCATAATTTCAGGGTCCGACGCCATCGCCCGGGCGATGGTCAGAAGCTGACGTTCACCCTGGGAAATATTCTCCGCGCCCTGGGAAAGCACCATGTCATAGCTGCCAGGCAGTGTCCGGATGAAAGAGTCCGCACTTGCCGCCTTCGCCGCTGTCTCGATTTCTTCATCGGTCAGTCCGTCCCTGCTGTAAGCGAGATTGTCGCGGATGGTGCCTTCAAAGAGCCAGGTATCCTGGAGCACCATACCAAAGCGGCTGCGCAGTTCCTTTCTGGTCATTTCCTTTGTGCTCACACCGTCGACCGTGATTTCACCGGAGTTGATTTCATAGAATCGCATCAGAAGATTAATCAGCGTGGTCTTACCGGCGCCAGTCGGACCGACGATGGCCACTTTCTGACCGGGCTTTACGGAAATATTGACATCCGTCATCAGAAGCTTGTCCGGCACATAGCCGAAGGCCACGTGTTTGAATTCAACACGTCCCTCGGATGTCTCAGGAACTTTTGCTGAAGCGGGATCCGGGATTTCTTCTTCCGCATCCAGAAGCTCGAAAATCCGGTTTGCGGCGGCAATCGCTGCGCCAAAGCTTCCGGCCATACCGGCGATGCTGGTGAACGGCTGCGAGAACTGCTTCGAATACTGCAGCATGGCCTGCACGTTACCGACCGTCATCTTTCCGGAAAGCACCATCATGCATCCGAGCACTGCACTGACCACATACCCGGCGTTATTGACAAGGGACGTGATTGGTGTGATTGTCCCGGAGGCCGTGTCCGCACTCTGAGCACTTTTTTGCAGCGCTTCATTGAGTTCATCAAACCGTTGGCACGCCCTGTCCTGATAGTTGTAGGCCTGAACCACATTCTGGCCGTTGTACATTTCTTCGATGAAACCATTCAGGTCACCGAGCAGGTTCTGCTGGTCACTGTAATGTTTCGTGCTGGCCTTCATAACACCAAGCGCCGAAACAAGGGACAGCGGCACCATGACAACCGCAATCAGGGCCAGCCAGACATTGATTCTGAGCATCATAAGCAAAATGCCGATGGCCATGATTACGTTCGTGACAATTTGCGTCAGGTTCTGGCTGATCGCAGTGTTGACGGTATCGACATCGTTCGTAATGACACTGAGGATTTCACCGTTCGTGCGTGTGTCGTAGTAGTTCAGCTTCGTGCGGTGCATCTTGCGGTCGATCTCATCACGCAGCGTCTGCATGACCCTGGCAGTGATCTTCGCCATGCCGAAGTTCTGCAGGAACGCGAACAGCTGGGCAATCAGGTAAAGCGCCACCAGCACCACCAGCAATGTGATAATCAGCTGCCAGTTGAATGTTCCGGTCTTAGCGCCGTTATAAAGCTCCGTTGTGATCCCGCCCATCACGGACGGTGCGAGGACGGAGAAGAGTGTGCTGATGATTGCAAACAACATCACGAAAAAGAGCGACACCTTATATTTCTTCAAATACCCGAGAAGTCTCTTCAAGCCGTTAGATTTCATTCTTCAGCGCCTCCTCTCCGAGCTGCAACTCAGCAATTTCATAATAGAGCGGGCAGTTTTTCAGAAGCTGCCTGTGTGTCCCGTTGCCGACGATCTTGCCTTGATCGAGCACCAGAATCCTGTCAGCGTCGATGATCGAGCTGACTCTCTGCGCCACCATGATGACAGTGGCCTCGCCCATGCTTGCTTTCAGCTTCCCCCGAAGCTCCTTATCCGTTTTCATATCAAGGGCCGAAAAACTGTCATCAAAGAGATAAATTTCAGGCTTTTTCATCACAGCCCTGGCGATGGCCATACGCTGTCTTTGTCCTCCGGACAGGTTCGTGCCGCCCTGGGCAATTTCCGAATGATATGTCCCGTCCTTCTTTTCAATGAACTCTTTCGCGCAGGCAATGTCTGCCGCCTCTTTCCAGTCCGCATCACTGCCTTCCTCATTTCCGAAATTCAGGTTCGAGGCGATATCCCCTGTGAAAAGCACGTTCTTCTGGGGCACATATCCGATCAGGTTTCTTAGATCCTCAAGCTTATATTTCCTGATATCTATGCCGTCCACAAAGATATGTCCGGCCGTTGTGTCGTACAGTCTGGGAATGAGCTTGATAATGCTCGACTTGCCGCAGCCGGTCCGGCCGATGATGGCCGTGATCTCTCCGGGATGCGTTTCAAAGGTGATATTTTCAATGACTGCCTCTTCCGCTCCGGGATAGGCAAATGTGACATCCCGGAATTCCACCGTTCCTTTAAGCGTCTTATCCGCTGCAGATGCCTGTCCTTCACGGATGGAATTCTCGGTCTCCAGGACCTCGGCGATGCGCTTTGCGCAGGCGTAGGCCGTCGGGAACATCATGATTACCGCCGCCAGCATGATAATGGAGGCCAGAATCATACTGATGTACTGGCTGTTTGCGACAAGAGCGCCGACTTCCATCTCACCCTGCGACACGTACCATGAGCCCATCGCCATGACCGCCGCCGTGGTCACACCGAAGATGACCTGGATGACCGGCATGAGCAGTCCCGTCACCCTCCCGGACTTAACCGAGATCTTCGTATACTCGGCATTTGTGTTGCCGAAGCGCTCGATTTCGTGCTCCTGCTTGTTGAAAGCGCGGATGACGCGGACGCCCTCCAGTGTTTCCAGAAACAGCTTGTTGATGTTGTCGATCATGGTGCGCATTTTCACAGAGTAGCGGGCAACGACAAGAATGATCGCACCGGAACTGATGAGCAGCACGGGAATGGCCACATTCAGCACCGAACTGACCTTGCCGCCCGTCGCGGCGGAAAGCACCAGGCCGGCCACGGCCATCAACGGTGCCATCACACCCATGCGCAGAAGTAGCGTTAAGAACATCTGGACATTTGATACATCCGATGTGCTCCGGGTGACCAGCGATGCCGTCCCGAACTTATCCATCTCCGATGCCGAAAAGCCCTGGACCTGATAAAAGACCTCTCTTCTGACATCGGCCGCAAACCTTGTGGATATCATGGCGGAAAGCTTTGTGGACGCCATGTTCGTCACACAAGCCACCACGGCCATGACCGCCATGATCATGGCTGTTGTCATGATCAGGCTCTTGTTGGCCCCGCCGACACCTTTATCAATCATATCGGCCAGCATGGTCGGCAACATCATCTCCGCCACCGATGCCAGGAGCATGAAAACGAGCAGACTGATGATCTGCTTTTTATTCAGTTTCACTCTTGATAAAATCGTGCGCATAAATGCATCTCCTTTCCGTTCTGCTGAATCTTATCAGGATTGTAATTCAGATAATATCCGTCACGTCAACTACCCACCCCCTGAAGGGAGTGGGCTTGTAACTATCCGGTAGTCCAAACGATTAAAAATCTCCCACCTTTGTTACAGGCATATACTTGCTGATGTTACATCACGGGACAGTTGACAACGCCCCTTACGGCAAAGATTTACTTTGCCGTAACTGTATCAGGTACCTGGCTATCTTCGAGCCAGTTTATTCCCATACGATACAGATTCATTGCCCCGATTCTGTCATCGTCAGACTTGTATCCGCAGGTCTTACGGCAGAACAGGTGTATTTTTTTATTGCGATTACTTCTTTCAACATGTCCGCACACAGGGCAAGTCTGACTTGTGTCATGCGGGTCCACATTGATAACCTTGTCATTGTGCAAAACGGCCTTGTACTTCAGTTTTTGTTCAAGATCATAGAAAGACCAGCTCACACTTTCATATCTGTTCTTACGGCGCACTTTTTCAGTAGCACAGCGGACTCCCGTCAAATCTTCCAGAACAAAAGGGAGTGCTTCGGATTTTCCGTAACGAGTGCCTTACTGATGCAGTGATTTACGTCCTGCATCCAACGGTTTTCCCGCTGACCGATAGCTTTTAATCTTCGCCTTGAAGATGGTGTTTGCCTCTGCCGGAGTTCTCTCCTGAGTTGTTTGAACTTGGCTCTCTTTTGTTTGATTTGCTTGCCGCTCACAAAGCCTGATTTGTGCTTGCTGTCATAAGTTGCAACGACAAAGTTAATTCCTCTGTCGATGCCGCCCACATTACATATTTCAGAATCCGAGACTGCAGACACTTCAGTCGTCACAGGAATATGCAGGAAATATTTACCATGCTTCTTAACAAGCCTGGCTGTGCCAAACCGATACTTCCCACAGTCAAAATACTCTTCCATACCTTTTTCATAGTACGGAAGTTTTACCCTTCCTGAAAGTGTATTCACAGAGAACTTCTCCTGTGTCAGAGAATAATCCCTGTTCCACACAAGGTCGTACTGCGGCTTCTTGAATTCACGTGTTGGTTTTCCAGAACAGTCTTATATCTCGCAATTACGGTTTTCAGAACAGACTGATAGCGTAAAATATTTTGTGTAAACGGTTTCCGGCTCCCTTTAGCGGGTATGGAAAAAGGAACCAATTTCTTGTAAAGTGTTAAGTACGACCAAAACACAAAGAAAGGGGTTCCTTCATGTATAATCTTAACACAGAGCTGGCCGCCGCGCTATTAAATCACGAATCTGTCGAAGAAGTTTTTCGTACTCACCTTGAGGAGGCTGTCAACGACCTACTTCAGGCAGAGCTCACCGGGTTCCTTGGGTACGAAAAACACAGCACCGAAGGTATCGGGACCGGCAACAGCCGGAATGGCACTTACACCCGCGAGCTTGATACGCGTTACGGCAAGCTCCATATCAACATCCCGCGCGACCGGAATGGTGAATTCGAACAGCAGCTGATCCCGGACTACGCACGAAGAGCGGATGACCTGGAAACAACGATTGTCACGTTGTACCGCAAGGGAATAACCACCCGGGAGATCGCCAATCTCATCGAAAAGCTGTATGGACGCCACTACTCGCCGGCAACGGTGTCGAACATAACCAAAAGCGTTCAGAGCCAAGTGGAAGCATTCCACAACAGGCGGCTATCAAAGCAGTACGTGGTCGTCTTCATGGACGCCACCTTCCTGAACGTCCGCCGCGACAATGTTGCAAAGGAGCCGCTTCATGTACTCCTTGGAATTACTCCGGACGGTTGCCGCGAAGTTCTGGATTATGCCATATATCCGACAGAGTCGGCGGCCAACTATGAGGAGATGCTTTCACGCCTTAAAACATGCGGCGTTGAGCAAGTCCTGCTCTTTGCTTCAGACGGACTTGAAGGCATGAGGGATGCCGTCAAACGACAGTTCCCGGATGCAGAGCACCAGCAGTGCTGGGTCCACCTGTGCCGGACGGTCACGCGGCATATACGCTACAAGGATCGCAAGGAAGTCCTTGGCGATCTGAAGTCGGTATATCGTGCAGAGGATGCCAAAAAAGCAACGGAAGCGCTTGAAGCATTTCTTACGAAATACGCGAAACGCTATCCGAAACTGAAAGGCATCTTCGAACGTGCCGAACCGAGCCTGTTCCAGTTCTACAGGTTCCCTGCGGAGATCCGAAGCAGCATCTATACAACGAACCTTATAGAGCAGAGCAACAAAGGCCTGAAGCATAAAGCAAAAGTCAAAGAGCAGTTTCCCAACGAGGATTCGTTGGATCGGTTC
>Ga0065709_1029943_pt1 | contig 10715 bp, 8 predicted proteins | sample Hoacrofraction14_2_FD_59096 | JGI IMG/M metagenome (GOLD analysis project Ga0065709, IMG submission 59096) | Hoatzin crop microbial communities from Cojedes, Venezuela, sample from fiber fraction 14 v1 | ecosystem: Host-associated > Birds > Digestive system > Esophagus > Crop | place: Venezuela... | reverse complement strand
CCGAACCGTGGCTCATCAGCGAGTCGTTTACTGATGCTTTCCGCGCTTGCGCCGAAATGAAATACGCGCTGATGCCCTATGTTTACGCTCAAGCCAAAGATTGCTCAGAGCGCGGCCTGCCTATGCTTCGTGCGCTTTTCGTGGAGTTTCCCGACGACCCGGGAGCCTGGCTCGTGGAAGACGAATACCTCTTTGGCAGTCAAATCCTCGTGGCGCCGTTGCTCGAAAGCGGCACTTCGCGCACGTGTTACCTGCCTCGCGGCAAGTGGATTGATTATCAAACGGGCAAAATCTATTCCGATGGTTATCACGAAATCACCGTTGGCGACATTCCGGCTGTTATTCTCGTGCGCGACGGTTCGCTCATTCCTCACGTGCCGGTGGCGCAGCGCACCGATCAAATCGATTGGGATAAGCTGGAATGGAAAGCCTATCGTGCTGATGCCGAGAAGTGTAGCGGACTGCTGTTCCGCCCCGGCGACAAGTCAATCGAAGTGGTGGAGAAGTGAGTTTTAATGGCACAATGACGTGCAATCAAAGACGTTTCAAATGCCCATACAGTCTCAGACTGTTGCTATCTGTGGCCGTATGGGCATCGTGCGTTTTGTCGGTTGATGCGCAACTGCACGAACGAAGCGAGCGATTACGCCATCAAATTGACAGTTTGCAAACGGCGGCCGACACGCTGCTGCGCAAGAAATCGCTGCCGGGGAAACTGCTGAACCGCCTTGACCAACGCGACGAACGAGCACTGCTGAAGCGCGACACCAACTACATCCGTAAGCCGCGCGAGCATTGGAGCGTGCGTTTGCGCTGCAATATGTCGGGCACAAAGGTTCACATGCTGGGCGCGCAAGAGGGCATTGACTATAATTGTGAGCTCGATGCACAGATGAAAGCCACGATGACGGCAGGCATTTCGTGGCGCGGTTTTTCTGCAAGTGTTGCGCTAAACCCCTTGAAATTGGCCGGAATCTATAAGGACTACGAGCTCAATCTGAATGCCTATGGCAATCGTTTCGGCATTGACGCCTTCTTTTCGCACGCCAAAAACCTGGAGGGCGACGCATCGTATGGAGACGTGGAGCGCACCATTGAGAAGGGCATCGTTTCGCAGCGGTGGCTCAATGTGACGGGTTATTACGCCTTTAACCACCGCCGTTTCTCCTTTCCGGCAGCCTTCAGCCAGTCTCAAATACAATTGCGCAGTGCCGGTTCGTTCATGCTTGGCGCCACGTGGCTCCTTGGGCGGCTCTTCTCCGAACAGCATCTTGTGACCGGTGAGAACGTTCCCATGAAGGTGAATCTTTGTCAGTTGGGCATCGGCGCAGGCTATGGTTACAATCTGGTTGTTGGTAAAGGATGGATGATTCACCTATCGACGGTGCCTCATCTGGTGCTCTATAACCGCGTCCGTCTTACGATTGACGACGAAAAACAAAAGGCGCCGTTCCGCTTTCCGAACATCATCAACATCGGGCGCGTGGCCTTGGTGCGCAACGTGAGGCACCATTTCTACGGCTTTTCGGGCGTCGTAACCAACACAGTGGCCGGCGACGACGAGCGTCTGCGACTGGTAAACGTGAAGTGGATAGCGCGCGCAAGCTATGGCATCCGCTTCTGAATGAATCAAAAAACTGCGGCACACCGTCATTCTTTAACGGTAAATGCCGCAGTGTCTGTTCGTCATCCGGGGGCGAACGGTGGAATGTTTTCAGTTTATTCCTCGCCGACCCACCATTTTATTTCGGTTCCCACGCTGAGGTCGTGCTTAGACAAGCCGCTGCGTTTGTCGCCTCCTTTGGGATTCTCACGGTGGCTCGAAGGCAGGAATTTGCACTTCACGCCCTTGATGCTGTGCTGCAAATTAAAGTCTTTCTCATTTTCGACGCCCTTGCTCTCTACGGCCAAACGAAATCGTCCGAAGCCGTCGAGCACCACAATCTTTGAGTTTTGAAGCTGCTGTTTCATTTCGGAAACCAGTTCGTCGATGATGCCTTTCACCTCACCGGGACGGAACGTCGTGTTCTCGCAAATCTTTTTTGCGATGTCGTCGGTGTGTACTTCGCCGGCATACACCGTGTCGGCATACCACTTTCCATAACTGCTTTTGGTTTGATTCTTGTACTGTTTCAGTTTAATGAATACGGCCATAATACTTTGTTTTTGTTGGTTAATGATGTTGGTTATTGTGTTTTGTCTTGTTTCCGCCCGTCCGTTGCGATGCAATTAACGGTGTTTTGCGGAATTAAGTTAATAACTTAATCTAATTACATTAATAACATAATACAATTAAGTTAATAACATAATTGAACTAAGTTAATAACTTAATTTTCCCTATAATATTGTTTGAGATTGCAAATATTTTTGTTTTGCGATATCGCTGAAGGATAATTGCTATGCCGCTGAAGGGTGATTGTCATGCATCAAACGGTTAATTAAAATGCGTCAAACGGTTAATTGAAATCTTCGCGTCGGCCGGTCAAAGCGTGCGCAATGGGCAGACAAAAAAAGACGAGAGGAAAACGCCGGGCGCTTTCCTCTCGTTGTCTTTTTCGTTTCGTTCTGTCTTGCAGATTACTCAGCAGCAACAGTGTCAACAGCTACAGTGTCAGCCTCAGCCTCAACGGTATCCTCAACAACGGTGGTGTCGATAGCAACAGTGTCTTCCTCTACGGGAGCCTGAGCGGTCTTGTTACCACAAGATGCGAAAGAGATTGCTGCAACAGCTGCAAACATAAATACTAACTTCTTCATTTTCTTAGCTTTTTTAAATCAGTAAAACAATCATTTGTTCGTTTGAACGGTGCAAAGGTAAGTATTATTTTCATTCGGCGTTCACTTTTTACCGTTTTTTTTTAGTTGAAAATGTAACTTTTTTGAAAGCAACTAAAAATCAAACGATTGCAAATTGATTTAAAATGTTAAATTTTTCACGGGCAGTTTGAAGTTGTAAAAAAGGCCGGTTTGTTGGCGTTCGCCGTTGCCCGTTTCGCCGAAAAATGTTACTTTTGCATTCACTTATCGAATACATACATATATAATATGTGTGCATTGCTCCGGAAGGGGCTTTGCGATGCACATCAAGTTCTTGTGTTTTAAACATGATTGACACCAGCGCTTTTCAAGGAAAGACGGCCGCTTACTATACATTGGGCTGCAAACTGAACTTCTCGGAAACTTCCACGTTCGGGAAGATGCTGCAGGATCTGGGCGTTCGGACGGTCGAACGCGGCGAAACGGCTGACTTGTGCCTCATCAATACCTGCTCGGTGACAGAAGTGGCCGACCATAAATGCAGGCAAGCCATTCATCGGATGGTGCGCAATCATCCCGGAGCGTTCGTCGTGGTAACGGGATGTTACGCGCAATTAGAGGCCGAGACGGTCGCCGGCATCGAAGGCGTTGACCTTGTGTTGGGCAGCGATGAGAAGGCAAATCTGGTGCAATTCCTTTCCGATGCTTGGACAGGCAGAGGTCATCTGGCCGATGAAAAGGGACTTTTCCATGTGCAGACCACGAAGAATATAAAGACTTTTGCACCGAGTTGCTCGCGCGGAAACCGCACACGCTACTTTCTGAAAGTGCAAGACGGATGCGATTATTTCTGCACATACTGCACCATTCCATACGCACGCGGCTTTTCGCGAAACCCCACCATAGCCTCACTCGTGGCGCAAGCAGAGACCGCAGCGCGCGAAGGGGGTAAAGAAATCGTGCTGACCGGCGTGAATATCGGAGACTTCGGAAAGACCACCGGCGAATCATTCCTTGATTTGGTGAAGGCGCTCGACAAGGTGAATGACATTCAAAGATACCGCATTTCGTCCATCGAACCGGATTTACTTACGGATGATTTGATAGACTATTGTGCTGCAAGTCGTGCCTTCATGCCCCATTTTCACATACCGCTGCAAAGCGGAAGTAACGAGGTTTTAAGGTTGATGCACCGCCGATACGACCGCGAATTGTTCGCTCAAAAGGTGGAACGCATACGCCGAAAGATGCCCGAAGCCTTTATCGGCGTGGACGTAATGGTGGGCTGCCGCGGCGAAACGCCCGAATGTTTCGAAGACGGCTACGCCTTTCTTGACGGTCTCGACGTGTCCCAACTGCACGTGTTCCCTTATTCGGAGCGCCCCGGAACGGCCGCACTGAAAATTGATTATGTGGTGGACGGCAAGGAAAAGAAGCATCGCGCTCATCGTCTGCTCGAATTATCCGACCGGAAAACGCAGGCGTTTTACCGCCGGTTTATCGGCAAACAGGCCGAAGTGCTCTTTGAGAAAGCACCGCGAGGACGCGCCATGCACGGTTTCACGAAGAATTACATCCGCGTGGAACTGCCACCGAATGAAGCGCGTGCAGCGTATGATAACAGTTTGATGACCGTTACGCTCGGCGATTTCAACCACGATAAAACAGCACTGAAAGCATGGATAAAACAGCCATAGTGATATTAAATTGGAACGGAAGAAAGATGCTGGAGCGTTTTCTTCCTTCTGTCGTGAAGTATTCGTGCGAGTCGGCCGCCGTCTATGTGGCCGATAACGCTTCGACGGATGACAGTGTTTCGTTTCTCGAACAGCACTATCCCGAGGTGCACGTAATCCGTCTGGAGCGTAACTGGGGCTTTGCCGAAGGATACAATCGGGCTTTGCAACAGGTGGAGGCAATCTATTATGTGCTGCTGAACAGCGACGTGGAGGTGACGCATCATTGGATCGCGCCACTCACAGAATACATGGATTCGCACGAAGATGTGTGTGCCTGCCAGCCCAAACTGCTATCGGAAAGAGACCACGATGCCTTTGAATATGCCGGAGCGAGCGGCGGATACCTCGACAAATATGGCTATCCTTATTGTCGCGGACGCGTCTTTGACACGGTGGAACGCGACAACGGACAATATGACAACGCCGTGGATATACACTGGGCGACGGGCGCCTGCATGATGATTCGCTCGGAAGACTACCGTAATGCAGGCGGACTGGACGGTCGTTTCTTTGCCCATAACGAAGAAATCGACCTTTGCTGGCGCCTCCGTTTGCGCGGCCGTCGCATCGTTTGCCTGCCCGACAGCAAGGTCTATCACGTGGGCGGCGGCACGTTACCAAAGGGAAATCCGCGGAAAACATACCTTAATTTCCGCAACAATCTCACCATGCTTTACAAGAATCTGCCCGACGAAGATTTGCACTTGGTGATGCGCCGCCGTTGGTGGCTCGATTACATCGCAGCCTGGCAGACGCTCATTCTCAACCGAAACTTGGGCGACTTTAAGGCCATCTATAAGGCGCGCCGCGATTTCAAACGCCTGATTCCGTCGTATCAGGCCGTCCGTTCCACGTTGCAACAGCAACGCACGGACAACAATATGCCCGACCGCGCCCCGTTCAGCATCGTTTGGCAGTATTACGCCAAAGGACGGAAACATTTCAGCGACCTTCCGGAATCATTCAAATCAGAAGAATGGTAGTTCGAAAATTTGGAGGGATACAATATTATATATATCTTTGCAAGGGTAATTTCATGAACAAATAATGGGCGGTTTTTTCGGAACAATAGCGCAACAAGATTGTGTAAACGACTTGTTTTACGGCACGGACTATAATAGTCATTTGGGAACCAAACGTGCCGGACTGGTGACTTACGATAAAGAAAAGGGTTTCACACGCAGCATCCACTCGTTGGAACGCGACTATTTTCGCAGTCGTTTTGAGGGCGAATTGGAGAAATTCAAAGGAAATTCAGGATTGGGTATCATCAGTGATACCGACCCGCAACCCATACTTATTGACTCTCACTTGGGGCGTTACGCCGTGGTTACGGTCGCAAAGGTGAACAATTTGCGCGAAATAGCCGAAGAATTGAAGACGAAGCGCATGCATCTTTCGGAGATGAGCCAGAATAGCATCAATCAAACGGAGCTTATTGCGCTACTCATTAACATGGGCGATACGTTCGTGGACGGCATCAATTTGGTTTACAGAAAGGTGAAGGGCTCGTGCTCCATGCTGATACTTACCGAAGACGGCATTATCGCAGCACGCGATGCGCTGGGACGAACGCCCATCGTGATTGGCGAGAAAGAAGGTGCTATGGCCGTTACAAGCGAATCAACGGCTCTGCCCAATCTGGACTATAAATCCGTTCGTGATGTGGGTGCCGGCGAGATTGTGCGTCTGCGCGCTGACGGCATCGAAGTGATGCAACGCCCGTTTACGCGCTGTCAGATATGTTCTTTCCTTTGGGTTTATTATGGATTCCCGGCTTCGAGCTACGAAGGAATCAATGCAGAGTACGTGAGAGAGACCGTAGGAAAGATTGTCGGAGAGGACGATCATACCAAGGCCGACTGCGTTTGCGGCATCCCCGACAGCGGCGTGGGTATGGCCTTGGGCTACGCCGAAGGGCACGGCATACCTTATAAACGCGCTGTTTTGAAATACACGCCTACGTGGCCGCGCTCGTTTACACCATCGAAACAAAGTCGCCGGTCGCTCGTAGCCAAGATGAAACTTATTCCCAATCGTGCCATTCTCGAAGGACAACGCGTCGTGTTTTGCGATGATTCCATCGTTCGCGGTACGCAATTACGAGACAACGTAAAGATGTTCTTTGATTACGGAGCAAGCGAAGTGCATGCACGCATCTCGTGTCCGCCGTTGGTGTACGGCTGTCCTTTCATCGGTTTCACGGCTTCAAAGAGCGACATGGAACTCATCACGCGTCAGATTATTGCTGATTTTGAAGGTGATGCCGACAAGAATTTAGAGAAATACGCCGCCTCTGATACGCCCGAATATAAGCGAATGGTGGAAGAAATCGGGAAACGGTTGGGGTTGACCAGCGTGAAATTCAACAAATTGGAGGCGCTCGTCAAAGCCATCGGACTGCCCAAAGAGCGTATTTGCACCCATTGCTTTGACGGTTCCGGCTACGATTATGCGGACAATCCGGAGGCTCAATCATAAGAATATCAACCGTATTTATTCTCATCACAGGCTATGGCTATCGGAAAATGGATAGGCGGATTCTTGGGATTTATGGCTGCCGGCCCCTTGGGAGCATTGGCCGGTTATGCCCTCGGTTCGCTCTTTGAAAACGCGCTCGACGGATTTGCAGACGGCAACGACGGCGCGCATACCTTTGAAGATGCGTATGGCGGCAGTTCGTCGCAGCGCGGATACAGCAGTTGGCAACAAGAGCAAGGACAGCGAAACAGCTTCATGTTCTCCCTTTTGGTGCTCTGCTCGTATGTTATCAAAGCCGACGGAAAGGTGATGCACTCGGAGATGGAGTGTGTCCGCCGTATGCTCCGCACCAACTTCGGAAGCGATGCTGCGACGCAAGGAGACCAGATTTTAAAGAAACTCTTCGAAAAACAGAAGCAGTTAGACGCCGAAAATCCCGGTGCATACAAAAGTGCCGTTCACGATAGTTGCAGGCAAATTGCGAGCAACATGACCTATGAACAGCGCCTTCAACTCCTTGCCTTCCTCTGCGAAGTGGCCAGAGCCGACGGCAACGTGCCGCAGTCTGAGATTGAAGCCCTCCGCTGGATTGCCGCCTCTTTAGGCCTCAGTGAAAGCGAAGCCGACTCTATGCTCAATCTCTCTTCGGGTGCCAACAACCTCGAAGCCGCCTATAAAGTTCTTGAAGTCTCCCCCACTGCCACCGACGACGAGGTTCGCAAGGCCTATCGCCGCCTTGCCTTGAAGCATCATCCCGACAAGGTAGCCACCCTCGGTGAGGATGTTCGCAAGGCCGCCGAAAAGAAACTCCAAGAAATCAACGCCGCCAAAGACCTTATATATAAGGCACGCGGAATGTGAATCGCCCCCAAAATCTCGTGGAAGGGTTTGCACAATCGTTTATGATTTAACCCGAATCTAAGATTATTTAGCGATGAGAGCAAAGGGAAAAGAGGGCAACACGCGTATTATGTAAGAATAAAAAGAGGAATAGTCCTTAAGATATAGTATTGTTATATGGCAAGCAGATATTTATTGGGCTTTGACGTAGGCAGCTCGTCCGTCAAGGCCTCACTCGTGGATGCAGACACCGGTGTGTGCGCTGCAACGGCGTTTTATCCCGAAAAAGAGGCTCCCATCATGGCCGTAAAGGCCGGTTGGGCAGAGCAAGACCCGAAGATGTGGTGGGATAATGCTAAGCTATCGCTGAAGAAAATCATGGCAGATAGCGGTGCAAAAGGCGAAGACATCAAGGCTATCGGCATCTCTTATCAGATGCACGGATTGGTATGTACGGACAAAAATCAGCAGGTTTTGCGTCCGTCCATCATATGGTGTGACTCGCGCGCTGTGCCGTATGGCGAGCGCGCATTCAAGGACTTGGGCTCCGAACAGTGCTTAGGACACTTGCTTAACTCGCCGGGAAACTTCACAGCCGCTAAGTTGGCGTGGGTGAAGGAAAACGAACCTGAAGTGTTTTCTAAGATTGAAAAGATTATGTTGCCCGGCGATTACATCGCCATGCGACTGAGCGGAACAGCCAATACCACCATCAGCGGACTGAGCGAAGGTATGATGTGGGACTTTAAAGAGAAGCGTCCTGCCAAGTTCCTGCTTGACTATTTCGGCTTTGGTGAGGATATTTTGCCCGACATCGTGCCCACGTTCAGCATTCAAAGTGAGGTTTCTAAGAGTGCTGCCGACGAACTGGGACTGAAGGCCGGAACGCCGATTTCCTATCGTGCCGGCGACCAACCCAACAATGCCCTTTCGCTCAATGTGTTCAATCCGGGCGAGATTGCATCCACAGCCGGTACGTCGGGCGTGGTCTATGGCGTGCTGGGTGAAGTGAATTATGACCCGAAAAGTCGCGTAAATACTTTTGCACACGTGAATTATACCACGGCACAAGACCGTCTTGGAGTACTGCTTTGCATCAACGGCACGGGCATCTTGAATGCTTGGATGCGCCGCAATGTGGCACCGGAAGGCATCAGTTACGGTGAAATGAACGACATGATAGCTTCTGTCCCCGTGGGCAGTGAAGGCGTTAGTATCATTCCTTTCGGCAACGGAGCCGAGCGCGTGCTCGAAAATCGCGAAACAGGATGCTCTATTCACGGCGTGAACTTCAACAAGCATACCAAAGCGCATCTGATGCGCGCAGCACAAGAAGGTATCGTATTCAGCTTCTGCTATGGCATGGAAATCATGCGGGAAATGGGCATGGACATCCAGAAAATTCATGCAGGACGCGCCAATATGTTCCTCAGCGAGATATTCCGTAACACGTTGGCAACCGTGAGCGGTGCCACAATCGAGCTCTACGAGACCGACGGTAGTGTTGGCGCTGCAAAAGGAGCCGGCATGGGATGCGGTATTTACAAGGACAACAACGAGGCTTTCTCTACGCTGAAAAAACTGGCGGTGATTGCGCCCGACGTTCAAAACGCCGACGCCTATCGCTCTGCCTACGAAGCGTGGAAGACTCAACTGAAAAAGATAATCTTATAACAATCACAAACCTAAAACATTAAAAGTACTATGGCAAAAGAGTATTTTCCGCAAATCGGAAAGATTCCCTTCGAGGGAAAAGACAGTAAGAATCCGTTAGCTTTCCATTATTATGACGCTAACAAGGTTGTAGCCGGCAAGACCATGAAAGAGTGGTTGCGCTTCGCCATGGCTTGGTGGCACACACTGGGACAGGCAAGTGCTGATCCCTTCGGCGGCCAAACTCGAAGCTACGAATGGGATAAAGCCGATACCGCCCTGCAACGCGCTAAGGACAAGATGGACGCCGGCTTTGAAATCATGAACAAACTGGGCATCGAATTCTTCTGTTTCCACGATGTTGACCTCATCGAAGAAGGCAGCAATGTGGCTGAATATGAGGCTAACATGGCTGCAATCACTGACTACGCAAAGCAGAAGTTGGCCGAGAATCCCAACATTAAACTGCTTTGGGGAACTGCTAATGTATTCGGCAACAAGCGTTATATGAACGGCGCAAGCACCAATCCTGACTTTGATGTGGTGGCTCGCGCTATCGTACAAATCAAGAATGCCATCGATGCAACAATCAAATTGGGTGGTCAGAACTACGTGTTCTGGGGCGGCCGTGAAGGCTATATGAGCCTGCTCAACACCGACCAGAAGCGTGAGAAAGAGCACATGGCACAAATGCTTAAAGCTGCTCGCGACTATGCACGCGCCAAAGGATTCAAGGGTACGTTCCTCATCGAGCCCAAGCCCATGGAGCCTACGAAGCACCAATACGACGTGGACACCGAGACCGTCATCGGCTTCCTCCGTGCACATGGATTGGATAAAGACTTCAAAGTGAACATCGAAGTTAATCACGCCACCTTGGCCGGCCACACTTTCGAGCACGAATTGGCTTGCGCAGTGGACAACGGTATGCTGGGTTCCATCGACGCCAACCGCGGTGATGCACAGAACGGATGGGATACCGACCAGTTCCCCATCGACAACTACGAGCTCACGCAGGCCATGCTTCAGATTATCCGCAACGGCGGACTGGGCACGGGTGGTACCAACTTCGATGCCAAGATGCGCCGCAATTCAACCGATCCCGAGGACGTATTCATCGCACACATCAGTGGTATGGATGCCATGGCACGTGCTTTGGAGAACGCTGCAGCCATCATCGAGGACGGCACGCTCGGCAAGATGGTCAAGGAGCGCTACGCCAGCTTCGACAGCGGCATGGGTAAA
>Ga0065709_1029939_pt1 | contig 10740 bp, 8 predicted proteins | sample Hoacrofraction14_2_FD_59096 | JGI IMG/M metagenome (GOLD analysis project Ga0065709, IMG submission 59096) | Hoatzin crop microbial communities from Cojedes, Venezuela, sample from fiber fraction 14 v1 | ecosystem: Host-associated > Birds > Digestive system > Esophagus > Crop | place: Venezuela... | reverse complement strand
TAACGTAACATTTAGAAATTTTTGTGTCCCTATATTGAATTACGAATGACGAATGTTGAATGTTGAGTTGTCGCCAAAGGCGATGAAGAATTATGAATTACGAATGTTGATAAATAGTCTATATATAAGAAAAAAGGCGCAGCATCTATCGACGACACGCCTTTCCCAAAAAACAGTTTTTATTCAGAAATTATTAAGCTTCAGTTTCGCCAGTAATTCTTTCAAGCCAGCTTACCATGCCCCACATCACAGCCATTGCGACAAGGCAAATCACCATGAATACGGCCCAGCACATCCAGAGTTTTGGCAACTTGTTGAGCATTACAGGACCAATCCAAATGAAGAGGTTGCCCACTGCCGTTGCGGTAAGCCACAAACCTTGACAGATGCCTTGCAAATGCTTTGGTGCGACTTTTGAAACAAACGACAGTCCGAGTGGTGAGATGAACAGTTCGGCAAGCGTGAGGAAGAAGTAAGCAACAATGAGAACCCACCATCCCGACTTCATTGCATTCTGATCAGCAACGCCAAGAGCTCGGAAGTCTTCGCCGTTAGGATAGCCGATTCCTGCACTCAAAGCTGTGAGGAAAAGATAGGCAACGGCTGTGATGCCCATACCGATCACGATCTTGCGTGGTGTTGAAATGGCCTTTCCGTTGCGAGCAAGCATTGCGAAGAACCACATCACGATTGGCGTAAGAACGATTACGAAGAATGGATTTACGGCTTGCCAAATCTCAGGAGCGATAGCATCGGTGATGACATAGTCGCGTGCAAACACTGAGAGCGATTGACCATTCTGGTGGAATGAGAGCCAGAAGAAGATGCAAACAGCAAGCACTGCGAAGAGAGCTGCCATGCGCTGTTTGATTTCTTTTGCCATTGCCACTTTCTCTTCGGCTGTATATCCTGCAGCGGCAGCAGCTTCTTTCTTAACAGGTGTTGGGAAACCTTTCTTATAATACATAAAGATTGCCAACGAAATGAGCATAGCTGCAACGGATGCGATGAAACTGTAATGAACGCCCGTATTGAACACTTCAAGATAAGAGCTGCACGAAGCTGTCATGTCAGCAACGTTAAGTCCGCCCTGATTTACATCGTTCATGAGTTGAGTGAGGTTTGTTTGTTCCTCGCCTGTCATTTGAGCGCCATTCAAGAACTTATGGCACAATGCAGGAAGCTGTGCGTTATAAACCATCCCTTTCAGACCAAGCCACCACTGACGCAGCAAAGGCGCAACGAAAGGAGCTACCAATCCACCGATATTAATGAAGACATAGAAGATCTGGAAACCAGCATCGCGCTTATCTTTCACTGCTGCGAGAGCCTCAGGTCCTTCTTTTGCTTTTTCAGCTTCGAGATTATCATACATCTGACCAACGATGGCCTGCAAGTTTCCTTTGAACAAGCCGTTACCAAATGCGATCAAAGCCAATGCGATGCATGTGAAAGTGAGCAGCCAAGTTGTGTTGCCCGCTGTTGCAACGATAGGAATTGAAAGCAGCGCATAACCAAGAGCCATGACAATAAGTCCCGACTGAATGGTCGTTTTATAGTTTTGCGTCTTGTCGGCAATGATACCTCCTACGAGGCTCATCACATAAATAGCAGCATAGAAAACAGCATAGATGACACCGGCAACGCCTTCATCTAATCCGAATTTAGAGCACAAGAACAGCAGTAGCACCGCGTTCATGATGTAATAACCAAAGCGTTCGCCCATGTTAGACAACGCTGCAGGAATTAATCCACTGGGATGATCTTTAAACATAGCATTATTTTTTTAATTGTTTGTTAATAATTATAAAATGTGTGTTTTCTCTTTATTTTATTAGTTTGTAATACTCTGTAGCGCCAAGAAGGAAGCATCCGAGACCAAAATCGTCGAAATCGGGCTCCTTATCGAATGTTACTGGCTGACTGTCTTTCGGTTCTTTGCCTGTGCCTTGCACATAACCGAGAAATCCGTTTGGATGAACACAATCTTTAAGAGCAGTCCAAATCTTATCACAAATTGGTCGATATTTCTTTTCTTTTAACAAGCCTTGATTGATTCCCCAACTCATTCCATAAAGGAAGAGAGCCGTTCCTGTGAGTTCTTTTCCGCCGAAAGTTGTTGGCGATACAAGGCTAACATTCCAGAATCCGTCTTCTCTCTGACATTTAGGCAATGCCTTACTCATCTTCATAAAGTCGCGTTTCAGTTCTTTATAGTATTTATCATTCTTCTGAAGACCGCTCATCACCTTCACTAATGCGGCATAAACCCAGCCGTTCCCGCGACTCCAATAGCAATCTTTGCCGTCTTTCTCCTTGTATGGCGGAACGAAGTCTTTGTCGCGCCACCACAATCCGCTCTTTGTGTTAAACAATCCGCCACCACATTCGTTACGACTCCATCGATACATTTTCATTGCATAATCGATGTATTTCCGCTCACCTGTAATCTGATACGCCTTCAAATAGACGGGCATTGCCATTTGGATAGCGTCAATCCATGTCCAATAATTAACTCGTCCCGACGCCATTTGTAGGTCAAGATTTTGCAATGTCGGGCGCAACTTAGCGTCATCGCGCTTCCCTGTCTGCACATATCTGTCGAGATAAGTTTGTTCGCAGCACTGATCATCGGCATCAGTTGTCTTGATTCCATTGCGAGGAGTCCATTTATGGAACGAAGCCCATGTATCAACATACTTTATATATTCAGGATTTCTATCAACATCATACAACGACATGAGGCCTTCGAAATAGACACCTCGCGTCCAAAGATGACTTGGACGTATCTTTCTTACATTAGTAGGAATAGTTGGATCGGCATATTTCTTCATGAAATAAGCATTCGCCAGACGTGCTGCATCAAGCACTTCATTACGATTTTGAGCAGTGGATATCATTGAAAAAAACAACAATGAAATCACAAAAAGAGTCTTCTTCATGTTTTTCTGAATTATAAATAACTCCGCGAAGTTACGAATTTTGTTTTTATTTAGCAAGTTTAATGATGATTTTTTTTGATTTTACATACGATTTCCGTAACTTTGCAGTCAGAAAACTATTATTATATATAAAATATGTATAGAACAAATACTTGCGGAGAACTTCGAATCTCCGATGCTGGCAAACAAGTAACGCTTGCCGGATGGGTGCAAAGAGTGAGAAAGATGGGAGGCATGACCTTCGTCGATCTGCGCGACAGATACGGCATCACGCAGTTGGTATTTAATGAAGCCGCTGATAAAGAGCTGTGCGAACGCGCCAACAAGCTGGGCAGAGAGTTCTGCATTCAGATTAAAGGTGAAGTGAGCGAGCGCGAAAGTAAAAACGCAAAGATGCCAACTGGCGACATTGAAATTCTTGTAAACACACTGAATATTCTGAGCGAAAGCATTACTCCTCCTTTCACAATTGAAGACAATACCGACGGAGGCGATGATATTCGCATGAAATATCGTTATCTGGATTTGCGTCGTTCTGCAGTAAGAAAGAACTTAGAACTGCGTCATCGCATGACAATTCTTATCCGAAACTTCCTCGATGAGCGCAACTTCATTGAAGTGGAAACGCCTATTCTTATTGGTAGCACACCCGAAGGAGCCCGCGATTTCGTTGTGCCTTCGCGCATGAATCCAGGACAGTTCTATGCCTTGCCGCAATCGCCACAAACACTTAAGCAGTTGCTTATGGTGGCAGGTTTTGATCGTTACTTCCAAATTGCGAAATGTTTCCGCGATGAAGACCTAAGAGCTGACCGTCAACCTGAATTCACACAGATAGATTGTGAGATGTCTTTTGTGGAACAAGAAGACGTTATCGAAATCTTCGAAGATATGGCACGTCATCTTTTCCGCGAAGTACGTGGCGTTGAGCTTCCTGAAAAGCTGCAACAAATGACATGGCATGAGGCAATGAGACGTTTCGGAAGCGACAAACCTGACCTTCGTTTCGGCATGGAATTCGTTGAATTGATGGATGTTTTGAAAGGAACCGGCACATTCCCAGTTTTCAACGATGCGACTTACATCGGAGGAATTTGTGTTCCGGGTTGTGCAGACTATTCACGCAAGCAGTTGGATGCACTGACAGAGTTTGTGAAACGTCCGCAAGTTGGCGCAAAAGGTTTGGTTTACATAAAGTTCAATGCTGACGGAACTGTTAAGAGCAGCATCGACAAGTTCTATCAACCTGAAGTTTTTGCTAAGGTGAAAGAGCAGACAGGAGCAAAGGATGGCGACCTGGTGCTCATCCTTTCTGGCGACAATGCCAACAAGACTCGCGTTCAACTTTGCACACTTCGTTTGGAGATGGGCGATCGTCTTGGGCTTCGCGACAAAAACAAGTTCGAATGTCTTTGGATTGTTGACTTCCCATTGTTTGAATGGAGCGATGAAGAGCAGCGCTTGATGGCAACACATCATCCGTTCACAATGCCTAATCCCGATGACATTCCATTGCTTGATACTCATCCTGAGCAGGTTCGCGCAAAGGCATACGACTTTGTTTGCAATGGCATTGAAGTGGGAGGAGGTAGTCTTCGTATCCATGACAGCCAGTTGCAAGACAAGATGTTCCAGATTCTTGGCTTCACAGAAGAACGCGCAATGGCTCAGTTCGGTTTCTTGATCAATGCATTCAAGTATGGCGCACCGCCTCATGCTGGTCTTGCTTTCGGCCTTGATCGCTTCGTTAGCATCATGGCTGGACTTGATTCTATTCGTGATTGCATTGCCTTCCCGAAGAATAATAGTGGTCGTGACGTTATGCTCGACGCACCATCTGAAATAGATCAAAAACAACTTGATGAGCTTCAGATTCGCGTTGACATAAATCAAGAAAACACATAAAATGCTTTCTCTGAGCCTAATTAATGTAACTTTTCAACGAAAAAAAAGAACAAAATAAAAATAAAGCATTAATTTTGCACCGTAAAAAGTTACAAACCGTTAGTTTTTTGAGAGACGGATTAATAAATTAATTATTAAGTAATTATGGCAGAAAAGAAAGCAACCACAAAGAAAGCTGCCGCTCCAAAGGCAGCAGAGGCAAAGAAACCAGCCGTTAAAAAGGCTGCACCAGCAAAGAAAGCAGCTAAGGCTGAAGTAGTCATCAATGCAGAAAATGTAGGTTTCAAGGCAGGTGACGTCTATCAAGCTCTTGCAACAGCTGAAAAAGCTCTCACAGTTGCACAGATCGCTAAAGCAGCAAATATTAGCGAAGCTGAGACACTCTTGGGAATGGGATGGCTGTTCAAAGAAGGCAAGATTAAGGACGAAGACAACAAAATCGCACTTGCTTAAAGAATTAGCAAATAAAAAGAAGCCGCAGACAAACACGAAGCCTGCGGCTTTTTTATATTTCGGATGACGCAATTTTTTCATCATCGCACAGAAATATGCCTACACCTTATATATAATATAAGAGAAATTTATTTATAATATAAGAGAGATTTACAAATAATATAAGAGGAAAACGAATCTCATAACGAAGACAATGGCTTACGATAGGCTCATTCTTGAAATATTAACGATGTCGGGCGAGAAAGGGTTAACACCCAAAAAGATCTCGCTTCACGTCTATAATTCGACAAACTCTCTGTTTGCCGAAGCCGATTATGAGCAGATAAGTCGCAGCGTTTCCGCTTGGTTGAAACGCAATTCCACAGCATCCGATTCGTTGGTTGAAAAGACAGGTCAACGCGGTCATTATCGTTTGAACATGAATTCTGCACAGGCTCGCCAGCTGATGCTTACGTTTTCGGATGCAGAAGAAGACGAAGAGTCTGGCAAAAACGATGAAAATCTTGACCTTTCTCTTTCGTTATTTGATTAAAAACGACGAGAGAAATTTCTGATTATTAAATGATTACAAACGGATATTCCTTTGCTTTGTAATTGATAATTAATTTGAATTCAATCAATTATTGTTTGAAAACACGTTCGCCTTACATTCAATGCTGAACGTTATTCGCAAACTTTTTAATCTTCTTCACCGTTTTCTTATCCGAAACAAACACCGAAAACAATCCTTGAGGTTCCTGAGGTGGGTCGCCTGCATAGTCGTCACCACGTTGCCATTGCTCGTGTTTCGGCTTTGCAAATCCGCTCCATGCCCAGAAGTTACAGCCCACAAGTGGCGAACTTTTCTTCACATGATCTCTCACAATTGTGAAAACAAAGTCGTAGTATTGGTTCCTAAGTTTTGTAGATGCCTTCGTTGAGAACGATTGATCATCGCGTGGCCATCCGAATTCTTCAAGCACAAGTGGTTTATTTATCCGTTTACAGATCTCGACATGACGATCAATATAAACGCGAGTGCTATCGCAACTTTTCTCAAAATCCGCCCGTAATGCAGTCTTTCTTGCCCAACCCCAGTTGGTCGGCCATATATGAATATTGCAATAATCGATATTCTTGTCGCGGCAGATTCGTTCAAACGACGCATAATCTCCACTACTTCCCACCGCACCTTCGCTACCTACTGAGATAAGATGATTAGCATCTATCGACCTGATTAGCGCAGAAGCCTCCGACAACCACCGTTCAAACGGCAAGAGAAGTGCCTTACTGAATGCACGTGGCTCGTTTCCAATCTGCCAAGACATTAGTGAAGTATCATCAGAATAGCGCTTTCCTGTATATCGATTTGTCCTACTGACAATGAATTTCACGTAATCAAAGAACAGCTTATGTGCTTTTTCGTTTGTTGCAAACTGCTGAACATAATCCACATAAGCATCATATCCGTCAACGTTTGGCAGAGGAGATTTGCCACATCCTGCCTGTTCAAGATAAAATCCGTAGCCTCCGCTCCATTCCCATGAGTTATTCAGATAGAGCACTGCCATCATATCTCGTTTTCCTAACTCCATCATCAGGTAGTCAAGACCTGCAAGAATCGTGTCGTTATATACGCCAGGTGCCTTTTGTAACGTCGGTTCCGCCTTGTAAGCAGTACCGTCTTCGCCGTCCGATCCTACCAGAATACGGAGATTTTCTATGCCAATCTTTTTCAGATAATCCAGTTCCTGACACAATCTTTCGCGGTTTCCGCCCTGCCCTTCCGAGCCAAGAATTGCGGCATACCACATATTTGTTCCGACGAAGCAATAGGGTTTTCCGTCGCGCATGAGCCGTCCGTTTTCCACTTTCACAAAACCTCTTTGTGCGAACATCGCGAGATGAAGCATCAGCATCACCAGAAACAGGCAAAATCTTCTCATAAACATCCTCGTTTTTTACATCTTAACTTTATGATATTCAATCAATCCCTGCATCGGACTCTGCTCAATTCGACCCATCTTGAAGCCTTCCAACGCAGCCGCTTCGCGCAGTTCTTCGGCATAGTTCCATGCAATGCTTCCTATAGCTCCCACTTCCAGCTCGCGCTTTCCGTAGTTAGCCACATTCTTTCTGAAGAAATCGCGGAAGTTTTCCACCACAATCCGATGCACGTCTGCATCCATAACGTGTCGTTTTATGAATGGCGACAGCGACGCAAGAAATCGGTTTGGCAACGGCTTCCGATAGACATGCTCAATGATTTCTGCCAAACTGAGTTGCGTTTCTTCTTCAAAAGCCGCTCTTATCTCATCGCTAACGCCACCTTTATACACCGCATTAACGAAACGTTTTCCCAGCACTGCCCCACTCCCTTCATCGCCAAGTATGAATCCCATCGGCGGAACATTACTGCAAATCTGCCGACCATCGTAAAGGCATGAGTTAGAACCTGTTCCGAGAATGCACGCAATGCCTTCTTTATCTCCGCAGACAGCACGCGCAGCACCCAGCATATCCGATGCAGCTTCTACCGTTTTCGCATGCGGAAAAGCCTCTTTCAGTACATCACATACCGCAGGAATCATCTCCTCCCGGCAACCACTTCCGTAGAAAAACACAGCCTCAGCATCGCGCAATTCATGCCTTCCTTCGCTGGCTTCATCCAGTTCTTCGCGTGCGATATGCAACATTTCGTCGCGCGACATGAAGAAAGGATTAATGCCTTGTGTCGCGATTCTGGCTTTCGTTTCGCCGCCGTCTATCAGACTCCAGTCGCTCTTTGTCGAGCCGCTATCACAAATAATTATCATTGTTTTATTCGGTTTTACATGCAAAGTTACTGAAAAAAAACGAAAAACATTAAATTATAGCGGAAATAATGAAAAAAGTTGTAACTTTGTCGCATCGTTTTGTTTTAATTGAAAAATCATTTTTTTAACGACAATACATAATGAACAGGATACGTATCATCGCAATTCTATTTGCCGTTTTCTTCTGCATTAATGCAAATGCCGTGCTGAAGGAGAAAGACTTAACCAACACTCTCTCCATCCTTCGCAACGAACTCATGAACTATCGCACTGAGTTGGAACGGCAAACTGAATATCTCAAGACGCAGCAAAGCCAGATAACGGGCAACATTATCTCGGTATTGAATCAGAGTAATCAGAATGCTCTCATGCTCTATTCGCAGAAGTCGGACTACGTTTTCGACCTTACCTACGCGTGCAATGAGGCAACCGAGCAGTACAAACGCTTCCAAAGTAACGTAACTCCGTTCATGAGCTACATAAATAAGAATAAAGTTGAGATCGCTCGTTACGACAGTCTTATAGCAAGTCTCAGCACAATGCCGGAAATGGCGCTCACAGAAAAGGCTAAGATTGATCGCAATGTCTGCCTCACTCTCGCAATAAACATACGTCGATCTCTGCAAGGAAACAGCGATCAGATGAGCGATTACATCCGATTTTACAATATGGCGGACCAGCGATTACGCAATCTTAACGACTACGCCATAAAGAGATATTCCGACATTCAGTCGAGCATCTTCGTCAATGGTGGCGACAACTACTTCAATGTTATCAAGAATCTCGGCACACATATCCACGACACTGAGATGACTGTTGCCGACAAGTATCGCCCAATCCGGCAGTCACAATGGGACAGTCGCCTCATATTCTTCCTCTTTATTGTGATACTTCTCTACTCCGCCATCGCCATCATCATCAACCTCATTCTCATAAGAGTGCTTGCCACAAAGGTCATTCGCAAGCAGCGTTTCTCCAACATTCAGGACTCGTTCTTCCAGAAACGCAGCTGGATCATCACCGCAATGGCAGTCGTTACCTTTGCAATCATCTTGGGAATCATACGAATGACCGTCAAGCAGAACTTCATAATTATGGCAAGTCGGCTGCTTGTTGAGTACGCATGGCTATTGGGAGTCATCCTCTTTTCGCTCATTCTGCGCCTCAAAGGCGACCAGATAAAAAGTGCATTCCGCATATATGCACCCATCATTGTGGTGGGATTCATTGTCATTGCGTTCCGAATAATCCTCATTCCTAACGATCTTGTCAATCTCATCTTCCCACCTATACTGCTCGTTTGTGCCATTTGGCAATGGATTGTCATCCGAAAGCACAACCATAACATACCACGCAGCGACGTCTTCTACACCAATATATCTTTTCTTGTGGTCGTAGCGTCGGTCATTTCTTCGTGGATGGGCTACACTCTTTTCAGCGTTGAACTGCTCATCTGGTGGGTAATGCAGCTCACTTGCATACTAACCATCACATGTATTGCCGTATGGCTCAAGAAGTGGGCAGACAAACATAACTTCCATGAGGCACCAATCACGCGCACATGGTTCTATCGTCTGCTCTACTATGTAGGCCTTCCTACGCTCGGTGTGGCTTCAATCTTCATATCAATCTATTGGGCTGCCGACGTCTTTAATATGGGAGATACCACTCGTATGTTCTTCGGAAAGCGCATCATCGACTCAAAACAGTTCATCCTTAGCATCAAGTCGCTGGCTAATGTTACGATACTTTATTTCATCTTCGCATACATCAACCACACTGTTCAGGCATTCCTGAAGCTGCATTTCGAGAAAAACAATCCCGATACTGCCGCAAGCCGCACCATCATGGCGCGAAACATTGTGCAGATCATCGTGTGGGGTGTCTGGCTTCTCATCTCTCTCGCCATATTCCATGTAAGCAACAAGTGGCTCGTTGTCATCTCAGGAGGTCTATCTACTGGTGTAGGTTTCGCGTCAAAAGACATTCTCGAGAACATATACTACGGCATCTCGCTCATGGCTGGACGCATAAAGATAGGCGATTACGTTGAATGTAACGGCATAAGAGGCCGTGTCAAGTCGATAAGTTACACATCCACAACCATCGAAACAACGACAGGTTCAATCATTGCGTTCCAAAACAGCCAGCTCTTCACCAACAACTTCAAGAACATGACCAAGAATCATGGCTACGAACTCGACATTCTCGAAGTGGGAGTTGCATACGGAACCGACATCAAAAAGGTGAGAGAATTGCTGGTTGAAGCCATATCAAAGTTGAGTTTCATAACAAAGAAGCGTCCGCCAAAGGTCGTTCTAAAGTCATTTGGCGACAATAGCATCAATCTGAAAATACTTGTTTGGGTGCCCGTTCTGACGCAATATTCCAACGATGGCGATGTAATGGAAGTCGTTTATAACACATTAAACGACAACAACATCCAGATTCCATTCCCACAACGAGACGTAAGAATCGTGCAAGCCGACGAAGTTGCCACCAACGCCTGACACATATCGTATGCGCGAAAAACGAAAATCGTATGCGCGAAAAAGGCACATCGTAAGTACAAAAAAGGCATATAAGAACAGCATACGCAGCAAATCCAAAATTAGTCCAACCCAAATTCCCCCTCCCTTGGGGAG
>Ga0065709_1006308_pt1 | contig 10741 bp, 11 predicted proteins | sample Hoacrofraction14_2_FD_59096 | JGI IMG/M metagenome (GOLD analysis project Ga0065709, IMG submission 59096) | Hoatzin crop microbial communities from Cojedes, Venezuela, sample from fiber fraction 14 v1 | ecosystem: Host-associated > Birds > Digestive system > Esophagus > Crop | place: Venezuela... | reverse complement strand
TGAAGGACGGCCGATGCCGGAATCCTCCATCTGCTTGATGAGGCGTGCTTCGGTGAATCTCGCAGGCGGTTCGGTGAAGTGCTGGTTGGGCTTGATTTCGGCAGGGGTAATCTCTTCCCCTTCCTTCAGGTCGGGAAGAAGCACATCCTTCGAACTGTCATATTCCTGATAGACAGAGAGATAGCCGTCAAACTTCAGCGTGGAACCGCTGGCCGTAAAGTCGCAGCCGTTCTGTGACAGTGTGATGGACCTGGAGTCATACACTGCCGCAGTCATAAGGCTGGCGAGGGTTCTGGCATAAATCAATGCATACAGCTTATACTGCTCGGAAGTAAGATAGGGTCTTACTGCCTCCGGAGTGTTCTCCAGTCCTGTGGGACGGATGGCCTCATGGGCATCCTGGGCATTGGCGTCATTCTTCACGCTGTAGGTGCCAAGATACTGTTCTCCGAATTCTGTCTGAATCTTTTCCTTTGCCGCATTCACATATAAATCGGAAAGGCGGGTGCTGTCGGTACGCATGTAGGTGATGAGACCCACTTCCCCTTCTCCTAAGTCAATGCCTTCGTACAGCCTCTGGGCGATGGTCATTGTCCGCTTGGCGGAAAATCCCAGCTTCGTGGAAGCTTCCTGCTGCAGGGTGCTGGTGATGAAGGGCATGGGTGCCTTCCGCTTCTTTTCGCTGCTTCTGATTTCGGAAACGGTAAATGCCCCTGCGCATCTTTCATAGACGGCCATGGCCTCCCCTTCATTGTTCAGCTCTGCCTTCTTTCCGTCCACTTTTGCAAGGGAGGCACTGAAGGATTCAAAGTCTGCGTCAATGGTCCAGTATTCCTTGGGAATGAAGGCTTTGATTTCCTTCTCCCGGTCCACGATGAGCTTTAATGCGACGGACTGGACTCTGCCTGCGGATTTGGAATGGATCTTCTTGTTCAGAAGCTTGGAAAGCTTGAATCCGATGATCCTGTCGAGAATCCGGCGGGTTTCCTGGGAATGGACAAGGTCCATATCGATGGCGCGGGGAGACTGGAATGCCTCCTGCACCGCATTCTTCGTGATTTCGTTGAAGGTGACACGGTCCTGCGCATCCTCCGGCAGGTTCAGTACCTGTGCCAGATGCCAGCTGATGGCTTCTCCTTCCCGGTCCGGGTCGGTTGCCAGATACACAAAATCCGCATCCTCCGCTTCCTTCTGCAGTTCCTTTACCGTATCGTTTTTATCCTTGGAAATTTCGTATACCGGCGTGAAGTCGTTCTCCACATCCACGCCGAGACCTTCTTTTCCTTTGATGGCAAGATCACGGATATGCCCCTTGGACGATACCACATGATAGTCCTTGCCGAGATATTTACCAATCGTCCGTGACTTGGACGGTGACTCTACAATGACAAGATTTTTCAAGAGCTCTGCCTCCTTTTCTGCAATTGCGTTTCTTAAAATAGCTCAAATCAGGAAATCTTGCAAGCGCTGTGAAGCGGACGGAGATCCTTCAGCACGCTTTCCTCATAGATAATCTGGGCGCCGTCGAAGATCAGCCTGCCGCACCCCCGCCCCTCATCTTCCATAAATCCGAAGGGAAATGCATAGACGTCCTTCCCTAATGCAAAGGCGTCGTTCACCGTAATCATCGTGCCGCTTTTCAGCGCCGCCTGGGTCACCACAAGGAACTGCCCCAATGCCGCAATAATCCGGTTGCGCCAGGGAAAATGGTGCTTTTCCACAGGAGTGCCGACCGGGTACTCGCTGAGGATCAGATGTTCCTTTTCCATCTTCTGATACAGATAGGCGTTGCAGGAAGGATAGTGGATATCCAGGCCGCTGCCGATGACGCCGATGGTCCTTCCTTTTCTTAATGCTGTGAAATGGGCCATGCCGTCCACCCCTTTGGCAAGGCCGGATACGATGACGAAGTTCGAAGAAAGAATCTCAGAAGCGAGAATGGTATTCGCCCTGCCTTCTTCATTCATGTCTCTCGAGCCGACGATGGATGCCTTGGGTCTGGCGAGAAGACGGATGTCTCCCCGGTAGAACAGCACCCAGGGCGGATAGCGGAGTCTCTTCAGCTCTTCCGGATAACAGGGATCGAGACATGTGATATAGGGTTCCTCCACCCTGACATCCATGTCCTGATTCTTTTTCAACAGGGCTGCGGTCTTCGCCCAGTCTCCCTTCGCCTTCACGGCGCAGGCGGCCATGTATTCTCTTTCGTTTCTCATAAAAAAATTCTGCCTCCTACTTTCTATATTGGAAACAGAATCGAAATATCCCGATTTATTTTTCAAAAAAGATCAAGTTTTTCCTGATGATAGCACGCCGGGGCGAAGGATCTGCGGTGAATGGGCGTGATGCCGTACTTTTCAATGGCCTCCATGTGCTGCTTTGTGCCATAGCCTTTATTCTTCGCAAAGCCGTATTCCGGATAAACGGCGTCATATTCCTTCATCAGCCTGTCCCTGGTGACTTTGGCAAGGATGGAGCCTGCCGCAATGGAGATGGACTTCTGGTCTCCTTTGACAATGTCGGTGACTTCCCTTCCTTCCAGCACAAAGGGCATGGCGTCTGTGAGCACAACGGGCACATCGATGCTTTCGGCAATCTGCCGGAACGCATCCTGGTCGGCACGGTAGATGTTCTTCCGGTCAATTTCTTTTTCCGACACGATCATAATTTTAAAATACAGCGCATCGTTCTGAATCACATCAAACAGCGCTTCCCGTTTCTTTTCGCTTAACGCCTTGGAGTCATAGATCTCAGGGTTTTCGTAGCCTATGGGAAACACCACGCCTGCACAGACCAATGGTCCTGCCAGCGGTCCCCTGCCTGCTTCATCAATGCCTAAAAGAAGCTTTCCTTCATTCCAGGCTTCATGTTCGTAGTCATTCGGACAGATCTTCGTCGTCTTCGTTTTCTTCATATGCTTTCTCCAGCGTCAGCTTTCCGATCTTCCCTTTCCTGAGGTCGTTCAGAAAGACGTCCGCCGCCTTTTTCGTATCCAGCGTTCCTTCACTTCCAAGGCATCCTCTTTTCTCCGCAATCTTCTTTAACATGCCGTTGGGGTTCACTTCGCCGCTGTCATACATCTCTTCCAAAAGGCCCGGATACAGGTCCTGGATGATATGGATGGCGTCCATGGCGATCATCTTCCGGTCCAGAATGTCATCGTTGATGGATCCCAAAGCCGCTAAGAGGGATCCTGTCTTTTCGTCGTCGAACTTCGGCCATAAAACGCCCGGGGTATCCAGAAGCTCCAGCTGCCCGTCCGCATGGATCCATGTCAGGCTTCTTGTGACGCCTGGCTTATCGGCAGCTTTGACGGTGGTCTTTCCGGCAATGCGGTTGATCAGCGTGCTTTTTCCCACATTGGGAATGCCGCAGACCATGGCACGGACGGCACGGGGCCTGATGCCTCTCGCCCTTTGCTTTTCCCGCATGGGCTCCATGACACGCACTGCCTCTTTCACCAGCTTTTTGCCTGCCTTATTGTCATTCAAAAGGTCCAGGGCGATGGCGCTCCGGTTGTCTTTCTTTAAATAGGAAATCCATTCTTTTGTCCGCTCAGGATCGGCCTGGTCTGTCTTGGCTAAAACAATGAGCCTCGGCTTACTGCCTGCCATTTCATGGAGCACGGGATTTCTGCTTGCGGCGGGAATCCTTGCGTCCCGGATTTCAATGACCAGGTCCACTGCCTTCAGGCGGTCCAGCATCTGCCGGCGGGCTTTTTCCATATGGCCCGGATACCACTGTACTTTTACCATGTTTTCACCCCGAAATTACTGAAAGGGAAAATAATGAATGCGCCTTTGGCGATAATGTCTTCCGATGAGAAAGCGCCGTATACCCTGGAGTCCGAGGAATGGGGCCTGTTGTCTCCGAGACAGTAGTAGTCGTCATTGCCCATGGTGATTTCCGGAATGTCTTCCATGAAATAGTTCCCGTATCCTTCCGCATATTCCGTATTCAGGAAGTCTTCTTCAATGGCTTCGCCGTTGATGCAGAGCCGGCCGTCAGTATAACTCATGGTCTCTCCGGGAAGAGCGATCACCCGTTTCACCAGATACTCATCCCTTTCCGCAAGGTAGACGATGACAATGTCAAACCTCTCTACGCCGGACGTCTTATAGCCCAGGATGTTGGCAAAGCCGATGTTGTTGTTCTGCAGCGTGGGATACATGGAATCGCCGCTGACCCGGATGGGACGGACGACGAAGTTGCATAAGACCATCACCACGGCACAGCAGATCACCAGTTCCTTGAAGAAGGACAGCAGTTCTTTGACGAAGGATGTCTTTTCCTCAGGTTCCTTTTCTTCCACTGTATTTTCCGCAATGGGATCATCCTGAATGATCTCATTGTTCTGTTCTGTTTTTTCGTTCATTTCTTCTCTGTTTTCCATACAGACACCATTATAAACCACTATATGAAAAAATGCCACTGTTTACAGTGACATTACCATGTTTTTACGCCGAATTGTGTCAGCGGGTAGAAAATGAATACGCCCTTGGAGGTAATCTGGTCTTCCGTAAAGGGTCCGTAGTACCTGGAGTCCGAGGAATGGGGCCTGTTGTCTCCCAGGCAGTAATACTCGTCTTCTCCTAAAGTAATGGGATCCACGTCTTCCATGAATACCCCGTCGGAATAGGTTTCTGCGTATTCGGTATCCAGGAACGGTTCGTCCATGGGCTCGCCGTTGATATACAGCCGGCCGTCCACGTAGCTGACGGTTTCCCCGGGCATTCCGATGACCCGCTTCACCAGGTATTCGTCCTTTTCTGCGAGGTACACAATCACAATATCGAACCTTTCGATTTCTCCGAACTTCCGTCCGAAGAGGTTGGATACGCCGATGGAGCTGTCCTTCAGCGTGGGATACATGCTGGAACCCCGCACCTGAATGGGCTTGATCACATAGGTGCAGAGCACAAACACCACCACGCAGCAGATGACAAAGTCCTTCGCAAAGTCGATCAGCTCGCTGACAAAGGAGGCAGGCTTTTCTTCTTTCTTCTCCTGCTCTTCCTTCACCAGCAGAAGTGTGCTGGTCAGCTCCGGCATTCTTGCGGGCGTATAGTCCGGATCGTACGGCACGTCCTCCAGGAGGGCTTCCTCCATGGCGATATCCCCTGCGTCCAGTTCAAAGGTGTCTTTTTCTTCGTCGTTCATCATATCACGCTCTATTATATCCAAAATGCGGAAGGACTGCACAAATTCTTAAACAAGCGCTTCTTCCTCCACCAGAAGAATTTCTTCTTTCTTCCAGGCAAACAGTACTTTTGTGCCGTCAGCGGAAGGCTCGTCTTCAATGAGCCGTTCCACATGGAACAGGAGATGTTCGAGAATTTCCCGGTTTCTTAATCTCTTCGGTTCATCCTTTTCCATGGAATAGTAGTACGGCTCTTCCTTTGCGTCGGGACCGTATACCGCAATATCCGGATCCAGGGAAAAAGCCGTGTAAAGGCATGTCTTTCCGTCCGGTTCATACCGCAGTGAAAATTCCTTCATCATTTCCACCATGTTGGAGAAGATGCCCTGGTTTCTGTAAGCTTCCGTCACATAGGCGTTCCAGTAGAGAAGGACGCGTCCTGTATAATCTTCTTTCATTTCATTACTATGTTCTTCCCCGAAGCACATCTCCCGCAGCACATACTGCTCTAAGTACATCCAGTCGGATTCGAGGGTGATGTAATCATATAATGTCTCAGATAAAGCAAAATCAACCGCGCTGCAGTCCAGTGCACTGCAGTCTGCGATGATCCGGTCCTGTTCATCAAAGACGAACAATACCGTACGCATGCATTCCGGTTCCGGGAAGGAAAGGATGGCATAGACGTATCCCCTTTCGTCTTCTTCCACCATATATTCATTCACGTCTTCAAAATCAAAGGGAAAGTAAGGATGCTTTTCTTTTGTGATCCATCCCAGAAGTTTTTCGTGCATGATTTGGATATAGTGCATATCGTCCATGGAGAGAGTGTACCACGACATGAAAAAAAGAGAAAGCCAGTGAATCTTTCTCTTTCTTTTCTTCTTGCAAAGTGCTCGGGATTAACGGTCTTCCTTGATACGTGCGTTCTTTGCGGACAGACCCTTCAGGTATGTCAGCTTGGCTCTGCGAACCTTACCACGACGGACGACCTCGATCTTCTCAATGATCGGACTGTGAACAGGGAATGTTCTCTGCACACCAACACCATTGGAGATCTTACGTACAGTGAAGCTTTCGCCGATGCCTCCGCTGGTCTTGTCAACGACAACACCTTCGTAGACCTGGATTCTGGACTTTTCGCCTTCTCTGATACGTACGCTTACTTTGACAGTGTCACCGGACTTGAACGCAGGGATATCTGTGCGCAGCTGGTCCTTTGTAATTCTGTCGACTAAACTCAGATCCATTTCTCTTCTCCTTTTCTATCGTTCGATTGATCATCTGCTCATAGCCATATATATGTGTCCTTGCCAGCGGAACAGTGACGCGTTTCAATACGCAACCGGTATATTACCATAGACTCCAAGGGGATTTCAACAGGTTTTTCACCTTTTTCCGGGGTTTTGCGGTATGATCTTGAAGAAGTAAAGCAAATACAGAATCAGAAGATCAGATAAAGCAGAGATAAGACGAGAAAGAAACAGAAACAATAGAGAAAACATAAAAAAATCAAAGAAATTTCAAAAATCATGTAACGAAACGCCGCCGGAGCGCATTAACAGATGAACGGAAGGGAGAGGGAAACGCATGGAATCCATGGAAGAAATTTATCAGAAACATGCCCGTGAAGTATTCAGGTACCTCATGTCCTTAACGGGAAACCCGGACCTTTCCGAAGAACTGACCCAGGAGACTTTCTATCAGGCTGTCAAAAGCGCGGACCGCTTTGACGGATCGAGCCGCATTACCACGTGGCTTTGCGCCATCGCAAAGAATCAGCTGCTCTCCTACCGCAGAAAGCATCCGGACTATGAGGAGCTGGATGAGAAAAGCGCTGTCTCCCCTTCCGCTGAATCCATTGTCAGCGGGAAGGAAGAGCGGGTGGATCTCATCAGGCATCTGCACGCTTTAAGCGATCCCTATCGTGAAGTGCTGTACATGAGATTCTTCTCCGATCTTTCCTACAGGGAAATCGGAGAGATCCTCGGAAAGAGTGAAAACTGGGCCAGAGTCACCTGCTTCAGAGGCAGGGAACTTCTCAGAAAGGAGATGGAAAAACATGAGTGAAGAAAGAAAAGACATGACCTGCAGTATTGTGAAGGACCTCCTTCCCCTCTACATCGACGGATTGACTTCTGTGGAAACAGGCTCTTATATCAATAAGCATCTTCGGACATGCGAAAGCTGCCGGAAAGCCTATGAAGCCATGAAGGACGATATTGTGCAGGATGCAGTAAACGCAAAGAAATCCGATACGAAGGAAATCGACTACCTGAAGAAGACAAGGAAAAAGCACAGAACTGCGCTGATTCTTGCAGCTGCTGCGGCAGTGCTTCTGACGCTTCTGTCCGACTTCGTCTTCACCCGTTACCTCAGTCATGAAAGAGGGAAAAACGCCTCTGTAACCATTACGGAAGTGGACGGGCGCACCATCAAATACAACGCCTCCCTGTTCGGCACTGACGAAACCATCGCCAAAGTGAAAACAGAGACGAAGGACGGCAGTATGATTCTCAAGTTCTATGCAAGGGAACAGGAAGACGGAAAGAACACCTTCACCGGCAAGGTCACCCTGCCCAGCGGCGTGGATACCATTTACCTCACTGACGGCAGACCCGTCTATGACGACGGTACGATTCTTTCCCTTGAGGCTTCGGAACTCTATGCGGCCAAAACAAAAGAAATCGCAGACGCCTCGCAGATTGAAAATATCCTGGATCTGATCAGTCCGGATCTCATCGGTTCCTATGTGACAGCGCTCGGCGGCGAAAGCATCACTGTTACCGTGCCTGAAGAGGTGGAAGCTTCTTCAGCTTCCAGATCCTTCTATGAAGGATATGCGGACCTCTTAATGGCATGCGTGGAAGACTGCAATACCGTGATCTTCAAGACACCTGAAAAATCACACTACTTTTACGCAGCGGACGCACAGTCCCGCTACCGCGTCAGCGTCAAGAATTTCGGAAGCTCTCCGAAGAAGCTGATGGCACTGTATGAAAACGCACGTGCGAAAGCAGCGGCGGAAGAAAGCAGTCTCATCACTGTCACGATCATCAACAGCACGGATCAGGCCTATGACAGCGTCGGTGCTTACTGCCGGATCAACGGAAACAAGGATGATGAATCAGCGGCCTTCCTTTCCGAAATTGATATGAAGTCTTCCGTCAACAGCATCCTGTCCTTCAGCCTGGACTATAAAGCGGAAGCGGATGACACCATCACCCTCATTGCACTGCTGGGTGAAGAGACATACGAAATCGCCTATGACTATCATCCGGGTGATTCCGCAATGCTTGTCATCGCGGAAGACGGCACAATAGGCATGGCAGAGTAATCACTGCACGCGGATCATCTCAAAGCAGCCCTCATGCTTAACCGCCTTGAGGACGAAGTCTGAGACATCCGTCTCAATGCACAGCCAGAAATCCCCCTCCGGGAATACGTCTTTCTGAGCAGGATCGAAGAATTTCTTCCCTTCCTGCTCTTTTAAATACAGTGCGCGCTCTTTGATGTTTTCCATTTCATTATCATTCAGAAGAGATTCAATATATTCCGCACAAAGCTCATCCTCCTCCGTCTCTTTTGTGCCGTTCCATCCCATGGCGCATAAACTGACGACATCCGGATTCTTCCTTTTGATATAGGAGGCAATGGCCTTCGCATTCCTTAAAGAACCGGTGATGATCTCATCCGCATGTACGGCAGCCATCAATCCCTGCACCCCTGCACTGGTGGTATGAATGACTGTCTTTCCCGTCAGATCCTGCTTCATGATTTCCGCCGGAGAATTGCCGAAGTCAAAGCCTTCCACCTTAATGCCGTTTCTTTCTCCCGCAAGCAGTGCTTCGGGAAACCTTTCCTTCATGGCAAAGGCATCCTGCACTTCCTTCACGCAGTACACGTGCTCTGCCCCTCTTTCAAACATGCACACCTCATCACTGAACGCACGGAACACATCAATGATGACAGCGATACCCGAGGCTTCTTCAGCCCCCTTTAACAAATGCATACGACGGATTTCCATAACCATTCCTCCTTTGACGCAAGAATCATAGGACTTCTTGCGGAAACGGTCAATTCAAGTGTAGAATATTTGACGAGGGGCAGAAGATTATGATCGAGACTAAAGTTCTTTATCCATACCGATATTTCCATCATACCGTATGTACGGTAGCGCTTTACGGCAGTCAGAAGCCGAGGGTGTTCAACGGCAAGCTGGTACTGCGTACATATTATACGGACGAAAACATGCGTACGGTGGATACCGCCCGTACCTCCGCCTACGTCAAAGATGAAATCTTCTTTGAGACAAACAAAGTGCTGCGGGAGATGATGGATGACCCTTACAACGGCAAGAGAGTTCTCAATGAACTGCCCATGCCGGAGCTTGGTACAAACTACGTCATTATCTATAACAGTGCGGAAATCCCTTCCGTACGCTGCGATGACCAGATCGCCACCCTCCGCTTCCGTGATCCGGAGGCCAGAGGCGTTGCCATCATCCTGAAGCGGGACCATGCGAAGGGATTAACCTGGCTTACAATCGAAGAAGCCAGATGGATCAGAGATCAGCTGAGTGCGGAATAAACAGCATAGCAAATCAAAAGCGGCAGATTGAATCACTGCCGCTTTTCCTTTGCCTGTATTTCTATTTTTCCGTTTCCTGATTTTGATTGTTTTGGATTGTTTTCCGATTGTTACGCTTCCTGCGTACCATCCTTCGTCACAAGACCATAGAAATACGGAGGGACATCCGGCTTCTCTTCTGAGATGGTGATGGCATTGATAAAATGCTTTCTGGATTCTTCAAGTCTTGTGTCATCATTCACATAGAACTTCGCAAGAACGTCTCCTTTTTCCACCTTGTCTCCAAGGCGTGCTTTCATGATTAAACCTACCGCAGGATCAATCACATCCTCTTTCGTGGCTCTTCCCGCACCCAGCATCTGCGCTGCCGTACCGATGGCTTCCGTATCCATGGAAGAAACATAGCCGTCCTTTTCCGCACATACATCCACATACTGCTTCACAGTGCATAATTCATCAATTCTTTCCATGCATAAGTAAGAGGAATCTCCTCCCTGCAGGCGGATCATATTCTGAAGACGCTTCAGTCCTTCCCCAGAGTGCAAAGCATCAAGAAGCTTCTCTCTTCCCTCTTCTCTTGTGTCCGCAAGTCCTGTCACCATGAGCATCTGTTCCCCCAGCAGCAAACATACCTGCACCAGTGCCGCATCTTCGGATACTGCTCCGCTCAGCACTTCCACAGCTTCCTTCACTTCCAGGGCATTGCCCACCGCATTGCCTAAAGGCTGGTTCATGTCCGTAATAACTGCGGAAACATTCCTGCCCAAATGACTGCCGATTTCCACCATGCGCTCTGCCAAAGCAAAGGCGTCTTTTTTCTCACGCATGAAGGCACCGCTGCCGGTCTTTACATCCAGCACAATGGCATCCGCACCGCTGGCCAGCTTCTTGGACATGATACTGGAGGCGATTAAAGGAATGGAACGGACCGTAGCCGTCACATCCCGGAGTGCATACATCTTCTTGTCCGCAGGCACAAGGTTTCCGGACTGTCCGATGACAGCCACGCCA
>Ga0065709_1006319_pt1 | contig 10742 bp, 11 predicted proteins | sample Hoacrofraction14_2_FD_59096 | JGI IMG/M metagenome (GOLD analysis project Ga0065709, IMG submission 59096) | Hoatzin crop microbial communities from Cojedes, Venezuela, sample from fiber fraction 14 v1 | ecosystem: Host-associated > Birds > Digestive system > Esophagus > Crop | place: Venezuela... | reverse complement strand
TATGTTTCGGAGGGAAAGGTATCTCGCATCTCAGGCGCTAACCTTGCCAAGATAGAAATCCCTCTCCCACCCCTCGCGGAGCAACGGCGCATCGCCGACACGCTCGACTCGTTCGACGCGCTTGTCAACGACCTCACCTCGGGCCTCCCGGCCGAGGTCGAGGCGAGGCGTCAGCAGTACGCCTACTATCGCGACAGGCTCCTGGACTTTCCCCGAAAGGCATCGTGAGGCCCATGTTCATGCCCGGATACGCCCGAAGCTCGGACGCCGCCGCCGGCTACAAGCTCGTTGCGCAGATGCCCGAGGCCACGGTCGTGGCGGCCTACGAGCCGCTCGAGCAGAACTCGACGCACTGGCAGACGGAGGCCGAGCTCGAGGAGGCGCTGCTGGCCCAGCTCGAGCGCCAGGGCTTTGAGCGCGTCCGCATCACGAGCGAGGAGGGTCTCATCCCCAACCTGCGCGCGGAGCTCGAGCGGCTCAACCGCCTGACCTTCAGCGACGACGAGTGGGGCCGCCTCTGGCGCGAGTTCATCGCGCACGGCGGCGACGGCATCGACGAGAAGTGCCGCCGCATCCAGGAGGACTGGATCTACCCCCTTCGTCGCGACGACGGCACCACCGTCAACGTGGCGCTGCTCGACAAGGGCGACATCTACCGCAACCACCTGCAGGTGCTCAACCAGTACGAGGCCGACGCCGGCACCTACAAGAGCCGCTACGACGTGACGGTGCTCGTCAACGGGCTGCCGCTCGTGCACCTCGAGCTCAAGCGGCGCGGCGTCGCCATCAAGGAGGCCTTCAACCAGATCCGCCGCTATCAGCGCCAGAGCTTCTGGAGCGAGTCGGGCCTCTTCGAGTACGTGCAGGTCTTCGTCATATCCAACGGCACCTACACCAAGTACTACTCCAACACCACGCGCGTGGGGCATCTGCAGGAGGTCGCTGGCAGGCGCGGCCGCAAGGTCATGGCGTCGCGCTCCTTCGAATTCACCAGCTGGTGGGCGGACGCCGCTAACCGTCCCATCCCGGACCTCATGGACTTCGCCCGGACGTTCATGGCACGCCACACGCTGCTGGCCGTGCTCTGCCGCTTCTGCGTGCACACCACCTCGGGCGACCTCATGGTCATGCGCCCGTACCAGATCGCTGCGTGCGAGCGTATCCTCAACCGCGTGCTTGTGAGCGAGAACGACCGGCGGCGCTTGGGCACCGCCGATGCCGGCGGCTACGTGTGGCACACCACGGGCTCGGGCAAGACGCTCACGTCCTTCAAGTGCGCTCAGCTCGCGGTGGACATGGAGGGCGTGGACAAGGTGCTCTTCGTGGTGGACCGCAAGGACCTGGACCAACAGACCAAGGTGGAGTTCGAGCGGTTCCAGAAGGACGCCGTCAACTCTAACAAGTCCACCAAGGAGCTCGAGGCGCAGCTGGGCAGGGCCGACGTCAAGATCATCGTAACCACGGTGCAGAAGCTCGCGACCTTCATCGGGCGCGTGAAGGAGCACTCCATCTACAGCCAGCACGTGGTCATCATCTTCGACGAGTGCCACCGCAGCCAGTTTGGCAAGATGCACCGCGACATCACGCGAGCCTTTTGCAAGTACCACATCTTCGGCTTCACGGGGACGCCCATCTTCGCCGCCAACGCCAGCACGGCAAACCCTGCGAGCGCGCGCACCACGCAGCAGCTCTTTGGCGACCAGCTGCACTCCTACACCATCATCGACGCCATCCGCGACGGCAACGTGCTGCCCTTCCGCGTTGACTACCTCAACACCGCGCGCATGAAGGACGACGTGGCCATGGAGCAGGTGAGCGCCATCGACCGCGAGAAGGCGCTCCTCGAGCCCAAGCGCATCGAGGCCAATGTCACGTACCTGCTCGACCACTTTGACCAGAAGACCAAGCGCGGCGAGCGCTACCGCGAGGGGCAGCGCCAGCTCAACGGCTTCAACTCCATCCTGGCATGCCAGTCCATCCCGGCAGCCAAGCGCTACTACGCCGAGGTCAAGCGCCAGTGCAACGAGCGCGCGCGCGACTTCAGGATGGCGATGATCTACTCGTGGGCACCCAACGCCGACCAGGACGACGCCGACCTCGCGGGCTTCATGCCCGACGAGGACTTTGACGCCAGCATGCTCGACGCCGACGACCGCACGGCGCTGGCGCTGGCCATCGAGGACTACAACTGGCAGTTTGGAACCAACTACTCCACCGAGGGCGACGGCTTCGAGGGGTACTACCATGACGTTGCCAAGCGCATGCGCAACCGCGAGATAGACCTCCTCGTGGTGGTGAACATGTTCCTCACCGGCTTTGACGCCAAGACCCTCAACACGCTCTGGGTCGACAAGAACCTCAGGCTGCACGGCCTCATCCAGGCGTTCAGCCGAACCAACCGCATCCTCAACAGCGTGAAGACCTTTGGCAACATCGTGTGCTTCCGCAACTTGGAGAGCCAGGTAAACGATGCGCTGGCACTTTTCGGAGACCCAGACAGCTGCGGCAACGTGGTGCTCAAGCCCTATGCGGAGTACCGCGAGGCGTACGGCAAGGCGCTCGCTCATCTGAGGGAGAGCTACCCCGACCCGGCGCAGATCGCCTTCGTGGGCGAGGAGTTGCAGAAGGCGTTCATCGAGCTCTGGAACAGCATCCTTCGGCTGCGCAACATCCTCGAGTGCTTCGATGAGTTCGCGGGCGACGACCCCCTGGCGGACTTCGACCGGCAGAACTACATGAGCAGCTACACCCTGCTGTACTCGAAGTTCCGCCCGCGGGGCGAGGCCGTGGACGTGAGCGACGACATCGTCTTCGAGGTGGAGCTGGTGAAGTCGGTGGACATCAACATCGACTTCATCCTCGAGCTCATCGCCTCAAGGCGAGGGCAAGGCGCCGAGGACCGCGAGGTCAGGGCCGAGGTGCTGCGGGCGGTTGGCGGCTCGCTCGCCCTGCATGACAAGCGCGACCTCATCGAGGCCTTCCTGGACACCCTCGACGTGGACCTGGACGCGGGCGGCGACATGCACCAGGCGTGGCGCCTGTACGTGGATGCCCAACGCGCGGCCGAGCTCGACGCCATCATCGAGGACGAGGGCCTCCGAGCGGACGAGACGCGCGCCTTCATGGAGGCGGCCTTCCGCGACGGGGAGGTCAGGCGCACGGGCACCGAGGTCGTGGAGCTGTTGCCGCCCGTCTCGCGATTCTCGCCCACGGCGGCAGGCGACGCTGTTGGCAAGAAGGCCCGCGTGCTCGACAGGCTGGAGGCGTTCTTCAGGCGCTTCTTCGACGTGAGCTGATGAGGGCTGACAAGATATGAGAGCGGGTCAGACTTGACACTATCGAGATGAGCAAGGAGGAATCTCACTTGCTGCTACGCTGTTTCGCAAAAATGAAATATTAGAATATAATGCCCTATATGTCATTATTTTCTAATGTGGTCAACTGGGCCCTCTTCTTACCCACCCCCGAAACCAAACCGCAGCCAATTTCAGTTGCTGCTATACTGTTTCGCGAATTTGTATTTTTTTGAATTTCGCGAAACAGTAATGAGAGGATTCATGAAACTCATACGGAGAGACTCATACCTGAACAAGCTAGCCGACGTCATGGGGACGCCGGACATCAAGGTGATAACAGGCGTGCGGCGCAGCGGCAAGTCGAAGCTGATGGAGGCGTTCAAGGCGCACATCGAAAAGGAGAATCCACGCGCGAACATCGTCCACGTGAACTTCAACCTCGCCGAGTTCGAAGGAATCATGGAATACCATGCCCTCATCGACTACGTGGAGGAGCGCCACGCGAGCGGCCGCGACAACTACGTCCTCATCGACGAGGTCCAGATGTGCGAGGGCTTCGAACGCGCCGTCAACAGCTTCCACGCCTCCGAGAAGTACGACATATACATCACCGGGTCGAACGCGTTCTTGATGAGCAGCGACCTCGCGACCCTGTTCACGGGGCGAGCCTTCGAGATTGAGGTGTACCCGTTTTCCTTCTCGGAGTACCTGGACTACTTCGGGGACGGCGGCGACCTCGGCGGTGCGTTCGACGATTATACGCGAACCGGCGGCATGTCCGGCTCGTACGTGTACAAAAACGTCGAGGACCGCTACGCCTACGTGGCCGACGTCTTCGACACGCTCATCATGCGCGACATCCGCCAGAAGCACGGCGTGCGGAACCCTGACATGCTCAACCGGCTGGCGGAGTTCATGATGGACAACGTCTCGAACGTCACGTCGGCCCGAAGCGTCGCGCACGCGCTCACCAGCAGCGGGTCCAAGACGAACGACAGGACCATCGGCTCGTACATGGAGCACCTCTGCGGCGCCTTCGCCTTCTACAGGGTCCGCCGCTACGACATCCGGGGCAAGAGGCACCTCTCGTCGGGGGACAAGTACTACCTGTCCGACCACTCCTTCCGCTACGCCAATCTCGGCACCCGCAACATGGACTGGGGCCGCACCTACAAGAACATGGTCGCGATAGAGCTCATGCGGCGCGGCTGGGAGGTCTATGCGGGGGTGCTCTACGAGAAGGAGATAGACTTCGTTGCCATCAGGCGCGACGAGAAGGCCTACATCCAGGTGAGCGACGACATCGGCGGCGAGGGCACGTTCTTGCGCGAGGTCGGTCCTCTGCTGAGGATACGCGACGCCTACCCCAAGATGCTCATAGCGAACACGAGGCACGAGACCTACACCTACGAGGGGGTCGAGATCCACGACCTCGCCCGCTGGCTGGCTAAGCGGGATTGATCTCAGGCAGAGCGCAAGGCCTTCTTCATGAAATACAGAGGTTCGCCCATCATCCCTCGCCCCTCTCCACGACCACCGTCAACATGACGAGGTTTCAAAGACAGAGGGGAAACTTGATAGGAATGCCATGTGATTACCGCCCATTACAAGGGGTGACCAGAACGCCGTTCGTGAGAACGACGTTTGGGTTTTGGTCATGGGAAAGGATTTGAAGCTGCGACCTTTAGGGGTTATGAGCCCGGGCGTTTCATTGCGAAATATGCCCTTATATTACAAATACGCAGGTAGAATGCCTGTCCGTTACAAGCTGTTACCGTGATTTTTGTGTCCAAGTCAAATGTGCTACAATGCCTACTCATTGCAGTTACATTTTCGAGGTGATGACGATGGCCAAGACGGCAACCATTAACATGCGCGTAGACCCCCGCGTCAAGAGCGACGCAGAATCCATCTTCTCGAGCCTAGGGATGACGCTCACCGAGGCAATCAACGTGTTCCTACACAAGTCCGTCATGGAGGGCGGCCTGCCCTTTGACGTGCGCCAGCCGCGCTACAACGCAGAGACCGAGGCCGCCATGGCCGAGGCCCAGGCAATCATCGAGGGCGAGATCCCGGCCGCGTCCTACGCCTCCGCCGCCGAGATGTTCGCGGCCATCGACGAGGAAGACGAATGATGCGCCTGGCCCTTATTCCGACCACGCAGTTCAAGAAGAACTACAAGCGCGCGAAGAAACGCGAGCTCGACATGGGGCTCCTTGAGAGCGCGCTCGATACCCTCTGCGCAGGCGAGCATCTGCCGGAAAGCGCCCGGGACCATGCGCTCACCGGAAACCGTCCCTTTTGTCTGGTGCTGTCGCCGTCGCTTCTGCGGCCACCTTGTCGTACGTGAGATGTAAAACATGTCAGGTACGACATGGATCGGCCCTATCGAAGGAGATGTTATCGTACGTGAGATGTTAAGCATATCAGGCACAGAGATGTCGGATCCAGGGAGCGCGGCTCCGCAGCACGGCCCTGCAACGCTTGAGATGGGCCCTGTTGCCTTCCCTGTTGAACTCGCAGGCCGCCGCGTAGCGCGGAAATCCATGCACAACCCTGCGGACGTGCATGCTTTCCCATCCCCCATTCATGCACGAGGGAGGGTTCGTGCATGCGCCGAAATTACGGTCAAGCCCTCTACCTGCGGCTTTGATTCCCTTAAGAAATCTTTCCATACACAAGTTCGAGGTCGTGCGTGCTTCTCGTCCTCTCCGCCGAGAAAATCCATGCACGAAGCTTCGGGCGTGCATGGATGAGGGACAAAATCCTCCGTCCCTTTTGTCCGTCCCTTTTGTCCCCGTCCCTTTTGTCCCTTTACGGCAGGGACAGCCCCCACCTATTACGACGACGGGATTTTGAACATGGGCGTTCTTGATTTCCTGCTGGATCCGGAAAGCCTCAAGAGATAGTCGTTGCCAGAAATCGCTGCCTGCCCTAGGCAATGTGATAATGCGGCAGCCGTCTACTGCAACTAGAAATCTATGCCACATGTGACATTACATTCTAATGACAAAATTCCTGCCGACATTCCTGTTGCGAAACAAGGGTTAGATTCGAGCCTTGAAACGACTGCGCAGGTCTTTTTCGGAGGCTTTCCGATGGCTCGTCTGGCATGAAGTGCGCCGAGGCCTCCCTACCTCTCAAGGCTATCCGGGTCGAGCAGGAAATCGAACAGCCCCATGGTGACGATGCCGTGCTCGTCGCGGCTTGTGTTCACCACGTCCTTGACGACGACGATCTTCTTGAACGAATCGTCGATTCCCAGAAGCGATGCCTTCTCCTGTGCGGCCTTCTCGGCGTCCGGTATCGAGAACGCCGATTGGACGTAGTAGCGCCTGCCCGCTAGGTTTGCGACGAAATCGACCTCGCGCGCCACGGAGCGCTGCGCGCCGGAGCCATCGCGCTCGCGCTTCTTCACCACGCCCACGTCAACGGAGAACCCCCGGTAGCGAAGCTCGTTGTAGATGACGTTCTCCATCAGGTGGTTCTCCTCGGACTGCCGAAACCCCACGCGTGCGTTCCGAAGCCCCACGTCCTCGAAGTAGTACTTGAGCGGTGCTCCTATGTACTTCCTGCCCTTGATATCGTAGCGGCTGGCGGCGCTCACGAGAAAGGAATCCTCAAGATAGCCGATGTACGCCTTCACGGTGTTCAGACTGATATCCGACTTGAGCACGCTCCTAAACGTCGACTGAATCTTCGACGCGTTGGTGAGCGACCCCGTGGCCGACGCCAGGACGTTCACCAAGTCCTCGAGCTCTTGCGTCTTGCGCAGCCCGTTTCGCTCGATAATATCGGCGAGGTAGGTCTCCTCGAAGAGGTTCTTCAAGTAGGTCGACTTCTGCTCGGGCGTCTGCATGGTCGCCACCAAGGGCAGCCCGCCGAACTCGACATAGTCGGCCCAGGCGCGCGCCTCGCCATCATCGCGCGACTGCATGAACTCGCCGAATGTGAGCGGCAGCACGTGCACCTCGTCACCCCGCCCACGAAACTCGGTGACGATATCGGTCGATAGAAAGCGCGAGTTGCTGCCCGTCACGTAGACGTCCACTCCCGGCATGCGCGCGAGCTCGTTGAGCACCTCCTCGAAGTCTGCGAGGAGCTGCACTTCATCGAGCAGCACGAAGCGCTCTCCTTCTCCGACGAGAAGTGGACAGAGATGGTCGAGCAATGCATCCGGGTCGCGCAGGGGACGCGAGCTGCGGAAGTCGAAGGCCAGCTCAATCACATGATCTTGCGGGACACCCTCCTCGCGAAGCATATCTCGGAAGAGCTTGAAAAGCAGATAGCTCTTTCCCGCACGCCGCACTCCCGTGATCACCTTCACCAATCCGTTCCCGCGACGCACCTTAAGGTCATGAAGATACTTGTCTCTCTTGAATTCCATACCCAGCATCCTAATGACAATTCTTAGCCTGTGTGCACTAATTCGTCATTAGCATTATATGCGCATCAAAAAGAGAGCGCAAGAGGATCCCCGTGACGGGCCTTGACGCCGGGGTACTGCGTAGCTTGTCAAGAAGCTCTTTGCCCTGAATGAGTTTTATGGCTGTCACTTTCAGAACTCAAAATATTTTCAGTTGTAAATTACGCAGGTTATTTCAAGAGCACGTTGAAGCCTCGGGCATTGGTGCGGCCGCAAGGACGGCGTTATCAGGCCAGACTGGCTGCTCGTCTATGCCGTTGACGGCGACAGTGCTACAATCTCAAAAACTTGCATATCTCGTTAATTTTTGAGATTGACGTCCCATGGTTCCCCGCAACAAATACCTCGACGAGCTCAAGGCGTTCCAAGACATCGACGTCATCAAGGTGGTCACGGGCGTGCGCCGCAGCGGCAAGTCGACGCTCCTCGAGCTCATGCGCGACGACCTGCTGGCGCAGGGCAAGCAACCCGATGACATCTTCTTCTACAAGATGGAGTCGATGCGCTTCGACGCACTGGAGGACTACCGCCAGCTCTACGACCTCGTGATCGAGGAGACTAAGGGGTCGGAGCACCCCTACCTCTTCTTCGACGAGTTGCAGGATGTGCAGGGCTGGGAGCGGGCGATCAACGCGTTGCGCGTCGACCTCGACGCCGACATCTACATCACGGGCTCGAACGCGTACCTGCTCTCAAGCGAGCTCGCGATCCTCATATCGGGCCGCTACGTCGAGGTGGAAGTGCTGCCGCTCACGTTTGCCGAATACCTCGAGTTCCGAGGCTACGAGACGTTCTCCAAAGAAAGCGACAAGGCCGACCTAGCGATGCGCGGCAACGATGTCGCGTCGCTCGATGCGATCTTCTCGCAGTACAGACGCTACGGGGGCTTCCCCTACCTCGCATTGCGCGAGCCAAATCAAACGGCTCACCGAAGGTACCTGAAATCGCTCTACGACATCAAGGGCAAGGAGCTGCTCAAGACGCTCGGCCAGCACTACATCGCCGACGTGGGCTTTCGGAGCTACCTTGAGGGATACCGCGAATCCGATCCGGGCCGGGCGCTCGAGAACATAGTCTACCTGCAGCTGAGATACGACGGCTACGACGTAAATGTAGGTAAGCTCCGAGGAGGCGAGGTGGATTTCGTCGCCCAAAAAGACAACGCGACCATCTACATCCAGGTGACCGAGGACATGTCCGACCCGGACATGATGCACCGCGAGCTTAAACCCCCTACGGGCCGTTCGCGACGCATACCCGAAGATGGTGATAGCCGGTCGCGGCAGCTACCCGACGGACATTGACGGAATCCGCATAGTCAACGCCGTCGACTTCCTCTTGGAAAGATAGAGCGGCATACGAATACGAATGCCTGGATGAATGTCGGTGTCCAGTTCCCGACGAGAGCAAGCCCAAGCTTGAGAGAGCTCAAAAACACCATCTAGCATTCCAAGCCCATTTCCCGAAAGCCCTGCCAAGCGTTATACATGTTGACACCGCCGGAATAATTCCTGGCTGCGAGGGCCATCATCGCGGCTGCAGAACGTGATTTTAGAACGTTCCGGCCATGTGCTCGCGGCCCCAGTCACACACGGACTCAATAACAGGGCGCAGAGTCTGCCCTCGCGACGTCAGGGAGTACTCGGTCTTAGGCGGAACCACAGCGTAGACCTCACGGTGCACAAGCCCGTCGGCCTCGAGTTCGCGCAGCTGTTGGGTGAGCATCTTCGCCGTGGCGCGTGGGATGTAGCGGGAAAGCTCGCTGAAGCGCAGCACCCCGTCCTCGAGCAGGTGATAGAGGATGATTGCCTTGTACTTGCCGCCGATTTGGCTGATTGTGGCCTCGACAGGGCAGTTGTAGAGCCTCCCGGGCTCGGCTTTGACGCTGGCTTTGGCTTTCGGCATCGGGACCTCAATACTATCTTTTTGGATACTACCTACCAAAATAGTGCGTTCTTGATTTCCGTAAACCCGATTGTAAACTTCAATCAAGGGAAAGACAATCCCCTTCGGCCTAGCCGACAGCATCGAAATTGGCACTGCGACAGAAAGGTGAAGCGACATGCAAAAGGACATCGGAAGCGTCATGGGACTCTATCCCACGCCCGTCACCATCGTGGGCGTGAAGGGCCCCGAGCGCGTGAATTTCCTCCCCATCGCCCACGTGGGCGTGGTCGAGCACCAGCGGTTCGTAGTGAGCATCGACAAGAACCACGAGCTCTCCGACGCCGCCATCCGCGCAAACGGCCAGCTCTCCGTGAGCCTCGTGAGCCAAGACATGATGGTACGCGCCGATTGGTGCGGATGCGAGAAAGGCGCCACCACCGACAAGTCGGGCGCCTTCGCGCACCACTTCCTCGACGACATGCCCGCCGCCCCCGTCATCGACGAGGCGCCGGTCTGCATGCTCTGCGAGGTCGTGGACTCCTTCGAGGTGGGCAACTTCCACAACTACATCCTAAAAGCGCACCACACGCTCGTCCAAGAAGAGTGCCTCACGGAGAAGGACAAGATCGACTACGAGAAGGCATCTCCTGTGCTCTTCGAGTTCCAGAGCGCACAGTACCTCTCGACGGGTAAGGTCATCGGCAAATGTTGGAAAATTGGGCGCGACTGGGCGAGCGCGTAACAACCGCCATCAGGGAAAGGACACTGCAATGAAAGCAACATTCGTACATCGCTGCACGCACGTGCTGGACAAGGAGGCGACCATCACGTTCTACGAGAAGGCGCTCGGCTTCCACGTGGACCGCGAGTTCGGACCGGCCGATGGGAGTTGGACCAACACCTTCATGGTGAGCGACACTTCCCCCTTCGAGCTGGAGCTGACATGGAACCGCGGCAGGACTGAAGCCTACGACAACGGTGGTACAGATACGCACATCGCCTTCAAGGTGGACGACTACGACGCCTACCACGCGCTGCACGAGGAGATGGGCTGCATCGTGCGCGAGAACCCGCGCATGGGCCTCTACTTCATCGCCGACCCCGACGGCCAGTGGATCGAGATCTTGCCCTAG
>Ga0065709_1006409_pt1 | contig 10743 bp, 8 predicted proteins | sample Hoacrofraction14_2_FD_59096 | JGI IMG/M metagenome (GOLD analysis project Ga0065709, IMG submission 59096) | Hoatzin crop microbial communities from Cojedes, Venezuela, sample from fiber fraction 14 v1 | ecosystem: Host-associated > Birds > Digestive system > Esophagus > Crop | place: Venezuela... | reverse complement strand
AACATGCAAATGCAATTTAAATTTTGGAAAGAGTGCGCATTCCGACTTTTGATGGACAAGCACTCCGACGCAGATATCAATAATGTACCAGATGATTTACCATTCTTGTCGCAATCCGAATTTTTATGGACAAGCACTCCTACCCTAACAGATGCACTTGATGACCTACTTGACATAAGTCGCAATCCGACTTTTTATGGACAAGCACTCCGACTAGTATGCATAGCCTACATGCTTAGAGTTCCTAAGTCGCAATCCGACTTTTTATGGACAAGCACTCCGACGCTGAAAAACTGAATGAGATCCGTGAGAAGTATAAGAGTCGCAATCCGACTTTTTATGGACAAGCACTCCGACATCGGAGCAGCATTAGTTAAGGATGTAGCTATCAAGGTCGCAATCCGACTTTTTATGGACAAGCACTCCGACGTCAAATTTGTATTCGAACAATTCCGTGAATACAAAGTCGCAATCCGACTTTTTATGGACAAGCACTCCGACCTAGAGATAAAGATGGTATGGACCAACCTTATGAGTCGCAATCCGACTTTTTATGGACAAGCACTCCGACAAATTGATTTATTGCTGCCCGAGTGCACGTGTAGTTGTCGCAATCCGACTTTTTATGGACAAGCACTCCGACTCACTTTCACTTTCGTAGCACGTGCACTTCCCATGGGTCGCAATCCGACTTTTTATGGACAAGCACTCCGACCCTGCGACATTTAGAATCCTTTGTACAAAAGGCTTCACGCCACTTTCCGCAAGACATTTTAACGCGGATTATAGTATATTAACGCGATTTCTTGGCTGCAAAAGTACATATTTCCTCTGTATTTTGCCACTTTTTAGCGTTAATAAACTCTAAAATGCAATGAATTTCTTAATATTGTGTCGCAAAGCAAGAGTTCTTGTCGCTTTTCCAAGTCATATAATGGTGCCGTGCGAGTGCACCACCATTCGCCACTTACAGATATGACGAGACGCCCTTGCCGTATTTGCAACAAGGGCGTCTTGTCATATTTCTGCAATAAGGAAAGCTGCCTAATATTCGCGGAACCTTACAAACTTATATATGGATATTCTATGGTCAGAGGATTCTGTAACTATTCGCTCTGATGTTGATGCTACACAGCTATAGCCGATGGTCTTCAATAATGTTATAACCTTAAACGAAAACACGAACTCTCCCATAACATGCACCGTGGTGTCTTGCGGAACACCTATTGACTTTATCTTGTCCACATACTGTGCGGCGAGCAGCGCCACCTCCTCCGACGAGGCTGCTGGTTCGATATTTGGAAACTGCATGTCAACCACCTCGCCATATTCTGAGGCTGCTTTCATCTGCTCCTCTGTCCATCTGTCTGATAAATGATTAGACAAATTCACAAATTTCTTCCTTGTCTGATTTGTTTCGTTATTTTCCATATTCTAACTTTTTAAAACTAAATAAACAATTCTTTTCATCCCACAAACATCATTCTCGCCCCGTCACCCCTCATCAGCAGCGAGGAGTAGATTTTGTCTTTTTTCTCCGCAAACTCATTGCGGCCATAGCTTTCGGGCAGGGTGGCGTCGAGGCTGTCGCCGATGAAGTTGTAGAGAGCTTGCTTCGTCTGGGTGCTTTGATACCAGCGCAAGGGGAAGAGCAGCGCCTGGTTCTCACGCAGTTTGGCAAGCAAGTCTTTCGCTGCTACCTTCACTTTTTGCTCATCCTTTTTCGTGAGTTTCGGCTTCAGGAGCATGTCGTAGATTTCGAGTTCTTGCTCTGTGAGTCCGAAGCGCTGGGCACGCTGTTGCTCTTCCGACAGCTCGTTCATGAATGCGAGGAGTTCGTCCATGCTCTCCTGCGTCGCCACGCTGCCGGAATTATAGTTGTCGAGGATTTGTTGCAGACGCTCCGCAAACGATGTGCGCTCACTGTTTTGGCTCAGCATCTGACGGAGTTTGACCTCCAAGAGCTGGGCGAGGTCTTGAATCTCGATATTCTTGTGGGGTGCCTCCTTGAATTTCTCCTTCACTTTTGCGATGTCGATGCGGCTGAGGTCGCACTCCGCATACTGCCTAATCACATAGTTCTCTCCCCTGCCCTTTTCCGCAGTCTCCGGTCCGGGCTCTGCCGCAATTCCCTCCACTCGCGCGGGCATTATGCTGTGGTCTAAAAGCTCACGGATTTGCCTCCTTGCGCTGTCGATATTGCTCCTGTCGGCATTGTTGTCGATAACGTTGCGCAGGTAGTGAATCACCTGTGCCAGCCTGAACTCGTCTTTCCTCTGAATGATGTCTGGCAGGCACGAGTCGTAGAGGTTGCTGATGGCGTTGTCGTAGAGTTTGAATTGCCGTTTCCGGTCCTGATTTGCCACGATGGTGTCGGCATAGTTGTCGAAGAGTGCGATATTCTGAAACACGTCTTTGATGTCGAGGATTGCCTTGAGGTCGATGCCGATTTCGCCGCACCATTGTTCGCATTCACCGATGGCCTCCCGCAGCAGTTGATACTGTCGTTCGAGGGTCATCGGCAAGGCTCTGCCATCGGTCGAAACCGTTCCGTCGGTCGAGGCCGTTCCGTCGGTCGAATCCACGATGCCGATGCCATTTTCATCCGACGACGAGCTGTTGTCGCCATAGATGCCGATGGCTTTCATCAGCGGCACATAGAGGTTGCAATAGGAAATCACCTCACCGCAGGTCTTTGGTCTGCCAAATATGTCTAATACATCGGTAACCCTGTTTGCCCTCGCTATCGTCTGCATCAGCGTGTGCCCGTTCATCGGTTTGTCGAGATAGAGTGTCGATACCTCCGGCGCGTCGAAGCCGGTGAGCCACATGGCGCACACGAACACGATGCGCAGGGGGTCGTCGGGGGCTTTAAACCTGTCAACGATGTCTTTGCCGTTGTCGTCTATCTCCTCCATTTTGCGGCGGTGTAACGCGATGTCGAGCCCTTCGTTTCTGAATTTCTCGTCCTCCCCGTCCTCATGGCTCACCACCACCGCCATTTCCGTTCTCTCCATCCATTCCCGCAGTTTCATCAGCCGCCGCCTCTCTTCATCATCAGCGGTGGCGTTTATGCGGAACGAGAGTTTCTGTATCGCCTGCCGCCAGTATGTTTGCACGGCGTCATACATCCTCACGCAGGTGAATTTGTCAACGCTTATCACCATTGCCTTTCCCAAGTATCCTCTCCACGGGAAATGGTCAACGATGTCTTTCGCCACCACGTCGAGGCGAGCCGGACGGCGTAGCACTTCGAGCTCTGTGGCGTGTTCGTTTTCGAGTTTTGCCGCCTCCTCGTCCGAGAGGTTGTCGGCGGAAATTATCTCCTCAAATTCCTCTGTGAAATGCGGGTTTTGCTGTTGCATTTCGGGCAGGTGGTTTTTATAAATTATGCGCCTTGTGGCGTCGTCTTCCACTGCCTGCATAAAATTATATTCCGACACGGTGTCGCCAAACCATTGGTTCGTGAGCTGCCGGCTTCCGAAGAGCGGTGTGCCGGTGAATGCCATATACATTGCGTTAGGCAGTCCTGTGCGCAGGTTTTCGGCGAGCGATTTGTATTGCGAGCGGTGAGCCTCATCAATCAAAACGATGATGTCGCTGCGATTGCTCAGCAGCGGGAATTTCTCGTTTTGCGGGTATCTGAATTTCTGTATCAGCGTGAACACGATGCTTTTGTTTTTTGCGCTCAGCATCTCTCGCAGTTTTTCGCTTGACGCGGGCCGGCACTCATATTTCTCGCTCATGAATCCGCTGCGCAGGAAGTTCTTGTAAATCTGCCCGTCGAGGTCTTCACGGTCGGTAACGACAAGGAAGGTGTAGTTGCCGCTGAACATCCGTTTCACTTTTCTTGCGAAGAAGACCATGCTGAAGCTTTTTCCGGAGCCTTGCGTGTGCCAGAACACTCCGAGTTTTCCTCTTTCCTCTGCCGGGATTTCGCCCGATATTATTTTGCTGAACCGGTCGATGGCGTGGTTCACTCCGAGGAACTGGTGGTTTTGTGCGCAAATCTTCTTTTTGCCGTCGAGAATGAGCATAAAGTTCTGCACATAGTCGAGCAGCCGTTTCTTGTCGAGCAGTCCCAAGACGAAGTATTCGAGGCTGCATCCTAACTCTTCGATTCTTTTCTTATCGGCCGCCTTGCTCTCGTCATCGGCATGGAGCCAGGGCTTGAAGTATTCCCATGTTGAGAATGTCGCTCCGGTGAGGGTTTTGATGCCGTTGCTTGCCACGAGCAGCACATTGTAATACATCAGTTGCGGAATCTGCTCCTTATATCGTGTGAGGTTGTCGTCGTAAGCGTTTCTCACGTCGATATTGCTGTCCTTGAGTTCGATGGTGATAAGGGGGATGCCGTTGACATAAATAATCACGTCGGGACGGCAGCGACAGATATTGCCTTTTATCCAGAGTTGGTTGACCAAGAAAAACGAGTTTCTTTCCGGTTTGTCGAAGTCGAAGAAGCGCATAGTTTGTTCTTTGCGGCTGCCGTCGCGCTGTAGGATTTTCACTTTCACTCCGTCGCGGAGTTTTCCCATCATTTCGATGTTGATGTCGTTGGGGTCGGCCATCGGGTCGATGTCGGTGAGGGCTGCCACGGCTGTGTCGATGTCGCCTTCGTCAATCGACGCACAGTCTGTGAGCTTGTAGTTTAATGACGCCAGTTTGCGGCGGAGCTCTTGCATGCAGAGCACTTCACTCTCATTTTTACGGCCAAGATAATCCTGATTGATGCAGTTGAAATGCTTGTCGTAATGCAATTCATCCATACACTGCTCAATCGTGCGATTCTCTATCTGCGTCTCTGATATAAATGCCTGCATAATAATAAAATTATCCGTTAATTATCTGTCAATTTCCCGTTAAACTATACCCGCAACTTTCCGCTGATTAAGCGAGGCAGTAAGCGGTCGCGAGCAGCGGCAAGGGAAGCATTTTGATTTTCAAGTTTCTCTACCATTGTATAAATATCATTACAAAGAGCATAAAAATCCTCTCTTATTGAAATCGTTGGATTTACTATTCTCATCTTCGATAGCATTGGAGATGTTATTTGCTGTTGCGCAGCACCTGTTGAAATAAATTCAGAATTCAACAAGACCAAATACAAATATAGCTCATCCATGATTTTTTCCTTTGGTATTACAGAAAGCAATCTAACAATAGGAGTAAACTTATGTCGTCTAAGACATACATATCCCACATTTCCTCTCGCTGATACTGTAACACAGTTCCTTTCAATTTTTGCAACAGATGTATAACCCATCAGTCCCTTTTGTGATTCACCGTTTGAATATACAGGAATTTGACATTCCATAGTCGGAAAATTTTCAAAATCCTTAGGTCTATCACCTCCGACCTTAATATCAGTCAATTCGTCAAGATTTTCTACTTTCCATCCCTCTGGTAATCCTTTTTCAAATTTCGTTTGTTTGTATCCGGGAAAACGGAAGCGAACGAACCATTCCTTATATAGTTCTCTCGCCGACTCTTCCAACAGCGCAATACGCCTATTATTCACCTCAATCAAATCATCGTAAGATGAAAGAACAGAGGCAATACGTTTTTGCTCGGAAAGGGAAGGAACATTAGCTTTCAATTTCTTTAATATTTTTTGGGTTAAAAGAGGCTGGGCTGAGCCACAGGCATATTTATTTAACTCCATCGTTAATAACAGATAATAGCAATATTTTAAATCGAATCCCTCTTTGGTATTAACCACAATAGTATTATCTGAAGCCCAAAATTTATCATCATAGGTATAAACAGAACCACTTGAGCCAGCTCTACCTATAATTATTGCTTTTTCATATAAGTATTTATTGGAATACCCAATAATTCCATTTGAACCATAAACAGGATACTCACCTCCCGAAGATTTTATGGCTTTTCCATTGTAAAAGTTGAGTATATCATTCAAAGTATATTCCCCCATTCTCATTCCTCCACTTTTCTGAAGTCCTCATTAATTTTCGCCATCAGCTCATTGGCTTTTTGGTTCAGCTCATTAAGCTCCGCAATTCGTCCGCTCATTTCCTTTTGGAAATCTTCGGCGGTGAGTCCGTCGTCTTCTATTACCACTCCCACGTATCTTCCAGGGTTCAGGGAGTAGTCTTGCTCTCGGATTTCTTCTAAAGTTGCAGCCTTGCAGAGACCAGTAACATCCGTGTATTCTCCGTCGGGGAATCGGTCGGTGAGCCATTGCTTTTGTGCTGTTTGATAATCGAGGTCGGCTTTGGCTTGCTTTAGTGTCTCGTTAGCCTCGTCCAATGCACGTTTCAGCGCATTCGTCTGTTTTTTGTTGTCGTTTTTCTCATATTTCTCTTGCGCCTCTTCCGCCTGTTTTTGAGCTGTCTTAAAGGCAGTGGAAAGCGCAGCTATGTCGGCATCGTATTTGGCAATCAGTTTATCGTAGAATTGTTTGTCGCCCTGATACAAATGCCTTATGCAAGCGATGTTTTGTATTTGCTCGTCGGTAAACTCGCGGTGCGCCCTGTCAATCTGCCGGAAGATGTTTCTCGCGTCGATAAACAGTATGCGTTTGTCGTCGGTGCGTGCCTTGTCGAAAAACCACAGTGTGGCAGGGAGCGTAACGGTATAAAACATATTTTTCGGCAGTGAGAGCATACCGGAGATTATTCCGCTTTCGATGAGGCGCTGACGTATTTCCGCCTCCGACTTCCCCGCGTCGCTGGCACTATTCGCCATTACGAGGGCAGCGCGTCCTTGCGGTTTCAGCGACGTGGCAAACAGGTTTATCCAAAGGTAATTCGCGTTCGGCACCGTTTCCCCTTGGTCCTTCTTCGCACTCTTGTTTTTCGGTATGCCGTATTCATTAAAGCGCTTCTGCTTCGCCACCTCCACATAATTCACGTCGTCAACATTAAACGGCGGATTGGCCATCACAAAGTCGAACTTTCCGTAGCAGTTGTAGGGGTCGCTGTAATAGCTGTTGGCACAGGTTATCTCGTTGCGCAAACCATTCAAAAACATGTTCATCCTCGCAATTTTCACCGTCTCCTTGTCTTTCTCCACTCCCGAGACAATCAGCTCGTGGGCGGCAGTGTCTTTCTGCTCCTCCCTGCGCCTCTCCACGAAGTCCTGGCTCTGCACGAACATACCTCCGCTGCCGCATGCCGGGTCGAGGATGGTGCCGCCGTATGGCTCAATCATCTCCACCATCAGCCGCACCACGCTCGTAGGGGTGAAGAACTCGCCTCCGCCCTGCCCCTCTTTGAGCGCAAACTTGCCGAGGAAATACTCATACACCTTTCCAAATAGGTCGCCGCTGATGTCGGCAGGAATTTCATCGAGGATTTTCAATAGCTCTTTCACTAAGGAGTAGTCGCGCGAGGTTGTGGTCTCATCGGTTGGCGTGAGTTCCAGATACTCCTCTTTCGGCAGTGAGCCGCGCAGTTCCGGGGCATACTGCTCTATGAGTTCCATCGCCTTTTTTATCGCATTGGGAATGTCCTCGCTCTCGGGCAGTGAGAGCAAGTAGTCGTATCGGGCTTTGTCGGGCAGATAGTATCCGCATTTCGCCTGTGCGATATCCTCTATCTTCTTGGCGTTGCGTCCGTTTTTGCACGCCTCATATTCTGCTTCTATCTCCTTGCGGTACTTATCGTATTTCAGTGTTGCGAAGCGCAGGAAAATGAGGCCCAGCACTGGTGTGCTGTATTTCGATGCGCTCACTCCGCCGTCGGCCCTGAGCTTGTCGGCTGCATTCCATAAATTCTCCTCTAATGCTTTAATATTTGGTTTCGCCATAATTGCTTTTCGTTGTCTTATCTTGTCTGTTTTTTCTTTCAGCTGCAAATTTAGTCATTTTTTTTGAAATACCCTCTTTCGCATCAAAAAAAGTGCATAAAAAGTAGCTTTTTCACCGTCTGTCTTGCATAATTGGAAAAAATTTCTTTCCAACACTCANAANAAAAGCGCCGTCGCAGCGAAATCGCTACGGCGGCGCTTTTTTCAGCAGCTTGGCTTGTCATCTCCAACAAAGATAGAGTTCAGCCTCATCATGCAGTCTTTGCACGGCGGCTTCAAATTGGGCGACACACGAATTCCACATCTCTTCTATTTCTGCTTTGATTTCCTCGGTGTCGTTACGGTAGAGGCTAAAGACATTCATCTGCTCTTCTCCGTAGATAGGATAGAATCTGGATATTTGAATACTCCACATTTCATCAACACTCTTTTTTGCCTTACCGTCTTCGCACTCTGCGAATATTGACAGCCGGGCATTTTTTATTTGGATATAAGGTGAAAAGACAAAAAATCAGCAATTTATTTGCACAGATAAGAAAAAAGCACTATCTTTGCACTCGGAGTTTTATCAACTACAAAAAAAATGCACGTATGGAAGCAGGAAAGTACATAAATCCCTACACCGATTTCGGTTTTAAAAAACTGTTTGGGACATCAATGAACAAGGATCTGACTATCAGCCTTCTGAATTCATTGTTGAAGGGAGAAGAGATAATAACGGATATCCAATATGACACGTTGGAGCACTTTGGTATCGGCACAAACGACAGACGTGCCATTTTCGACCTTTATTGCAAGAGCGATAAAGGCGGACACTTTATTGTGGAGATGCAAAAGGCAGAGCAAAAATATTTCAAAGACCGAAGTGTCTTTTATTCCTCGTTTCCCATACGAGAACAAGCGATAAGAGGCAAAGAATGGGATTTCAAACTTGACAAAATATATACCGTCGGTATCCTTAATTTTGTTTTTCCCGACAACGAGTACCCTGACGACTGCTACCACCACGAGATAAAACTTATGGATGTCGAAGACAAGCACGTGTTCTACGATAAGCTTACATACATCTATCTTGAGATGCCTAAATTCAAAAAGACAGAAGACCAGTTGGAAACGATGTTCGACAAGTGGCTTTATGCCTTGAGCAATCTTCCATCGCTCTTAAAAAGACCTAAGGCTTTACAGGAAAGAGTATTTCAAAACCTTTTCAAACAAGCAGAAATTGCGAGGTTCTCCCCCCAGGAAGTAAAAGCGTATGAAGAGAGCCTTATGATAATGAGGGATTTGAAAAATGTTGTTGACACCGCAGAGGAAAAGGGTATCAACAAAGGATTTAAAATTGGGAAAAAAGAAGGAATTGAAATCGGGAAAAAAGAGGGAATCGATATCGGGAAAAAAGAAGAGAAAATAGGAATAGCCAGAGTAATGAAAGAGTCTGGAATGGATATTGAAGCCATAAAGAAATTTACTAAATTGACTGCCGAAGAAATAGAGAATCTTTAAGATCGTTCTTTCTTGTTTGGTATAGATGTTTTGTGTAACATTGCACACAGAAAGGTATTATCAATGATGCAGCTGCGGTCTTTTTAATGCCAAAAGTGAAATATGTGGCAAAAAATTTGGCTCTATGTGCCCTCCGGCACCAAGGAATTGTATGAGGCAACAGAGGGATGGCAGCAGTTCAATAACATAGTGGAAATGGAGTGAACGACAGCCATTCAGACATCCTTTATATAACAAAAGCGCCGTCGCAGCGAAATCGCTACGGCGGCGCATTTTTCAGCAGCTTAAAATCAAACTTTTCGGTCAAACAAATGATTTTTTCAAAAAATCATTTGGCAGGGAATAATCGTCTTTTTTAACCTTCGGCACTAAGCTCAACCTTATTAAAGACGGAGCAAAATCCACAGGCAAAAATCTCGGCAGTGCCATCAAGAAATTTATGAAATAAAAACTTTTAACTCGTTTTATTAGCACTCACACACATCATAACCGCTTATGCCTCGCTTCTCCGTATCAAAGCTGAGGGCTACTTGATATATTTTCTTACCCTCGGCAGAAAAGGCGGAAGCATAATTGTTTTCGACAAGTTGTTTCTTAGCGGCCTCGAGCCCTCCGTTGTTGCTGAGTTTAAGCTCCATTATGATGATTATATTTTTGCTATGCGCCACGAGGTCGATACGGCCTTTAGAGGTTTGTCTTTCCTCTTCTATGCGACATCCACATAGATAGAAAGCACAACGAAGTATAAAGCGGAAATCCCGCTCGTAGAGTTTGTCCTTATCTCCAGAACCTGTTATGTACGGTGTTTCACTCACGAGCTGTGCAAGATTGTCAAAAAGCGACGGCATATCATCATCGTCTATTGCGTCTTGCATACGCCCAATTGCACTGCTCACCTCATATTCATCATTGTTCACGGCGTTAGCCAGCACTATTTCATACAGTGTCTCTCTAACCTCTTTGTTTGGTATTCTCAAATAATATCTTTCTTTTTCGTTATTATAGTAATTTATAGTGAGGTATCCAGACTGATACAGGAAGAGCTTGACGTTTTTGACACTCACATCGTTGAGTTGCAGCTCCGTTTTTCTTATATAACAGTTGTCGAAATCGATACCTTTCACATCACTCCTTTTTATAATATCATACAGCAGTTTTGTGGCACCCGAGGCCACCCAATAGTTGCTGATATTCTTGTCAGACAAGGCATTAATCACACTGAAAGGATTATAAACTTCCTGAGTGGTGTCATCACTAAAATGATAACCGTCGTACATGTCTTTCATTTGAGCGATTACCTCTTCCTCGGTTTGATTCATTTTGGCTGCCATCTCCTGGAGTTGAGGCTGAAAATTGTCAATAATCTCCTGCCTTGACAAGCCCAATGCGCTGGCATAATCGGGAAGATAGCCGAGTATGCTGACGGTATTTAATGTGCTGAAAAGGCTGAGCGATGTAAATTTAGTGACA
>Ga0065709_1029938_pt1 | contig 10754 bp, 9 predicted proteins | sample Hoacrofraction14_2_FD_59096 | JGI IMG/M metagenome (GOLD analysis project Ga0065709, IMG submission 59096) | Hoatzin crop microbial communities from Cojedes, Venezuela, sample from fiber fraction 14 v1 | ecosystem: Host-associated > Birds > Digestive system > Esophagus > Crop | place: Venezuela... | reverse complement strand
GCTATATGGGGCAGTAAAATTAAGGATTTCACTATAACCGTGCCACAGCAAAGACTATACAAAGCGGCTTCGGGCAACAGTGTGGCGTCAATGAGAACAAGTTGGACTGATGACAATGCCGCATATCTGTCTGTTAAGCTCGGTTCACCATCATACAACCATGCACACATGGACGTGGGAAGCTTCGTATATGAATGGAATGGTATCGAATGGGCATGCGACTTAGGAGCGGATGACTATGCAAAACTTGAAGAACAGAAAGTAAGTATATGGGACCCAACGCAAAATTCTGGTAGATGGGGAGTTTATAGATATGGTAATAAATCACATAACACGCTAACTTTCGATGGACAAAATCAAATAGTTAAAGGGAGTGCAAAATTGGAAAGTGGCATAGAAACAGCAACTCAACAATCTGTAATCGCCGACCTAACACCCGTGTATAACGGCGAAGTGAGCAGTGCAAGAAGGGCCTATACCTTATATAATAATGGAACAGCTGTTATCGAAGACCTTATTAAGAGCGGCAACAAGAAAACATCCGTCGTGTGGACACTGATAACAAAAGCTACCGTGAAGAAAGAGAACAATAACACCATTAGACTTTCACAAAATGGAAAAACAGTCAGACTGCAAGTTTCTCCAAATATCTCTGGTGCTAAATGGTCAATAAGGAAAGCCACCCCTGCCACGAGCTACGAAAATCAAAATAGCGGATATACAGAGCTAAACCTTAGCCTCAACATTAACAGGAACTCCTCTCAAAGAATAATTGTGCAAATACTACCTGACAATAATCAGACATCTGAATATGGAAATCAATTATAGGGTTATCGGGATAAAAGCATATCCGAGAGTTTTTGCAATCCAGCATTTCTCTCAACTAATATGCACTCACCCACTCCGGCGTTACGACCCGCATCAATGTCTCTTTGGGAGTCGCCAACCATTATAGACTTTGACAAGTCTATATGGAAGTCTGTTGCTGCACGTAATAACAGACCAGGCTTTGGCTTTCGGCAATCGCAGTCTTGCTTATACTCCAATCTTTCTCCCTCAAAGCCCTTGTCCGGATGATGAGGGCAATAGTAAATTGCGTCTATAAATGCGCCCTCCTTCCCCAAGTCTGTTTCCATCTTGTCGTGAATTCTCTGTAACTCCTCAAAAGAGCATTCACCACGTGCTATCACTGGCTGATTTGTTACTACTATTGCCAAATAGCCCGATTTATTCACTTGTTTTATCACTTGTGCCACCCCGGGAAGCAACTCAAAATCTTCAGCTTTTGTTATGAAACCTTTATAAACACTTATAGTTCCATCCCTGTCAAGGAAAACTGCCTTCTGACTATTTTTTAAATTCCTGGCATGCACCTTTCCACTCGTTATATCAGCCTCCACTTCATAATAACGGTCTGGGGTCCCCATATCCTTTATATATTCAGGAGTATCGTATGCATATATATACCCGTCTGAAATATTTGCTTTAAGCACATCCCTGTCAAGGTCTATCTTCTCTGGCATATCGATATTTTGAGACGAATACCGGTGTATAGTTTTTTTAAGAAGTTCGATAGAAATTATTTCAATACCCGCATTAACACGATTTCTATAAAATAATCTTTCATCATCCTTGCCTAACCAACTTATCAACCTATGTGTGTCAACAGGTAAGCCGCCAGACTCTTGAGGCGGTAAAATTTCTGTAATGATTAATGAGCTGTCGTATGGATGACCATTTGGATGGGTCATAAGACTTGCGAGAGCTTTTCTTTCTTTGTGGAAGGCAATAAAACGATTAAAATCCACATCTATTATAATATCACCGCTAAGTAATAAAAAATCATCTGTTAATTGACTCCATCCCATAGAAGAAGAGTCTGTATTCAGATTCATCATCTTAAATAAAGAGCCGGCTGTACCAAGTGGCCTATCCTCCACAAAATATGATATTCTTACTCCAAAAGAAGAGCCATCACCAAAATATTGCTGTATTAAATGACCAAGATGCCCCACGACAACAGTTATATCCGTAATGCCACAAGATTTCAAATTGTCAATCTCGTACTCAAGTATTGGCTTTCCACAAATCCTTATCATTGGCTTAGGCACATCATTTGCTATAGATGCAATTCTCGTACCTTTACCTCCTGCCATTATTACAGCTCTCATATTTCAAAAAATTTTTCTTCTAACATCAAACATAAACAATGATAAATGGGCAAATGCAACTCCTGCACTTTGAAAGTTTCTGTCTCGGGAACTTTTATGCATGCGTCTGTATATTCTGCTAATTCTCCGCCAGTTTTGCCTGTCAAACCTAAAACCGGTATGTGGAGAGCCTTGGCTGTAACAGCAGCATATATAATATTCTTACTGTTTCCCGATGTGGAAATGGCAAGGAAAGAGTCGGCGGGTTTGGCATAACCATATACTTGCTGGGCAAAACAAAGGAGTGGAGACCTGTCATTAATAAAAGCCGTTGTCAAGGCTGGATGTCCATCAAGGGCTATAGCTGGTAACGCACCTTGAAGAGACTCCAATAAATCAGGGCTTTTCTGATAAGACACTGCTTTCAATTCTTCTTTAAAGTCGTCGCTTAAAGTCCTCTTTTTCTTAAAACCTTTCATCAATTCACCGACAATGTGCTCTGCGTCTGCAGCGGAGCCTCCATTTCCAGCTATTAAGAGTTTGCCTCCCCTTACATAAGAATCGGCTATATAATTATAGACGCTATATATATCTTTCTTGCATTCATCCAAAACAGGATAACGTTTTATTAAGTCTTCGAGATAATCCATACAGATTTATTTTTTCGTTAAATACTCAAAATCTTTTCGCGGGCTATATTGCACAGGGTCATAATATACCACAGAGGTTCCCTGATGCTCAAAATTAAAAGGCACTGTCATTAGGTCAAGGGCCTTAATCAATGCATCTTGTTTTTCTTTTTCGCAATAAAAAAGTAAAAAGCCGCCACCTCCTGCTCCAAGAAGTTTACCACCAAGGGCACCGGCATTAATTCCAGCCTTATACAAGTCATCTATTTCGGATGAGGATATTTTTGAGCCTGTCTGACGTTTTAAATTCCAGGTATAATCCAACAATCTTCCAAATTCATTTATATCAGCATGGTTATCCTCTAATATTCTCTCAGCTTCGTCAACAAGATCCAACATGTCCAAATATTGTTTTGTCTTATCTTCAATCGACTGTAGCGTATCTTTCTGGATATCTGAGGAGAATCTTGATATTCCTGTATAAAAAAGCAACAAGTTTTCATCTAATTGTTTCTTTCTTTCAGGGCGCATAATTATAGGTGTAACCTTAAAATCATCCTCTTTGAAATCAATTCTATTTAAACCTCCGTATGCCGCAGCCACTTGGTCTTGCCATCCCCCCTGCTCTTTACACAAAACCCGCTCCACATATATTGCGTCTTTAGCCAACTGTTTATCGCTCACTCTCTTTCCTTTTAAAGCATAAAAAGCATTAAGCATACCAACAGCGAACGTAGAACTTGTGCCAAGACCTGTCCTGGCAGGTAAATCACCCTCGTATGTCAGTCTGATTTCGTGCATGTCAAGGTATTTCATAGTCTCACGGATAGAAGGGTGAACAATGTCATCGAGACTGTTGACTCTTTCTATCTTATTATATACGAGTTCTGACAAATAATTATGAAATGGGGGAATATGTCGCACATTAACATAACAAAACTTATCAAACGTTGTAGAAATTACAGCGCCTCTATGCTTATTGAAGAAATCCGGGACATCGGTTCCTCCTCCAAAGAACGACATACGGTAAGGTGTTCTTGTTATTATCATACTTTTTTTACTCGATAAGAATTATCATATTTTTTCGTGGCAAAGTTACACTTTTTTTCCCATATCACAAAATATTAAGCAAGAAAATTTCAAGATAAGACAAAAAAGTGATAATATCACTCAAAGGGTACCGCTCGTAGCACTCCAAAGGGTACCACCCATAGCACTCAAAGGGTACCACCCATAGCACTCAAAGGGTACCACCCATAGCACTCCAAAGGGTACCACACATAGCCTCCAAAGGGTACCACTCATAGCATACTGTGAATAGAGTCTGTTACACATAAGAATAGTCTTTTATCAAAAACAGCACCGTTCCTTTTGTTTTTCTGAAATAATTGATTTATTTTGCAATTGGCATATTGCCATTAAATAAATTAATTTAATTTTATGAATAAAAAAGTACAAATCATGAAATTGAAAATGATTATTCAGATGCTGGAGAGCGGCGCCTCACAAAACGCTATAGCCCGTGAGATCCACTCCAGTAAGAGAACGGTGTCCCGCTACATAAAAGCGGTGAAAGACACCAAGTTGAGCAACGAGGAGCTTCTACGTCTCCCAGACGCTGAATTGGAGGCTCTTCTACAGCCGAAGTCCGCACCTCCTCCAGCAGACGAGAGGAAGACGGAACTTGATTCCCTAATGCCTGAGATAGTCAGGCGGCTCTCAAAGCGTTATGCCAACGTGCAGCTTGTTTACTGTGATTTCTAATCAAGCAATGCCCTCAAGGCTATGGCTACACCCAATTCAAGAAGTATGTGAAGAATTACTGCTATTCCCACAGTTACTCTTACCACAACACATACCAGGAATGGCAGATAGATTTTGCCGGCGACCCTCTGTACCTGACAGCAGGCAGACGGGCGAGTCTATAAAGGTTGTGGTTCTCGTATGCGTGATGCCATACAGCCAGCTGCCGTTTATGATGGCGATTCCTAATGCTACTACAGAATGCTTCTTTAACGGTCTTAACAAAGGACTGGAATATATGGGAGCACTGTCAGGTATTGCGAAGAGCGACAATATGAAGCAATAGGTGAAGAAAAGCGACCGCTACTGTCCTACGCTAAACGACGCATGCACGGAATGGGCTGTTTATTACCAAATCGGAGTCACGGCCTTGCCGGGTCAGGAGACCCAGAGACAAGGGGCCTGTAGAGTCGGCATTCAACCAGCTTTACAGCTTTACAAATTTATATATGCCCGCATCCAAGATGAGAGGCACTATACATTAAGCTCGCTCAATGACCAGTTGGTCAACACTTCCTCACACATAGATTTGAAAGGTGAATCAATGCGAAAAAGACGGAGAAGATACGACTCCGTGACAACGTGAAACATCAATCTGAAAACATAGTTTTTTAGAATGAGAAAACAAGGAAAACTTGTCTCGCTTAACAACGTGTGATATTAATCTTTAAGGGGTATCGCAACAAAGAAAATTGCGATACCCTTAACACGCTTTTTGGCGGTACCCTTTAAATTGATACAGGTGGTACCCTTTCACCGCTATAATCAGTTTATCACTTTACTTTCGGCATTTTCTTTGAAAAAGTTGCCGAGTTCTGAAAAAATATTACTACCTTTGCATATGGCTCTGAGTTTGTTACCTTTGTTTTTTATTGTTTATTTTCACTGCAAAGATACTCATTTTCAATGATATACGCAAACTTTAGATCCTTTTTCTTTCATTATTTTATGTTAAGTATTTTTACTTTTATACCCTCGTTTACTTGCGAAAGTTCAGTAAATAAGAAAAAAAACATAAAGAGTTTGGTTTTAAAACAAAATTATATGTAATATCATTTCAAAGGATATCAATTATTTAAGGAAATCCTCACGATTCAGACGATCTATAGTCTGCTTATTTTCTTGATTTCACTCCAAAACCCCATAAAAAGCTCCCCATCGCATCTTAAATATCCATTTGTTATAAAGTCCAAATTTATTAAACTTATCTTTTTTCTTTAATCTTTTATAGAATTTTATCGGTTCAATCTTCCTGTTTGACACTATAATTCTGCCAAAGGGGGAGTTAGGATATTCTTTTATTTCAAAGCTCCATCGTTTCTTTGAGCCTTTGTTGCTGGCATATTCCCAAGGATAATCGCCATATTGCGAGGGATCGCGAAAAGGCTGAATGCCATAATTATGACACAGAATACTCAATACAGACTGATCTTCCCTGTGAGCGACGAAATTAGAATTTTCCACTAAATCGGTGTAGTTATCGCCGTGCAAATTCACAATATCCTTGCAAGCATCAAGCCACTCCTTAATAAAATTGACAACAAAATCACATTTCCTCATCAATATATAACTACCAAGGATTTGATGGTCTTTATCGCCCTTATAACCCATCCGCTGCATTGTCTCTCTTTTCGTCCACTCGCATTCGAACAGTGGCAATTCAAAGCACATTATCCCTCTATCTTCGGCAGATTTCTCTAATGAATCAATCAAACTCGTAATACATCCGCAAAAAAAAGAGCCACTATCGGTATACATCAAATATTCGCCATCGGAGAGAGACTCTAACGTCTTTAAAATTAAATAGGGTTTCCACAGCCACAAGCCTGCACCGCGCTTTATAGAAAAAATCTCTGAATTTTCATCGATAAACGACTGCTCTATATCTTTGGGTGAATATTCTATCACTTCATCAGCCTTGCCGTAGCGCAATGCCGTAAATGAATTGTATTTCCTTTGTAACTCGAATTTCGAATCGCAATAATTTATACATACTATTTTTTTTTCTTTATACATTGTAATAATTCGTTAAAAATTTGACAATCACGCCGCATAGGCGACGCCCTAATATAAGAGTTTTTTTTTGAAATCGTTGATATTTAATAGTTTTATTCATGTCGCTAATGTTTGAGTATTTTCTACTGCCAAGTTACTGGAATCAGCAGTTTGTCAAATTTTAGCTACTTCTTGAATTATCTAACACTATTTTTGATACCACTTTTCTAGTCATTTTTATGACCCAGGAAGCCCTTCCGAAAGGAGGTAAAACCCAGTCAAAGGCATGGTTCTTTGTTGAAAATTAAACATATATTTAAAAAATCACTAAGTATTGATTAAAAATTACTTTATATTCAAACGTTTTTTTACTATGTCAACACACTTCGCTCTCTCTTGCCTATTTATACCTAAGAAAAAAATAATAGCAGCAGTCTGCACGTATACTATAGAAGCGAAAAGAACAAACGATATTAAATTGTTTCCAAAATACCGACTTATGAAAAGAGGTATAACAAGCGATAACAGAGACACTTGCACTGCAGGAATCAGCACTTTGCGCATAAAATTTAGAATGTTAATTGATATCAGTTTTCTAAGCATTGCAAGGCGGATGATTATGCTGGCAAACGACACGCATATTGCCACATAATATATCGACTCTGGCACCATTCCCACATTATATAATATATATGTAATTGGCAATATCATTATAACCACGATGGAAATCACGATGCAATAATTCTTTATCTTGTCTGTGGCCTGCGCACTGATGTCTAAAGGATAAGCCAGGACATCGCAATATGCGTATATAAGCATCAAAATAAAGAAATAGGTGGTGTGCTCGGGCACCTCTTTCAGCCATAAATGCATTATATAGTCAGCCTTCAGCAAAAAGGGAAGCGAAAACAAGAATATCAGAAAAAAGGATATCTTGCATACAAAAAATATCAATGTATGCATCTCGCTTAAGTCTTTGGAGGTGTATGACTTTATTATTTGAGGATTGGAGGCTAACTGAAAACTGCTGCAGAAAGAGCGGATACCGGAATAAGCCTGATAGGCCACCGTATATGCGCCATTGACAATAGGGCCGAAAAACAAATTTATAAGGATATTGGCTCCTTGAATGAAACAGAGTATCGCGCCATTCGACAACATATTCCAACTCGCGAATTTCAACATCTGAAAATATAGTGGCCGCTCAAAATGCATCACCATCTTCGACTCTGGGTATTTTACCCTGCAATAAACTAAAGAAATTATGCGATACAAAATTTGAACAAACAACAAAAAAAGTGCGTAAAACAGCAGTTTGTCATAACTGATAAAGGTAAGCGAATAAACCAAGGCAAGCCGCACTACAGCCTCGGTAATTGACAGTACGGCAATCCAAGACATATTCTCATGAGCCACCAACAAGGCATTGTAAGGCGCATTCAATATACTGACGACACAGCTGATTATTGAGATGTGAAACACATATACTGCCACTGTCATACGCTCTGCTGGAATGACGAGTTTGTTGGCAACAAACCAATATCCCAAAGTCTCTGCAAGGAGCAAAAAAACAAAACCTATCGAAAACTGTATCTGCGCAAAAGCATTAAACACTTTCCCAAGTTTCTCCCGGTTATTCCGGCCTAACTCTATCGACATATAACGCTGACCAGAGGAACTTAATGAAGAGGTGATAATTGAGAGCATCGCAGTTACACCACCCACTGCTGCATACACGCCAAAGTCCGACACTCCCAAGATACTCAATGTCAATCGGGATGTATACAAGGACACAAGCAGTGTGAAAATCTGGCGTATATACAAATATACCGTGTTCTTTAGCAGCCGTTGTTTATTTACATTATCACTCATAAATATTATCTTACACCAGTATCATTTATTATTTATCTTATTCATTAAATGCATATATTCAACAGAGTAGTTTTATAAAATTAACTCTAATCAATATACAAAGATTATCCGAATTTAAAGATAACGCAGACTCCGCATCTTTTTTAGGTTTGCCTAATTTGAGCACTCCATCCTTATAGTCCTTAATTGTAAGACAACCTGTTTGATAATAGAAGAGACCGCTGTCTTGCAAACTTACTTCTGAGTTTTCGAGCTTGCTCTCCGTTATAACTCGATTTTCAAAAAGTTCCTTCTTTCCCTTGTCCTTTTTAAGCACTTCATAAAACATCTTACCAATACCTCTATATACCCAATAATAAAGAATACTCTTGGCCGAGAGTGCGCAAACTAATCTCAGCGCTCCTTTCCTTAATTTCCTTATATTCTCAAAACTGCCCATATTATAAAACCTCCTTTTTCCCTTTCAAATATGCAACGACTGTTAACGTCAAGGATTGCTTACAACAAATATGCATTTTACCTCTAAATCAAATTTATCAAATCAAAATACATATATCTTGTTTTCAAGGGTATTTTTACTTTCACATTATCTGCTTCTTGGATTTCGGATGAAAACAGGCAAGCAAAACCGTTCTTTTCATAAAAAGAGAGTGTCCTCTCATTATTTAGTGCGTCAACAGCAATATATCTACAAGCACTTACATTCTCAGGTAAAGTAACCCATGATTTAATTATATCCATCATTTCTGTTCCAATACCCTTGTTAGAAAACAGAGTGTTCACACCTAATCTGCCTATTAAAATTGCAGGGTATCTTCTTAGTCTCTTTTCTTGAGGATAACTTTTAAAAATCTTTTTACGTCGCTGGTTTGGCAATAAATCAACTCTTACACTTTCATTGGAAAGTGTAAAAACACAAACTATTGTCTTTGGGTCTTCATCCAAAATATAGCAATAATTCTTACTCAGCAGAGCCTTTTCGTATTGTAAGCAATCATTCTTAAAGAAATCATCAAGTTCCTCATTGCCACAAGAAAAGCTGTCACACGACATTATTATATCGTGCGTTAATACTTTTAATGAACATTTCTCCTGAAGAAAACCCATAAAGCAATTTTAGAGATAGCCTAATTTACGAGACTTCTCCAGCATTTTTCTACAAGCTTCCCTCTGCTTGCTGAAATCAATCTTCTTAGGATTTCTCTCAGCTTCTTCTGCTAAGCGAACAAATCTCTCTGCCGCCTCACCCGTCAGAATGGGTATTGGTCTAATTGGTGTTGCCATCGTCCCTAATTTTATTTATCGGGGCAAAGGTAAGAAGAATTTTGGATACCACCAAAAAAATGGCAGTTATTTTACAATTTACATCAAATTATTTTTATAAACTTTACTTATCCTTGGAGAATTTTTTCAGCCGACGAGCTTCTGATACAACTTGAACAACTCTTATATGTCTCATAAAATTCTTCATACTGCCAAATAATTCGGGGAAAATCTTTAGAAATCATCATATTTCAATTTTTACCGCCTGCCAATACAATATTCAAGGGATTTCAATGTTTTTATTATAAAACGAAAAGTCTATGAATATATATATACTGCTTTGTTGCGGCTCGTTCCTGCTCAGCCTCGTGTGCGGAATAATTTGCATACCGCTGATACTTAATTACTGCAAGGAGCATAATATCTATGATATGCCCAACCAGCGCAAGGTGCATAAGACATTGATTCCACGCTTGGGCGGCATCTGTTTCCTGCCCTCGATGCTACTGGCACTCTTCATCGCGCTTAAAGTGATGAATTCCAATATGGGAGGCGAAATTACACTGAGCCTGTGGAGCATCTATTTCCTTATCGGATGCCTCCTGATTTACGGCATAGGCATCATCGACGATATCATCGGAGTGAAGCCGAAAACAAAATTCATAGTGCAGATAATTGCGGCGTGCTTCCTGCCCTTGTCAAGCCTGTATATCAATAATCTCTATGGTTTCCTCGGAATTTGGGAGATACCTTATTATGTGGGTATGCCGTTCACCGTGTTTGTCATCGTGTTTATCGTGAATGCGATGAACCTCATCGACGGCATCGACGGACTGTGCGCCGGGCTTGCGATAATCGCTTTCTGCGGCTTTATCTATATCTTCGCCCAACAACAGGTGTGGCCGTTCTGCATCCTTATCTCCGGCATCATCGGAGTGCTGGTGGCATACAGCTATTTCAATCTCTTCGGAAAGGCGGAGAAGAACCGTAAGATATTCATGGGCGACAGCGGCAGTTTGACGATAGGCTATATCCTGGCGTT
>Ga0065709_1029937_pt1 | contig 10771 bp, 6 predicted proteins | sample Hoacrofraction14_2_FD_59096 | JGI IMG/M metagenome (GOLD analysis project Ga0065709, IMG submission 59096) | Hoatzin crop microbial communities from Cojedes, Venezuela, sample from fiber fraction 14 v1 | ecosystem: Host-associated > Birds > Digestive system > Esophagus > Crop | place: Venezuela... | reverse complement strand
GTTGAGCAACTAAACTTTATCACAAATGAAGTCCCTATTGTTATTTTTCACGAATCGCCGATTCCTACTGTATCTTTACGCTAGCATCCTAATAGCACAGAAGGTGTTAAAATATTTTGACACCATCTGTGCTATTTTTTTGACACCTCAACGTACCATGGCCTGATTATTTCTTCTGGGGAATATACGTGCCATTTATAATCTCAAGATCAAGATAACATGCAAAACACCGTCGTATGGGTGCTGTAAAGCAAATCAGAAAGGGGGCTCGGCAGTATGCGGTACGTAACATTGGATGAACTCAGGAAGCGTTTTTATACGGACAGCTATGAGGAGTTCTATGAGAAGGTCATAGAGGGAGTAAATAAAGGGACCCTTATACCCGTCAAGCGCTCAAAGTTTAATGGAATGAACCCACCGCTGAAAACCAAATATTTAGAAAAAACCGCGAAAGAAAAAGACGAAGAAGCGCTGGCCGGGCAGGCAGAGGTGCTGAACAACGAGCTTTGGCATCTCAACCGGAAGATGAAGGCGGCGTACTACTTTAAAAACCTTCCGGAATATGTTCAGGATCGGGAAGACGTGCTGGCGTTATCAGCGTTTTTAGATCGGTTTGATGCTGAAAATGAGCCGCTTTTATCCGTCAATGAACGCTGTTATGAAATCTGGCAGGATGAAAAGAAGATCGAGATCCCTTCCCGACGGGGAGCCAGGATTCTGAGCAACTGCGGCCTTACGCTGTCAGACCTTGGAATGTACCAGACCAGCGAGCCTCTTGCTTATTACTCCCGGACAGAAAGTACGCCGCAGACGGTTTTGTTTATCGAAAATGAAGACCCTTACTATGGGTTGTGTCGCCATCTGCGGCAAGGCAGCCGGACCGTACTCGGACGCAAAATCGACACGATTGTCTACGGTGCGGGGAAACGTATCAGTCGTCAGGTTAGCGGGAGTTTGTCCGAGGGCGGCATCGAACAACATATCTTTCACGGAGACAACACGCTGCTGTACTGGGGCGACATTGACTATGCCGGCGTTGAGATCTTTGACAAACTGAGGGAAAGCATCCCGAGCTTGCAGCTGTTTCCGGAAGCCTATATAAGAATGGTCCGGAAGTCCCGTGCTTATCCGGCAGCCGGGATCATGAAGGAAAAGCAGAGTGAAAAACCGCTGGATTCACTCAGAAGCATCTTATCAGCAGAGGATATGATCTATGTTCAGGATCTGCTGGAGCACAAGCATTTTATCCCCCAGGAGATTCTGAATGTTAAAGACTATTGATACAGAGGGAGACGATGAGACGCGTGAGAGATGAAACAGACGCCCGGAGAATCGGAAGTTATGACGGCAACGCGGCAGCAAACGGCCCGGACACGGAGGCATTGGCCATAGACCTCGCTTTTATGGGGAACACCCACAAGAGAATCCACACCATTATCGGATTTTGCTACCTGACACTGGTCGCTGAGCGGCTAGGCTGGGGGACTTATGGAATCAAAGAGTGGGGACAGCGTTTTTCTGTCCTGTTTGCCGCCTTCCGATATATTGTCAAGAACACGAATGCGCTGACACCGGCCACGCTGGATGAGATCCGCATTTATTTGTGGGAGATGAACGAGCAATACTGGCATTTCCCCAATGAAGAATTCTGCGCGAAAGATGACGAAGGAAAAGACATCGCGGATTTCGTGGTCGAGAAAGCTCTGATGAACCGAAAGATCCTTGATACCTGCCAGACTTTCAGCTACAGCACCGGGCAGATGGAGAACATACAGGAAGTGCTGATCAGTGCCAGACGTAACGCCGAACGGGAAGTTACCGTTTATGAGGCAACCAGCTACGGGATACAACTGATGCTTTCGACCAAAGAGGTTTTTGAGAACCTCAACATCAGCATGTTGCAGCTTGTGACCCGGGCGCAGCTACAGGATGGCGAGTACAAAAAAGCGCTGGACATGACTGAAAACATTCAGGTCCGTGTTCGAATGGAACAGATCAAGGTGGAGGAAGAGATCATCGAGGTGCGTCGCAACCCGGAAATGATTGACGAATCAAGGTATACGGAAACCCGCGAGAGGGTCGACAATGAAATCGATACAGCCCACGAAGAATTTCAGGAGATACTCAGCCAGGTGGAGAAAACGCGGCAGACCATGATCCATGCCCGCGAGGCGGGACAGCTTTCCCCAAAAGAAGAGGAGAACCTGGTCGCACTGGAAAAAACGGCCCAATGTCTTCCCAGGATTATTTCAGGTCTCTTAGAGCTATTGAAAACCCGGCGAAAACTTTCAGACACCATCCAGGAAGAGAGGGAAAACTATCTTCGCTATTTCCGGACCGAGAGGGTATCGATCGAGCGGGATGTGATCCGCGTCATACGTGATGACCCGAAACGGTTATATGATTTCCTGTTTCCGCTGTTCAAGCGCCGGATGGACAGGATGTTCACACCGGTCGATCTGGCTCTTATCAGCACCAAAAGCGCACCCCCGGAAATGGCGGAAGAAGAGACCCTCGCTGCCGTCGACGAAGAGGAACTGGCACGACAGCGTGCAGCGGAGAAAGAATTCAGAGATACAGAAGAAAGGTATGTTTTTGCCAACGCGGATGTGATCCGAAGCCTGGAACAGAAGATCCTGCTCAGTGAACTGATTCGAAAAGAGCCGCCGCCTTCACTCAGACATTTTCAAAACTTCCTTATCCAGCTTTACTCGATTTATCTTTCCGGCGGGGATAAAGATCAGGCAGATGAAAGCAGCGGGCATATAGAAGGCTGCTACAGGGAACTGGCTCGTGCCATGCAGCAGAATCATGTCGAACTGCAGGAGACTGGGGAAGAAGAGGTTTGCGAGATCCGATACGAAGAGAAAACAGAACTTGCTGATTACGATAATACGGTAAGTGGAGGCGAGTCCGAACGCCCGGCTTACAGGACCGGAATCTTCAAAGTTACCTTTTCAGACCTTCAGTTCAGCAATGAAACCGTCAAGAACGCAGGTTGAATCATAATAGGGAGAGGCTATGTCAGAATATCAATCGAGCAAAGTAGATACTGCTGCGGCAGCGATGGCCCAGCTTCTTCGAAACAGGGTGCTGAATCGCAAGAATGCCCCGGAGATACTTATAGCGTATGAGAACTCCTTCGCTATCCAGGAAATCGTGCGAAAGCAGTGCGAGGCCCTGGAATGCCATGTTATACATGACCGGACAGGTGTTTACCTTGTACCGGATCTGGAAAATACCTTCCTCGGGTACAATCCGTCTTCGCTTGTTCAAGCCATACTCGGGACCGGAAAGACCGTAGAGGACCTGAACATTCCTCTTGTGATCGTATTTGTACTGCTGCATCAGCTTTTTGACGGCGGCAGCGGTAATGTACAAATCCGGGAAAGCATATGGGTAAATGATCTCGTCAGGGTGGTAGACGATGAGATCAAACAGTTCGCTTCTGTGGCTACACCGGAAATCGAGGAAGAAGACAACATACCGTATAAAGCAATCAGTCAGGAATGGTGCAAGTGTCCGTGGGGCGACGATACGCCCAGTACGGGCACAAAATGCGGTTTGGTAAGAAAGACGCTGATCTTTTTAAAGACACAGGAATTAATCACATTGACGGACAACAAGAAACGTGTATATCCGTCTGACCGGCTGAAAGCACTGATGGCCCAGGAAGTTTTACAGCAGGAGCGATTCCAGCTGTTGCTTACGCGGCTGAGCGGCGGGAACGAACAGAGGGAGGAGGTTTCATGAGCGGCATTACGACTATCCGGTTAAGCAATTATCGCTACAACGATGGACTTTACCAGATTCCGGACCTGATACTTTCGCCGGAAGGGGTGCATACACTGGCTCTTTTGGAGAACGGATCCGGTAAGACCTTTATGTTTCATGCCATTCTTTCCACGATGCTTTCCGGTACAAGAAACTGGACGGCCGGTCGCCCCTACAGAGATCTGTTTCATGAAAAGCCATCTCTGACGGCCATCGAATGGGAGATGGAAAACGGCGCCGGGTATTTTATTCACGGTACGATTGGCCGAAAAATCCGGGCGTCGGCTGTTGCCGGTGACAGTAACCAAAGCGCGAAGACCGGCGATAGCCTGGAAGTGCATGCATTTACCTTTCATTCCCGTATCTGGGTGGATATCAGCACACTGCCATTTACGAAAGAGAACGGTCTCGGCGGTCGGACTCCGGAGAGCATACAGGGATTTGAAGAGCGGCTGGAAGGCCTGTGCGCTCAGATCGAAAAGGGGTCTCTTAAGTTTTACAACTTCATGGATCCGCGCCAGACGAAGAATTATCTGAACACACTGATTGCTCACGGCATCGATGTGAGCCTTATGAGGCAGTGCGCCGAACTGAGTCAGAACCGGAGCGAGGACGGCCTCTCTGACATGATCAAAGGCTGCGAAAAGACAGACGATCTGGTCTGGAAGAAGCTGATTCCCGAAGTGGAGAAGAAGATCACGGAGGAAGCAGAGAACACGGCAGCCTCGACGATCACAGCACTTCGGGAAGAAGTCAATGGCGTCATGAGAGAATACCGGGATAACGCAGGACTGATACATCAAAAGGCAGCCTTCGATGAAACCATCGCCTTTCTGGATGAGCTTACCGTTAAGGAGACAAAACTTCAGCAAAGCAGATCGGATTTGCTTAAAACCAGGCAACTGAAAGGCGAGCTATACTACCAGGCTCTCTGGGGAAAAGAAGCGTGTATTAAGAAAACCGACGATCTGGAAAGCGAGAGTGCCAGCTTACAGCAGGAGATCCGCGACCTTTGCGCCGAAAAGGCCTCGAAAGAAGTGTGGGAATACAAGGAAGCTTTTGAAAAAGCCGACGCCGCATTGAAGGAGGGGCAGAAGGAGCTGCATGCGATTAAATGCCAGGAGGAAGCGGCCTTGCGGCAATATCATCTTCAGAATATGGCCAGGGACCAGATTGAAAACGACCGTTTGGGCGCAGAGTTCCATGCCAGAGAGGAAGAAGTCAAACGACTGAAAGAAGGCAGTGATAAGGGGCTGACCATGCGTACAGCCGGACGGCTCTTATACGATCATTATGCCGCAGAAGAAGACAAAAATCGCGAGACAGTAACTCAATGTCAGGAAGAGATCCGGAAGCTTGGGATCAGCAAAGAAAAACGGAAGGACGACAAGAGGAAAAGGGACGAGCAGAAGCAGAAGGCAGCAATAGTAATCGGAACCCTGAAAGAAAAGATCAGTATATTTAACACGGAACTCACGCGTTACAACGACAGGATCGGAGAGGAAAATGTCGAGGAGCTCGGGACAGCTAAAAGCGTTCAGCTTACCCTAAACCTGGCGGGCCTGATCGATGATCAGCAGTTCCGGTCAGCGCAAGAATATCATGAAGGTCGGGTAAAGAGCGCGGAGTTTTCACTGGATAAGACGGAAGCAGCGCTCAAAGAGATCGAATCAGAGATTAGAGACACAGAAAATAGTCTGAATGAAATCCGTGACACATTGATGCGCCTTACGCTCATGCTGGAAGACTGTGAGGAACGGCAAAGAAAGTATGACGCGGATATAAATGTGCGCCGGCAGATCGCGGACAGTTTTCAACTTGCACAGACCTCGTTCGAAAATAAAGAAGGACTTCTTGAAGAGCTTGACTCACGGATGCGTGTCAAAAGTGCGAAGATAGAGGAACTGAAAAAGACCCGTGAGCGCCTGCAGGAGGAGATCGAGAGGCTGAGAAAACGGGAATTCGTCTCCTTTGATCAAGAGTTTTTGAAGGTACTGGACGAAAAGGGAATCAACTATATCCGTGGTGATCAGTATCTCTTCGAGAGCGGGTTCGATCAGGAGCTTTTTACCCACAACCGGCATCTTCCGTACTCTATTATTCTTCAGGACCGGAGAGACTTTGAAAAAGTCCGCGCATTGGGAATCTGTTCTTCTCAGCCAGTCCTGCTTCTTGAGCGGGAGAAGGCCGGTGAAGAGATTACCTGCGAAAATCTCTATACGGGCTTCCCGAAGGAATATCAGACGAAAGAAGCGATTGATCAGACACTTAAAAGCAAAGAAGCGCAGGCAGAAGAGACCGAAGAAAACATACAGGAATTACAAAATCAGCTTCGGGAATATGAGGAAGGGAAAAAGCAAATCGAGCAAACAACGGCTACGGCTACAGATATAGCCGAAAACAGGCAGAGGCTTGCAGAAACTCAAAAAACCAGGCAGGAAAAGGAAGAACTCCAAACACAGCGTCAGATCAAACTCGTTAAAAACCAGGAAAAGAAAGAATCGTTAGTAAACGACCGAGATGTCTATAAGGCGGCGCTGATTGAAGCACAGGACGGCCTTGATTATTTTCAGAAGATTCGGGACGATTACCGTAGGTTTGAGGAACACATCAGCGAGTTATCGAGAAACGAACAACTCCTCCATACGATTGACGTTGAAAATCAGAGAGAAGAAAAGATTCAGGCGGAAGAAGACCGCCGAAGCGATGATCTCACAGAACAGCGTCTGCGGGCCGCAGCACGCCAGAGGGCTAGTCGGGAACAGGCCGATCGCTTTGAAAGTTATAAAGCGGAGTTGATTCCGGATGATTCGACGCTGCGGGAACAGACCTGTGAGGCGTTGCTGAACATATATGAAGAGTGTAAGAAGGAGGACCGCGAGCTTTCCGAGGCGCTGGAGCAGTTCGAGAAGGCCGGAGTAAACTTTAAAAACAACACAGACGCTCTCAAAGAGAGGGGCAGGGAATATGGTCTCAGAGAGAATGAATGGAAAGATACGGTCCTTAATGAAGAGACATTGATCCGGTATAAACAGTGCTCTCAGGAGATGAAGGAACAGAGAGGAGAGAGCGAAGAAAAGACAGCCCAGCTAAAAACCGCGGCTGACAAAAAGGAAGAGCTTTATGAGAAAAGTGAAAAAGATACCATCAATGAGTATGGCGCAGTTCTGGAGAAAGACGAGATCCGCGACATAGATCACAAAGCCTGGATCAAAGAAAGAGAAGAGAGGCAAAAGACCATCAGGCGGGAGATCAGCGCGGTCGGACAAAATAAAGACAGTTACAGTGACTGTGTATCAAAGCTGGAAGGGTATGCAGCAGCGGGCGTTAAAACCTCCGATGAAATGGCAGAGATTCTTCCGCCGGAAGAAGTCAGGCAAAGACACAGCGCCTTGAATGCCGAAGAACAAAAGTATGACAGAGAAGTCCGTCAGAGGACTGGTGATGTAAACAATAGCCTCAATAATCACAGCCAAAAAATCCAAAGTCAGAATAAAGAAGGCAGCCTTAGCCAGTTACAGAGTGCGATCGAGAACCTGAAAGACTTTGCGTGTAATGAAAAAAGGACAACGGGACTGCTGGACCGTATTGCAGGCATCAAGAAGACATTATCCGATCTGATCCTTCATGCCCAAAACGAAGTGGCAAAATTCACAGATGAGAAAGAACGGACCGTCAGCTTACTTCTCGGGCACGTCCGGATGGTCAACAGCGAATTGAAAATTATGGGCGAAGGGTCTTATGCCAGGATCAATGGGAGACGTGTTCAGATGTTCGCTATCTCTGTTCCTGACTGGGATCAACACAAAGAAGAATATCGTAACAACGCTAGGGAATACCTGGACGAGATACTTAAAAAAGGCATGCAGCAGGTACATGACGATCCGACTAAAGAGATCGATGGAGTGAGATTGTATCAGCAGGTCGTGGGCACCGGGAAGATTACAATCTCAGTCAACAAGGTGGAAACAATCGGCGAGGTCAGAAAGAAGTCCTGGGAGAAGATCGCACGGTTCTCCGGCGGCGAAAATACACTGGCAGCCTTTATCCTGTACATATCGCTCCTGTTTTACCATAAGGGAAGCGATCCCAAACTGAAAAATACCCGGACGAGCGTTCTGATGGATAACCCCTTCGCCAAGATGCAGTCAGGCCACCTGGTAGAAACCATGACGCAGATCGCCGACTACTGCAATGTCAGCCTGTTCTGCACGACCGCTATTGCAAACGAATCCATCCGTTCGTACTTCCCAAACGTAATCTGCCTCGGAGTGCGGCAAACACTTCCAGGCTCTAAGATTCGGGGCGTTCTCGTAGAAGAAGAGCAGGAATACACAAAACACACACCAGCCGCGATGCATGCACTGCGATATTCATATGAGACGGTCGAGAGTTGATCAGGGGGCCGATCAGGACGGATGAAAAAATTGCAGAATCGGTAACCAACTGGTATAATCAAGTTTGCCAAATGACTTTTTGTTTTTGGGAGGGATGAGCATGAAAAAATATGTGAGAAGTCTGCTGACGGTGTTTATTGCACTGATGTTGCTTGTGGCATTCAGGCCGGCGACTGCTGAGGCGAAAAAGATTACCGTGGTGTCGAAGGCAGTGCACAAAAGTTATTCTAACGGGAAACTTTCAAGCGAAAATACGGTGACGTACAGTTATAATAAAAAGGGCCTGCTTGCGAAGAAACGCACATACAACACAGATTATTATGGCTCTATAGCGGGCGGTTCTTATTCTGATACCAAGTACAATTATAATAAAGCCAATAAACTAATTAAGATAACAGAAACGAACGCAGGGACGGGATACAAAAATGTTTTTAAAATAAGCTACCGGAAGAACGGGCATATAAAGAGCACAGTTCGAAAAGAAACGAATGGTGCGAGCAGCACTTATAAGTATTACTATAAATCTGGGGCGAAAACCCCTTATAAGGCAGTGTGTATTGAACCCGATCTGTATAGTGATAGGATAACAACAATTTCGTATACGTATGATAGTGTATTGGGGATTGTAAAAGCTACAGAAACAGATATCGCCACAGAGTCGCCCATTAATGCTCCGTCATGGGAATATAATCGGGTATACTATACGTCAGGCACGTTGGCGGGATTTGCTAAAAGCGGTCTTGATTATCATACGTTATTCGAATGTAAGTATTCAACGTATAAGAAAGGCCTATATATCACCTGCACGGAGAATCGCGGCGCGGCAGGAAAGATATATTCCACCTATACCTTGAAGAATATAGAAGTTAAAAATTCTTTAGCTGATTACATCCAAAAACAGCAATACTGCATTAGAGGTGGTCTGTCTATGCCAGGCTACTATGGAATGATATATTGAGCACATTTTAGATAGAACTCAGAGTAGTTATTACATTTTGGCAGAATAGCGCGTAGCGAAGAGGCTGCCTGTAATTGTGTCAGCACTATGGTTAAGTGCTGTGTATGTAAGTAGGAGGAAGAACCAATGGCTTTGATTAAGTGCCCTGAGTGTGGAAAAGAAATATCAAGCTTGGCGCCATCGTGCCCTAATTGTGGTTACCCGATGGACACAAGGACTGTATATGCTACGCCAGAGGATGCGAAACCAATGGATGGAGAAATCCCATCGGCTAATACACCAAGAGCTGCATCCGGTAAAAAGAAGGGCGTAATTTTGGCAGTAGTTGGCGTGATCTTTGCGTGTGTCGTTGGACTTGGAGCATATAGGCATTACAATGTTATAAGGCAGGAACGTATTGCTGAATCAGAACGGTTGGCACAAATTGAGCGCAGCAAAGAATTGAATGAATTTTCTGAAAAGATGCATTTATTTGGATACCTAGCAAACATTGGTGCAGAGGATTCAAATAGAATATTAGATAAGGTGTTGCATATCTGGCGTAACAGTATTTACAAAAAGGAATCAGATTCCACAGATAATTACACAAAAGATGAGTCTGGCATATTTTATGATGACTTTAACATTGCCCTATATATGTATTATTCGAGTGCGTATTATGAAGCTACTGAACGTGGATTGAAAACCCTTATTAGTGAAGTATCTGATCTTTACGCTGAGCTCAATACAGTCCCTGAAGAGTATTCAGAATGTAAACAGGAAATAAAAGATCTTTATGCGGCATTTACTACAGTTACAAATTTTGCACTAAATACAGAAGGAAGTTATACAGTCGCATCAGAAACGGCAAGTAATAATAAGCAGGCATTTGAGCAACAGTATACTAGCTTCGAACTAGAAGTTCCGGAACTTATTGAGATTGAAGGTGTAGAACCAGCCTATGATTTCAGATGTGTACGATTTGGTATGCCTATGGTAGACGTGGTGAAATCGGAAAGTGACAATTATGGTCTGGTCCAGGATGAAGACTATTCCCCTTTAAGATATAATGATGTTGATTTGAAAGGAATCAATTGTACAATAGTTTATTGGCCTGACTTTGCGACGGAACTTCTCGAAAAAATAATAATAAGTTTTGATACCGCAGACCCTGATAAAGCAGTTGAATTGCTTAAATCAATATATGGTGACACGTATTCGGATACTGATCGTACAATAAATGCAACTGAAACACATTGTGCTATCCAGGTGAAGATCAATTGGACTAAAGAAGATGCGGAGGAACCATTTACTCGAATTGAACTTACAAAGATGGACTCTTCTGATCTCATAAGCGAATCTGAGACCGAGGCAGAAGTTCAGGAGTGAATCATCAAAATACGGTTGCTGATCTCATGAGCTGCCCCTGAACTGCTAGTATTTACTGCTTCTACACAGCAACGGGGATATCCGGACTTGTGACAGTGGGGCATCCTATGGGACCTTTCCTTTCTTCTGCAGAGGACATTATATCGAGCAACTCAGGGACAAGCAAGCAGAACTATCGGGGGGGGATAGCGTAAAGACACTGTAGGAAATAAGCGGTGAGACTTCACCTGTGAGACTGAAATAGAGGTATGCTGTGGTTGTGCATTGTGAATTA
>Ga0065709_1029936_pt1 | contig 10782 bp, 9 predicted proteins | sample Hoacrofraction14_2_FD_59096 | JGI IMG/M metagenome (GOLD analysis project Ga0065709, IMG submission 59096) | Hoatzin crop microbial communities from Cojedes, Venezuela, sample from fiber fraction 14 v1 | ecosystem: Host-associated > Birds > Digestive system > Esophagus > Crop | place: Venezuela... | reverse complement strand
CTGAACCTCAGCTCCTACGAGCCAAACGAAGACAGCCTCCGTGCGATAGCGGAGACCGACGCGGCAATCGCGTCGGGGGACTACGAGCTTTATGACGATGCGGCATCCCTGCTTGCTGCAGCAGGGGAGCAGGGATGAGGCTCAAAGCAACCTTTACGCCATCCTTCTCGCGGGACTTGAAGAGAATCAGGAAGCGGAAGCTCGACGAGCGCGACCTGTTGACGGTCATCGACCTCGTCATAGAGAACACGCCCGACTCGCGCGAGGAGCTTCGCCGTCGACATCGTATGCACAACCTAAAAGGGGCTTGGAAGGGCAGCAGTGAATGCCATGTCGCAAATGCGGGTGATTGGCTCGTTGTCTGGCGCGAGAGCAAGGGCATTGCGTTCTTCCAGAGGACGGGAACTCACGACGAGATTTTCAGATAGCGCATCGTGGGGATGCAATGGGCACCAACCCCTGCACTCAATGCCCCAATGCGATGCAGGGGCGTTGCCGGAGCCCTCCTATGCCGGAGCTTCATGGGCGCTTCACGTATGAGCCGCTCCGCATTGCGAGACGACCGAGACGTTTGCAAGGTAAATTCGAAGTGTTTGCCTTATGTGATCATCGAGTGGGAATAGATCACTGGTTCTACGCCATCAGACAGCATACGACCCTATGAACTGTTTTCGCAGGTAAATAAGGTCGTTTGGCGCTAACGCCCACAACGCCTTGCAACGCCAAAAACCGACCGAAGCGCGTCTTTTGATGACTTTTTGATGAGCCGATGAATGCGCAGAGGATCGCCATGATTGCATGCGATAGCACGTGCGGACGGTTGTTACACTCTAGCTAGGGCGTGGACAGTAACAGTTTCCCGCATGCATGCATCCCAAGGATGTTTCGCTCTGATGCTTGTACGCCCATGCCGGAAATGGTATAAAGTACTCGGTTGCGGTTACCGCGACCTCCAAGTAGCCGGGGGTTATCCCCCGGCAATTTTTGTATCAGAGGGAGACCTATTGAAAGAGCTGAGCATCTTTGTGGACGAATCGGGTGGCCAAGGTGGTCATTCGAAGTACTGTCTGATGACGCTCGTGCTGCACGACCAATCCAATCCGATTGACGGCAACTTGGAAAAATACGTCCAATCCCTCTCGGTATCGAATCTCGAGGACATCCCCTTTCATGCGGGACCGCTCATGAACGGGCATGGCGACTACGAGAACTACGATTTGGCCACTAGGAAGAAGCTGTTTTCGCATTTCTTCGTCTTCGCCAAATCGATGCCCTTCTTTTACAAGACGTTCACTTGCAAGAGGAGCGAGGTGTCCGAGACGGAGATCTTCGTCGCGAGGCTTCGCAAGGACCTCGCGGGGTTCCTCTCCGACAACCTTGGTTTCTTCCAGGGCTACGACAAGATCAAGATCTACTACGACGACGGGCAGCGGATGGTGAGCCGGGCGCTCCACCGCGCAATAGACTACATCCTTTCGAAAGAGGCTGTGATGTACCGAGAGGCCCATCCCGGGGATTATCGCCTGTCCCAGATTGCCGACTTCGTTTGCGCCCTTGAGCTGATCGCTATCAAATTCGAGAACGGCGAGACGACCGCGACAGACGAGAAGATGTTCGGAACATCGTACCCGTACTTCAAGCGCAACTATCTACGCCAGATCCGCAGGAAGCGAATGACATAGGAAAGTCGCTGCGGAGCCGAGGTTCGAAGCTTAAACATGCCCTTGAAATTGTCCGACAAAGCGTCTGGCATTGTCGGTTGATGCTCCCGCCGCGGGGGCGTACCCTGCAATCATCCGACAGAGCGTCGGGCGATTGAGGAAAGACGAAAGCGGGGCGGTCGGGATGGTCGAGACGTTCATGGAGAAATACAGCGTGTGGCTTACCACGATACTCGCGGCGGGCGCGGCGGTCCTGCTCGCGGCGACGTGGGAGACTATACCGATGACGCAGAAGCTCCCGGCCATGTACATGGTGGCGCTCGCCGTGCACGAATGGGAGGAGCTCAAGTACCCCGGCGGATTCGTCGAGCTCGCCGTGAACATGACCGGCGTCGAGATCAAGAACCTGGGGCTGGCCAAGCTGGGGCTGTTCGCCTTCACGCTGTGGGCGACCGTCATCCCGTTCATCGGCCACCGGGTCGGCTGGCTCGTGGCGTCCACGGTCCTCCTCGGCTATATCGAGGCCCTCGCGCACCTGGCCGCGGCCCGCGTGAGCCCCGGGCGCTTCTACTCCCCGGGGCTCGTCACGGCGCTGCTCGTGCAGCTCCCCGTCACCGTCTACGGCACGTGGTACCTCGCGTCGAACGGCCTCGTCGTCGGCGTCGAGTGGCTCTGGGCCTTCCTGTTCCTCGTGGTACCCTTGTTCGGGACCCAGGCGGCCATCGTCAAGTCGAACGGACAGAGCTACCCGGAGTTCGTGCGCAACGCGCGCAGGGCCGTCTTCACCAAGGAGGGCCGCAAGGAGACCAGGCGAAAACAGCGAGAACAGCAGGAGAAACAGGAGGGCTGAAGCAGATGGCCAGAAAGCAACCGGAGGTCACGGCGGCCACGAGGGCGAAGCTCGTCGCCGCCTTCTGGCGACTCTACGCAGAGCGGCCCATCGAGAAGGTGCGCGTGGCGGACATCACCGGCCTGGCAGGGTACAACCGCTCCACGTTCTACGAGTACTTCGCCGACGTGCCGCAGATACTCGAGAGCGAGGAGCAGGCCCTAGTCGAGCTGGTGGAGGGGCACGCGAAGGAGACCGACGCCTTCGACCCGGCGCAGATGCTCTCCGCCATCTCCGAGATCTACGAGGCCAACGGCGACAAGATCGCCCTCCTGCTGGGCGAGAGGGGCGACCCCGGGTTCGCCCGCATGTTCAAAGACGCCCTCTTCCCGGCCTTCCGGGAGCTGCGGGGCGCGCCGTGCGACGAGCGGGCGAGCCTCGTCTTCGAATTCGGCATCAGCGGGCTCCTCGCGGCGTTCGCCCAGTGGAGAGACGACGAGAACCGCATGCCGGCGGAGGACTTCGCCGTGCTCATGCGCTCGGTGGTTACCAGCGGGACCGTACCTACCCTACAGGACCTCTAGCGGCATGACAAACATCCAATCATCGAGTCGCTTCCCCGTCTTTTGATGAACTTTTGATGATTCGTACATTGACGCAAAATACTCTAGTCAAGATAGCAATCCTCTGACCAGCTTGTCTTTATGCTTACACTCTCCCGTCACCAGAAATCTCACTATTGAGCGGGGAATAAGAGAAATTTAGGAGTTGTATTCCTATATTTCACATAAGCGCTTTGCGACGTTGCCTCCCAACGGAAGATGGGGGCATTATGTACATTCGCAGGGAAGTCGAAGCGACCATCGACGGCATACTGCGCCAGTTCTTGAGCGAGACGTTCGCGCCCTCGTCAACCTGAAGGACGAGCGCAAGTTTTACAACTTCATGATCGCCGTGGCGGCAAGGTCGGGGCAACTGTTCAACGCTTCGTCCGTGGCAAACGACATCGACGTGGATTACAAGACCGTCCAGGCGTGGACGTCCATCCTGCAGGCATCCGGCATCATCCGCGTCATCCACCCCTTCTGGCCAAACACCGGTAAGCGGCTGACCAAGACCCCGAAGGTCTACTTCATGGACACGGGCCTGGTGTGCCACCTCACGCGATGGAACACGCCCGACCAGCTGCGCAACGGCACCGTGGCCGGTCACGTGTTCGAGGCGTTCGTGGTGTCCGAGGTGCTCAAGAGCTATATGAACGCAGGGGCGAACCTGCGCGACGTGTGGTTCTACCGCGACTCTAAGAAGCGCGAGATCGACCTGGTCATCCAGGACGGCCACACGCTCCATCCCGTTGAGATCAAGACCAATGCGCTCGTAAGGAAGGATGCCGTCAAGAACTTCGGCTGCCTGGAGGGGATGGCCGGCTACGAGGTGGGATTCGGGCATGTGGTCTGCCAGACCCGTGAGCCCTATTTGCTTACCTTCATGAGGATGGCCGACGCAAAAGTCGCGCTGCCCGTCAACGTCAGCGAGCCCCGCTGCTCGCTGGAGCTGCCCACGGAGTCGAGGAAGGTGAAGTTCTTCCTCGGCGACGTGGGCATGCTCACGTACAAGTGCGGCATGGACGTCGTGAGGGACCTCGCTCTCTCTAGGCGCGGTGACGTGGTACTGTAACGGGGTGCAGATTCGCGATGAAAGGTGGTATCCATGGAAGCGACGTTGCAGCAAGCCCACGATCTTTTCGTATCGAACGTCGACACCATCGTAAAGAACTTCGGGAGAATCGGCTCGGAGAGAGAGGTGTGCGCAACCTACCTCACTGGCGTGGGGCAGAAGGCAGACACCGAGGCCATGCGGCGCTGCTTCGAGCTGCTCAAGGAGAGCTCCTTCGTCCTCTCTGATGAGCGCGGCAACTTCCGAATTCCCTTGGTCACGAAGATGTCGCTCCAAGATGACCCCGAGGCCTACCTGCAATCCGTGAAGTATGTGTGCGGGGAGCTCGTCAAGGTCTGCACCGGCCTCTCCGAAACTCGCCTCTCGGCAGCCATGGTTATCGTCGATCATGTTGGCACCGATGAGATACGCGCCGCCACAGAGAAGACGCGCGAGGTCTTCGTGAGGTTGAAGAAGCGCTTTTGGCGCTTACGCCGAAAAACGGAGTACCTCCCCTTTGCCGCGCTCATAGCGGTGTCGGGGCGCGATACCGAGGAGGCACTCGACGAGGTGCAGGAATGCTTCACAATCCTGCAGCCTCGTATCCGCAAGATGTTGCCCTCTCGGCTGCTTGCGCTGACCGTGGCGGGTGCGCCGGGCCCTGTGCCCGAGAAGTGCGAACGTGCGCTGGCGATTTACGACGGACTCAGCCGGGGAAGGCATAAGCTGGTAAAAGGCCCTGAGCTCGCCATCATCGGATCGCTCGTTGCGTCGGGTCTTCCGGTCGAGACGATAGTGGATGAGTACGTGCAAGTTTTCGATTATTTCAGGAAGCAGCGAAGGGCCGAAGGGATCTTGCTCGATGGCCTGCTCGTATCGTGCGTTGTTATTGCCACGCACGCCTTTGGGTCCGCTCAAAACGATGAGATGGTGAATGCGGCGCTCTCCTATGCCTTAACCAGCTTCCTGATACTCCGTGCGACTGAATTGGTCGAGGAGGTGCCATGGAGGCATAGCGGCAACCTCTAGCTTCCAAAGCTTGCGACCCGAATTGCGCCGGCCGATCGCCGCCTCTCACTTGAACCTGCGCTCGGTGTGCTTACTGTATGGGGGAATGCGATGGATTTCTCGCTTATCTGGTTTTCGAGCTGCGTAGCGGTGTGCGTGGTCTACGTGTTCATAATGAGCCGCGCTCCTGTCGTTCAGAACAGAGGGCTAAGGGTGGTCATCTGAATCGCCAAGTTCCTGCTCGCTTCCACGATGAGCATGTTCGCAATTGGCTATTTGACGTACAGGCACGTGTTCCTCATGGCGCTTCAGGTCTCGATGATAAGTGATTGCATAGCGCTCGCGATGGCGTTCGTCGTGAGCCTGGTGAGGGGCAAGAATCCGGAATATATAAGAAATCTCGAGATGCCTCTTACGGTTGCGATAACGGTCGTCCTCGTAGTGGGCGGGTGGTTCAACATACGAACCGTGACGCAGACCGAGTACGCGGTCACGACGGATAAAGTCACCGGCACGCATACGATTGTGTTCGTATCCGACGTGCATTACGGAACGACTCAGCCGATCGAGATCGTTCAGAAGGCGGTGAATGAGATAAACGCGCTCGAGCCCGACGTGGTCGTGCTCGGGGGCGACATAGTGGATGAGATGACGTCACACGAGAAGATGGAAGAAGTGTTCGAGGCGTTCGGGGACCTCAGTGCGACCCGCGGCGTATATTTCATCTACGGAAACCATGACAGACAGCTCCCGGAAGGTGCGAAACTCGAGAGAACATTCACAGACGGGGAACTCATCGACGCGATAACGGGGAACGGTATCGAGATCTTGCGGGACGAGATGGTGGACATAGGAGATAACATAGTGCTCACCGGTCGCGAGGACCTCTCGTGCGCGCCCGCTGAAAGCGTAGGCGATGCCAGCAGTGCGGACGGCGCGTCTGATGCAGACGGCGCGGTCGGTGTGGGCGACGCTGTCGGCGCGACGGGTGTCGACAGCCCAGCGGCTGCCACCCGCCAGAGCTCGGCCGTTGTCTACGCGGACATAGATACCTCCGCATACAACGTGGTACTCGAGCACCAGCCGACGGCGGCGTACGAGACGGCGGAATATGGAGCGGACTTGTACCTTTGCGGGCACACGCACGCGGGGCAGTTCATCCCCAACCGCATGTACTACACCTACATGTATCATATTTCTGACCTGCGGGCGCGCAGAGATTGGGAATATGACCGAGATAACGTCAGCAGGATTCGCCGGCTGGGGCTATCCGTACCGCAGCGAGGCGAAAAGCGAGTATATGGTTGTACGAGTAACAGGAAAATAGCCATAGGGCCGCATCCCAAGCCCCCAGTTATGGCACGGCACCTTTGCGCTATCGTAGATGTGCATCACAGAGGAGCGCTTCTCGGACGCGATTTTGGAGGCCTGCATGTTCGATTATTTTAGACGGGGAAGCCAGCAGGCCGCTTCGAAGCGACGCGAGGCGTGTGAGGCTGGCATCAGAGATGTCTCGCAGAGGGGTGTTCGCGAGGTCCTCGCCTCCCTGGGCTCCACGGAAGACGGCTTGGGCGCCACGGAGGCCGAGCGCCTTCTCGCCAGCCACGGCGCGAACAAGATCTCGACGGGTCGCAAGGTCACGGTGGCGGGCCAGCTGATAGCTGCCGTGGTGAACCCGTTCAACGTCGTGCTCATCGCGGTGGCCGTGATCACGTTCCTCACCGACGTCGTGCTGACGCAGGAGGAGCCGGACTACGCCACGTTCATCGTCATCGTCGTGACCATCATCACGTCCTCGGCCATCTCCTTCGTGCAGTCCGTCAAGTCGCAGCGGGCCTCCCAGCGGCTCCAGAACCTCGTGACCAACAAGGCGCGGGTCGTCCGCGGTGGTACGGAGGTCGAGGTGAGAAGCGAGGACGTGGTGCCCGGCGACGTGCTGGTGCTCGCACCTGGCGACATGATCCCCGCGGACGTGCGCTTTATGGAGACGGTGGACTTCTCGGTCGACCAGTCGTCGCTGACCGGCGAGAGCAGACCCGTCCAGAAGCTCGTGGACGCCGCGGCCGAAGGAGATCTGACCGACCGGGCGGGCATTGGCTTCGCCGGGACCAACGTCATCGCCGGGAGCGCCCGCGCGGTGGCGTTCGCCACGGGCGACGACACCTACCTGGGGTCCATCGCGCAATCCCTCGATGCCGTCGATGCCAAGGGCAGCTTCCAGAAGGGGCTCGCCTCGGTCAGCTCGCTGTTCATCAAGTTCACGGCGCTCTTCGTCCCGCTGATCCTCGTCATCAACATCCTCGCGGGCAAGGGCGTGTGGGAGTCGGTGCTGTTCGCCATCAGCACGGCAGTCGGCCTGACCCCCGAGATGCTCCCTGTCATCGTCACCTCGACGCTCGCCCTGGGCGCGATGGCGATGTCGCGCGAGAAGACGATCGTCAAGGACATGGGAGGCATTCAGTCGTTCGGTCAGATGGACGTCCTCTGCACGGACAAGACCGGCACGCTGACCGAGGACCGCGTCGTCGTGGAGCGCTACCTCTCTCCCAGCGGCGATGCGGACGTGCGCGTCTTGGAGGGCGCCTACCTGAACAGCTCGTACTCGACGGGTATCAAGAACCTGATCGACGCGGCGATACTGAGGCGTGCCGAGGCGGAGGGAGTCACGGCGGCACCCGGGAGCTACCGTCTCGCCTCCGAGGTGCCGTTCGACTTCGAGCGGCGTCGGATGAGCGTCTTGCTCGAGGATGGCACGGGCGGCTACCGCATGGTGACCAAGGGGGCCGTCGAGGAGGTGCTCGCCCTGTGCTCGCGGGTCGCTGTGGGCGGCGGCTCGGACGACGCTCTCGACTTGGATGACGAGCTACGGGCCCGCGCGATGCGAACGTACGAGCAGTACAACCGCGAGGGGTTCCGCGTGCTGGCAGTTGCCTGCAGGGATGGCGCGCGGGATGACTTCGCCGGTGACGCGGGCGACGAGCGCGACATGACGCTCATGGGTTTTGTCGGCTTCTTGGATCCGCCCAAGGAGTCGGCGCACGCGGCCATCGCCGACCTTCGCCGACGCGGGGTCGAGACCGTCGTCTTGACCGGAGACAGCGAGGGCGTCGCCCGTAAGGTCTGCGAGAAGGTGGGGATCGAGGTCGCCGACTCCCTCACGGGCAGCGACGTCGATGCCCTCTCGGACGACGAACTCGCCGCGAGGCTCGCGACGTGCCGCCTCTTCGCGAAGCTCTCGCCGATCCAAAAGCAGCGGGTCGTGCGCCTGTATCAAGAGGCGGGCAAGACCGTGGGCTACATGGGAGACGGCATCAACGACGCCCCCGCGCTCAAGCAGGCCGACATCGGCATCTCCGTGGACACGGCGGTCGACATCGCCAAGGAGACGGCAGGAATCATCCTCCTCGAGAAGGACTTGGGGGTGCTGGACCGTGGCGTGGCCGGAGGGCGCAAGACCTTCGCGAACGTGATGAAGTACCTTAAGATGGCCGTGAGCGGTAACTTCAGCAACGTCCTCTCGCTGCTGCTTGCCTCGGTGCTTCTGCCGTTTTTGCCCCTCAAGCCCATCCACGTGCTCATCCAGAACCTCGTGAACGACTTCGCCCAGGCCGGCATGCCGTTCGACAACGTCGACGCCAACCTGACCGAGGTCCCCAGGAAGTGGAACCTCGCAGAGCTGAGAAGGTTCATGATCACGCTGGGCGTGATCGGGAGCGCGATGGACATGTGCTGCTTTGCCATCCTCTGGTTCGTATTTGGCTTCAACAACGTCGAGCTTGCCACCGAGTTCCAGACCGGATGGCTCACGTATGGCATCATCTCACAGACGATGGTCATCCACACCATCCGCACGCCGGGTCGCCCGTTCGTCGACAGCCGTCCCTCCCGGCAGCTCATTATCTCCACGACCGCCGTCGTGCTCGCCACGCTCGTCGTCGCGTTCACCGACCTTGCGATTCCGTTCGACCTGAGCCCGCTGCCCTTGGGCTACCTGCCGTTCATGATCGCCATCGTAGCGGTCTATGCGGGTGCCATTACCCTATGCAAGCGCATGTATGCGCGGAAGGGCAGGGACTGGCTGTAGGGACGTGGACGGCCCCGTCATCGTTGACGTATGCGGTAGAGCCGCTCAAATCTAATCGGTACAACAAGAGGGGGCTTGCATGGAAGATGACAACAAGTTCTTGAAGTACTTTTCTACCATCCTTATTTTTGTTGGTGCGCTTGCTGTGTTGGTGGGTCTGTGGACTGCGATAGACGTTGAACCAACGGATATGTCGGCGCTCTCTTCGGGCGCGGGTAGCGCCACAGGCAACGTTGTTGACAACGCGGTCTTTATTGCTGCCAGCAACATCCTCATCGGGGGTTTTCAGGTGGTTGCCGGCATCGTCGGGCGCTCCATCTGCAAGGAGAACACCAAGGGCAAGGTCACGTTGGCTCTTGTGCTTGGCGTTATCGTCACCGTGCTGGGCGTCGTTTCGTTGGTCACGTTTTTTATGCGAACTGGGGATCGCGGCTCCGCCAAAGGCGTCACCGCCAACCTCTTGGGCGGTCTCGTGTATCTGTACTTTGTATGGGATGTCCGCAAGGAAGGCGACGAGTAGGCGGTTGCGCGAGACCGCTTGCCTGGGGTGCCCCCGCATGGCGGCACCAGCGCCAATGGCGGGGGTGCCGTGCGGGTGGGGGCGGAGTGCCTCCGCGGTTCCCGCAGTTCTTACCCCAGGTTCTCGCGGAAGAACGCCTCGATCTTGTCGTAGGGGATGACGCCGGCCACGTCGTCGTAGAGGTCGGTGTGCACCGCGCCATCGATGATCATGAGCTCCTTGTTGGCGGCATAGGGCGACCCCTCCGTCATGCGCGCGTACTCGTCGCGGCTGAAGTAGCAGGAGTGCGCCTCGGAGCCGTGAATCATCAGCACCGCGGACTCAATCTCGTTCGTGTATTCGCAGATGGGCTGGTTCATGAAGCTCATCGCGCCGAACGTCACCCAGCCGTCGGTGGAGTTCAGCGAGCGGGGGTGGAAGCCGCGGTCGGTCTTGTAGTAGGCGGCGTAGTCGCGCACGAACTGCGGCAGGTCGCCGGGGGCGTCGGGGTCGACCGTGCCGCCGCCGCGCTTGAACTCGCCCGTGCGGTAGGCCTCGGTGCGCTGCGCGTTCAAGTCGCGCTTCTTGGCGCCCCGCGCTTCCGCCGAGTCCTCGCTATCGAAGTAGCCGTTGGCGTTCACGCGGCTCATGTTGTACATCGTGGAGGTCACGGTCGCCTTGATGCGCGTGTCGATGGCGGCGGCGTTCAAGGCCATGCCGCCCCAGCCGCAGATGCCGATGATGCCGATCTTCTCGGGGTCGACGTCGTCGCGGCAGCTCAGGTAGTCCACCGCCGCCTGGAAGTCCTCGGTGTTGATGTCGGGGCTCGCCATGTAGCGGGGCCGCCCGCCGGACTCGCCGGTGAAGGACGGGTCGAACGCGATGGCGAGGAAGCCGCGCTCGGCCATGTGCTGCGCGTAGAGGCCGCTGCTCTGCTCCTTCACCGCGCCGAACGGGCCGGACACCGCGATTGCCGCGAACGGGCCGCTTTGCCCCGCTGGCTTGTAAAGGTCGGCCGCCAGCGTGATGCCGTAGCGGTTGTGGA
>Ga0065709_1029935_pt1 | contig 10787 bp, 8 predicted proteins | sample Hoacrofraction14_2_FD_59096 | JGI IMG/M metagenome (GOLD analysis project Ga0065709, IMG submission 59096) | Hoatzin crop microbial communities from Cojedes, Venezuela, sample from fiber fraction 14 v1 | ecosystem: Host-associated > Birds > Digestive system > Esophagus > Crop | place: Venezuela... | reverse complement strand
TTGTTCTGCACTCGTTTGCACAATCTTTGAGGTTTAGCCTCGCGGAATTGTACCAAACTGAATTATAAAGAAATAGATTATAAAACAACAAAAAGAAGAAAAGTTATGAAGAAATTTTTGATTGCAATGTTTATGATGGTGCTTTCTGCACCGAGTTTCGCTCAGTATAGCAGCGGTGGTTTCACGCTTGATGAGGAAAATCTCTACTATGGCGTCCGCATAGGTTTCACATCTTCTGGCATGGGTGGCGACGCAACTAAATTTAATCCTGATGCATCTAAGGCAGGATTGACACTGGGTGGTGTTGTTGGTTTGCGCTTATCTCCAACAACTCCTGTATTCCTTGAGAGTGGACTTTACTATATTGAGAAGGGCTGTAAGGGCACAGATATTGCAGATGCTAAGGCAAACGCAAAGGCAAGTCTTAACTATCTTGAGCTTCCTATCGTGATTAAATATGGCTTCCGCGCAGGAAATGATGTAGCTTTGCTTCCTTTCTTCGGTCCATATTTCGCAACTGCCATTGGCGGTAAGACCAATAAGCACAGTTCTTTCAATGATGGCTACTTCAAACATTTCGATGCTGGTTTGAAACTTGGCTGTGGTGTTGAGTACAATATGCTGTATCTTGAGGCAGGTTATCAGTTTGGAATCACCAATATTTGCAATGATGATGACAACACTGCACACAATCACGGCTTCATTATGAACTTTGGTGTAAACTTCTAAGATACACTTTTTTTCGCTGTTTTTTGCAGAAAAACATGTAAACTCTTGCAAGGTTGAAAGTTTTTTACTACCTTTGCAGCGTTCAGTGGAATGAGGGGCTTCAAAAAAGCTCCTCATTTCTTATTAATAAAGCCAAAGTATGATTGACAAAAAGATCGTAAAAGAATTAGTTGAAGAGTGGTTAAATGACAAGGAATACTTCCTTGTTGACGTTGAAATCAGTCCAGACAACAAGATTGTTGTAGAGATTGATCACGCCGATGGCGTGTGGATCGAAGACTGTGTTGAGCTAAGCAAGTTCATAGAAGATCGCTTAAATCGCGACGAAGAAGACTATGAGTTGGAGGTAGGTTCGGCAGGTTTGGGTCAGCCTTTTAAGGTAGTGCAACAATATATCAACTTTATCGGCAAGGAAGTTGAGGTACTTGACAGCGACGGAAAGAAGTATCGTGGCATACTTAAGTCGGTTGATGGCAGTGATTTTGTTGTTACGGTGAATGAAAAGGTACGCGTTGAAGGTAAGAAACGTCCGGTATTGCAGGACGTTGACCACGTATTCAACATGGAGAATGTGAAATATACTAAATACTTAATAAGTTTCAAATAGGGTCGTGGTTGGCTGCCGAGCGCAAACAACCACGTTTTTGTGCTATCGGTTAGCCCGCAATCATGACTTAAAAAAACAAAAGAAAGCTATGGCAGCAAGAAAAAACGAAGAAACGATCAGCATGATCGACACCTTCAAAGAGTTTAAGGAGACGAAGAATATCGACCGAACGACACTGGTAAGTGTGTTGGAAGAGAGTTTCAGAAACGTCATTGCTAAGATCTTTGGCAGTGATGAGAACTTCGATGTTATCGTTAATCCCGACAAGGGAGACTTCGAAATTTATCGCAATCGCGTGGTTGTGGCAGACGGAGAAGTGGCAGACGAGAACAAGGAAATCAGCCTGAGTGAGGCACAAAAGATTGAACCCGACTACGAAGAAGGCGAAGAAGTAACCGAGAGAGTTGACTTTGCTAAGTTTGGTCGGCGTGCAATCCTCACGCTTCGTCAGACATTAGCCTCAAAGATTCTTGAATTGGAGCACGACTCTTTATACAATAAATATAAAGATCGCGTGGGACAAATCATCGCAGGTGAGGTATATCAGGTTTGGAAACGCGAAGTTTTGATCGTAGATGATGAGAACAATGAGCTCATTTTGCCGAAATCGGAACAGATTCCTAACGATCAGTATCACAAAGGTGAGACAATTCGCGCCGTGATTGCTCGCGTTGATAACGAAAACAACAATCCGAAGATCATCCTGAGTCGCACAAGTCCTATGTTCCTTGAGCGCCTTTTGGAAGCCGAAGTGCCTGAAATCAACGACGGATTGATCTCAATAAAGAAGATCGCCCGTATGCCAGGTGAACGAGCTAAGATAGCAGTTGAGAGCTATGATGACCGTATCGACCCGGTAGGTGCATGTGTTGGTGTGAAAGGTAGCCGCGTTCATGGCATTGTTCGTGAGCTATGTAACGAGAATATCGATGTTATCAACTACACCGCCAACACAAAACTCTTCATTCAGCGTGCGTTAAGTCCTGCCATTGTGAGCAGCATCACGATAGATGAAGAGAATCATAAGGCAGAGGTATATCTGAAACCAGAAGAGGTTTCGCTCGCAATCGGTCGCGGAGGTCTCAATATCAAGTTGGCTTCTATGCTTACTGAATACACGATTGACGTGTTCCGTGAGATTCCTGAGGGCGAAGGTGATGAAGAAGATATCTATCTTGACGAGTTCGCTGACGAGATAGATCAGTGGGTTATCGATGCAATAAAGGGCATAGGTCTTGACACTGCTAAGGCTGTTCTCAATGCTCCACGCGAAATGTTGGTAGAAAAAGCCGACCTTGAAGAAGAGACTGTTGATAATCTTCTGCGCGTGCTGAAAGCAGAGTTTGAACAATAAGAGACTGACAAGCAATGAGCTTTTGTCGGTGAAGAAACATAAAAGAAACCATTAGAAAGAAGGGAAATTAATGAGCATCAGATTAAGCAAAGCAATAAGAGAATTAAATATAGGACTTCAAACGGCAGTTGAATTCCTGGAAAAGAAGAATGAGTTGGGCGAAGTTCGTGGAGATCTGAGCTTCAAACTCAACGATGCGCAGTATGAAGCGCTCGTAAAAGAATTCCAACAAGACAAGGATGTGCGCAACAAAGCGCAACAGCTTTTCACAAAAAAGCCGAAAGAGAAGAAAGCATCCAACGAACAAAAAGACCACAGAGCCGAAAACTTGTTGGAATCGAGCAACAAACAGTCGTTCACACCTGTTGGTAAGATCGACCTCGACAGTATCGGAAAGAAACCAGCGGAGGCTAAATCTGCTGCTCCAGAACAAAAGAAGGTTCAAGAAAAAGCTGCTGCCGTGAGCCAAGAACCTAAGCAAACAAAAGAAGAAACCGCTAAGAAGGCAGAGCTGGAAGCTCCAAAGAAAGAGCCGAAACAGGAGACAAAAAAGCCAGTTGAGGTAAAGAAGGAGCAACCTGTTCAGCCAAAGAAAGAACAAAAAAAGACTGCCGCTGAGCCGAAACAGGAGACAAAGAAGCCTGCTTCGCCTGCTCCTGAAAAGCCAAAACAGGAACAACCGAAGGCTGAAAGCGCCGAAAGTGAGGCAAAACCTGCTGAAAAGGAACAGGAAAACAAGGTTTTCAAACTGAAGACAGAAACGAAAATTCTGGCTAAGACGCCAAATGTGGTGGGAAAGATTGACCTTTCTGCACTCAATCAGAGTACGCGTCCTAAGAAGAAAACTAAGGAAGAAAAGCGCAAAGAGCGCGAAGAAAAGGCTCAGCAAAAACAAGGATCGGAGCGCAAAAAGCGTGCCCGCATCGGCAAAGAGCGCATAGATATCAATGCCGCTGTCAGCCAAGATAACGCAAATAAGAACGTTCCGAAGGATAAACCTAAGAAGAACAAGAACAAGAAGCGTCCGCAAAAGCCGCTCGAAGTGAACGAAGAAGACGTAGCACGTCAGGTAAAAGAGACGCTTGCACGCCTGACCAACAAGCAGAATCAGAACAAGAAGGGCGCGAAGTATCGTAAAGAGAAACGCGAAGCCGTACAGGAAAAGCTTGATAAGGAGGCAAAAGCTGAGAAACAGGACAGCAAAGTGTTGAAGCTAACTGAGTTTGTTACGGTTAGCGAATTGGCAAACATGATGAATGTTCAGGTGAATCAAGTCATCGGAACGCTCATGAGTGTCGGCATTATGGTGTCAATCAATCAGCGATTGGACGCAGAAACCATCAACCTTGTAGCAGATGAGTTTGGTTTCTCTACCGAATACGTCAGCGCAGAAGTGTCAGAAGCCGTTACCGAAGAGGCAGATGATGAAGCCGATCTCGTGCCTCGTGCTCCTATTGTTACCGTAATGGGACACGTGGATCACGGAAAGACATCGTTGCTTGACTACATTCGCAAGACAAATGTCATTGCAGGTGAGGCCGGAGGTATCACACAACACATCGGCGCTTACAACGTTAAATTGGAAGATGGCCGCCGAATCACATTCCTTGATACACCAGGTCACGAAGCCTTCACAGCCATGCGTGCTCGTGGTACGCAGGTAACGGATATCGCAATCATCATTATTGCTGCCGACGATAGCGTGATGCCTACCACAAAAGAGGCCATCGCACACGCACAAGCAGCCAATGTGCCGATGGTGTTTGCAATAAACAAGATTGATAAGCCGGGCGCAAATCCTGACAAAATACGCGAAGACTTGGCACAGATGAACCTGCTCGTTGAAGACTGGGGCGGCAAATATCAGTGTCAGGAGATAAGTGCGAAGAAAGGTGTTGGCGTACAAGATCTGCTCGAAAAAGTGCTTCTTGAAGCAGAGATGCTCGATCTGAAAGCAAATCCTAACAGAAAGGCAACAGGATCTGTCATAGAGTCATCGCTCGATAAGGGTAGAGGTTATGTCAGTACGGTGCTTGTCTCGAACGGAACTCTGCGTGTCGGCGATATCGTTATAGCCGGAACGAGCTGGGGTCGCATCAAAGCAATGTTCAATGAACGTAATCAACGCATCAAAGAAGCTAAGCCAGCTGAGCCAGCTATCATACTAGGTCTTAACGGAGCTCCTACAGCCGGCGACATCTTCCACGTGCTGGAAACAGAACAAGAGGCACGAGAGATCGCCAACAAACGTACACAACTGCAGCGCGAACAGGGACTTCGCACACAGAAACGTCTGACATTGACAGACATTTCGCACCGCATCGCACTTGGTTCGTTCAAGGAACTCAACATCATTGTTAAGGGTGATACCGACGGTTCGGTTGAAGCATTGAGCGATTCTTTCATCAAACTGTCAACCGAAAAGATAAAAGTGAACGTCATTCACAAAGCAGTCGGCCAGATTTCTGAGAATGATGTAACGCTCGCTGATGCGTCAGAAGCCATCATTGTGGGCTTCCAGGTGAGACCTTCTTCGGCAGCTCGCAAGCAAGCTGACCAGGCTGGTGTGGAAATAAACACCTATTCTGTGATCTATGATGCCATAGATGACATCAAGTCTGCAATGGTTGGTATGCTCGATAAGGTTAAGAAAGAGGTTGTAACCGGTCAGGTTGAGGTGAAACAAGTTTACAAGATTTCGAAGGTTGGTACCGTTGCAGGCGCCTTGGTTACGGAAGGAAAGGTTCACAGATCCGACAAAGCTCGCGTCGTTCGCGACGGTATCGTGATCCACACTGCTGCAATCAACGCTCTGAAACGTTACAAAGACGACGTGAAAGAAGTGCCTACCGGATTTGAATGTGGTATCAGTCTTGTCAACTTCAACGACATTCTCGAAGGCGATATCATTGAGACCTTCACAGAGATTGAGGTACAACAGAAGTTATAATAGCATCTCTTGCACATTAAAAATTAAAAATTAAGAATGAAATCCATGATTTCCAATGCCTGCATACACAATGTTTTGCGACATGATGGGGATGAATTTCGTTTTTAATTTTTAATTTTTAATTTTTTAATTTGAAAAGGATGGAAGAGAAGAAAGATAAAAACGAATACGTCAGAAAGGTCGCCGAACAGAAATATGAGTTTGGTTTCACCACTGATGTGCATACAGAAATCATCGAAAAAGGCTTGAATGAAGACATCGTAAGGCTTATTTCGAAGAAGAAAAATGAGCCGGAATGGCTTCTGGAATTTCGTTTAAAGGCTTTTGAATACTGGAAAAATCAAAAGCAACCTACGTGGGGACACGTCAATGTTCCTGACATAGACTATCAAGCAATTTCGTATTACGCCGATCCGTTGGCAAAGAAACCTGCCAACAAAGAGATAGATCCAGAACTTGAAAAGACATTCGATAAGCTGGGAATTCCGCTCGAAGAACGTCTCGCTCTTAGCGGAACAGCCGTTGATGCCATTATGGATTCAGTGTCGGTGAAGACCACTTTCAAGGAAAAACTTGCCGAGATGGGCGTCATTTTCTGCTCCATCGGCGAGGCTGTTCAACAATATCCCGATCTTGTTCGTAAATATCTGGGAACTGTTGTGCCGTATCGCGACAACTTTTTTGCCGCACTCAACAGCGCCGTTTTCAGCGATGGCTCGTTTGTTTACATTCCGAAAGGCGTGCGTTGTCCGATGGAACTGAGCAGCTATTTCCGCATAAATGCCCGCAATACGGGTCAGTTTGAACGCACTTTGATTGTTGCCGACGACGATTCTTACGTTTCTTATCTTGAAGGATGTACCGCTCCGATGCGCGATGAGAACCAATTGCATGCGGCGATTGTTGAAATCATTGTCAATGATCGTGCCGAAGTGAAATATTCTACGGTGCAAAACTGGTATCCGGGCGATGAAAACGGACGCGGCGGAGTGTTTAATCTCGTAACGAAACGAGGCGAACTGCGCGGCGAAAGCTCGAAACTGTCGTGGACTCAGGTAGAAACCGGGTCAGCTATCACGTGGAAGTATCCGTCATGTGTGCTGCGCGGCGACAACTCTCAGGCAGAATTCTACAGCGTTGCGGTAACAAATCATTATCAAGAGGCCGATACGGGCACAAAGATGATACACATCGGGCGCAACACTAAGAGCACAATTATCTCAAAAGGCATCAGTGCCGGGCACAGTCAGAACTCATATCGCGGACTTGTTCGCGCGACAGCGAGTGCAGAAAACGCAAGAAACTACAGTTCATGCGACTCATTGCTGCTTGGAAGTGAGTGTGGAGCTCACACATTTCCTTACATGGATATTCACAATCCTTCGGCAGTTGTTGAGCACGAAGCCACAACAAGTAAGATCAGTGAGGATCAGTTGTTCTATTGTAATCAGCGAGGTATTCCCACAGAACAGGCGGTAGGCTTGATAGTAAACGGCTATGCTAAGGAGGTTTTGCAGAAACTGCCAATGGAATTTGCCGCAGAAGCGCAGAAGCTGTTGAGCGTAACTCTCGAAGGAACCGTTGGATAATCGAACAAAAAGAATAAAAAAGACAACTTCATAAACACTATAAGATATGTTAGAGGTAAAGAATTTGCATGCCAGAATTGGCGATAAAGAGATACTGAAAGGCGTAAACCTGACCATAAAAGACGGCGAAACCCACGCCATTATGGGTCCTAACGGATCGGGAAAATCAACTCTCAGCGCCGTACTTGTGGGAAATCCGCTCTACGAAGTTACCGAAGGTGAGGCTTTCTACAACGGAAAGAACTTGTTGGAAATGAAACCTGAGGAGCGCGCTAACGAGGGAATATTTCTTTCTTTCCAGTATCCGGTCGAGATTCCCGGCGTTTCTATGATACAGTTTCTTAAAGCTGCAGTGAACGAAAAGCGGCGTTATCTGGGTCAACCCGAACTAAAAGCGGCAGAGTTTCTGAAACTTATGAACGAGAAACGGAAGATTGTTGAACTTGATAGTAAGTTTACTCGTCGTTCTGTGAATGAAGGATTCAGTGGAGGTGAGAAGAAACGCAACGAGATATTCCAAATGGCAATGTTGGAACCGCAACTATCTATACTCGATGAGACCGATTCCGGACTCGATGTTGATGCACTTCGTATTGTTGCTGAAGGCGTAAACAAACTGAAAACTCCTACGAGTTCTACGATAGTTATCACCCACTACGAACGCTTGCTTGACATTATCAAGCCTCAGTTTGTTCACGTTCTATACAAAGGTCGCATAGTAAAGACAGGCGGATCAGAGCTTGCTCAGGAGATTGAAACACGCGGATACGACTGGATTAAGGAAGAAATCGGGGAGGAATAAGTATGGCTACGGCAAGCGAACAGCAATACATCGACCTGTATAATCAATGTCGTCAGCAGATTATTGACCATTCTGCCGACGCATTAAACAATGTACGCGACCAGGCTTTCAACGATTTCAAGCGACAAGGATTCCCTTCTCGCAAGGTGGAACGTTATAAATATACCGACATTCAGGCGCTTTTTGCACCTGATTACGGTCTTAACTTGCGCCGACTCGACATTCCTGTCAATCCATACGACGCATTTCGTTGCGACGTTCCAAACTTAAGTACGTCGCTTTACTTTGTTGTCAACGATTCTTTCTACTCAAAAGCATTGCCAAAAAGCATGCTTCCTGAAGGCGTTGTCGTTGACTCATTATGTGGTTTTGCCTCAAAAAATCCCCATTTCATCGAGAAATACTATGCACGAATAGCCAAATCTGGCGACGATGCAATAACAGCGCTCAACACAATGTTGGCACAAGACGGACTGATTGTTTATGTTCCGCGTAACGTTAAGGTTGATCGTGCCATACAAGTGATAAACATTCTGCGCTCAGATGTTGATCTTATGGTGAATCGTCGCGTGCTAATCGTCGTTGAAGATGGTGCAGAAGCCAAGTTGCTTTTTTGCGATCATGCTGCCGATGACCGTAACTTCCTTGCCACACAGGTTACAGAAGTCTTTGTGGGAGAGAACGCATCGCTCGAACTTTACTGTCTGGAAGAGACACATTATAAAAATGTACGCGTGAGCAATGTGTACATTGAACAGCAGAAAGACAGCAGAGTTCATCATAATGTGATCACATTGCACAACGGAATCACTCGCAACAAGACCGACTTAGTGTTCTGTGGTGAAGGCGCTGAGTGCAATCTGAACGGATGTGTCATAGCAGACAAGCATCAACATGTGGATAACAACACGCTCATTGACCACAAAGTTGGACATTGCACGAGTCATGAACTATATAAATATGTGCTCGACGATCAGGCCGTTGGTGCTTTTGCAGGACGTGTTCTTGTAAGAAAAGACGCGCAGAAAACGATGTCTGAAGAGCGGAATCAGAATCTATGCACCACTCATGAGGCACGAATGTTCACGCAGCCAATGCTGGAAATATATGCCGACGACGTGAAATGTTCGCATGGTTCAACCGTTGGTCAGCTCAACGATGCCGCAATGTTCTACATGCGTCAGCGCGGAATTAGCGAACGCGAGGCAAAACTCTTGCTCGAATTTGCATTCATCAACGAGGTCGTTGACAACATTCAGCTCGTTCCTTTGCGCGACAGATTGCATTATCTTGTTGAAAAACGCTTCCGCGGAGAACTCAATAAATGCGAAGGTTGCAAGCTGTGCAAGTAATGATTGCACCGCTATCAGAATAGAAAAGAAAAAAGATTTATTGAAGATGTATAACGTAAACGACATAAGAAAGCACTTCCCCATCCTCTCACGTGAGGTATATGGTCGGCCCTTAGTGTATCTTGATAACGCCGCAACCACACAAAAGCCACTGTGTGTGCTTGATGCTATGCGCGAAGAATATCTCAATGTTAATGCTAATGTGCATCGTGGCGTGCATTATCTTTCGCAACAAGCCACAGAACTTCACGAACAAGCACGCGAAACAGTGAGACGTTTCATCAATGCACGCAGCACAAACGAGATTGTCTTCACTCGCGGAACAACCGAGAGCATTAATCTTGTGGCATCGTCGTTTTGTGAAGAATGTATGACTGAAGGCGACGAAGTGATCGTTACTTGCATGGAACATCACTCGAACATTGTGCCATGGCAGTTGCAGGCGGCACGCAAAGGTATCGCCATTCGCGTGGTTCCGATTGATGATAATGGTGATCTCGACCTCGAAGAATTCAGCCGATTGTTCACCGATCGCACAAAGATTGTGAGCGTAACTCATGTGAGCAACGTGCTGGGAACGATTAATCCTATTCGTAAAATCGTGGAAATGGCGCACGAACATGGTGTTCCTGTACTCGTGGATGGCGCACAAAGTACGCCTCATTTCAGTGTTGACGTGCAGGCATTAGACTGTGATTTCTTTGCGTTCAGTGGTCATAAAATCTATGGTCCTACCGGCGTGGGCGTGCTTTATGGCAAAGAGGCATGGCTCGACAAGCTACCTCCTTATCAAGGTGGCGGTGAGATGATCGCGTCGGTGAGCTTCGATAAGACGGTCTTTGAGCAACTTCCTTTCAAATTTGAAGCGGGAACACCCGACTATATTGCCACACATGGTCTTGCCGTAGCGCTTGATTTCATCTCAAATCTCGGCATGGATGCAATAGAAAAGCATGAACATGAGCTCACAGAATACTGTATGCAGAAGATGAAAACCATCGAAGATATGCGTCTTTTCGGCACTTCCGAGCATAAAGATGCCGTAGTCAGCTTCCTCGTTGGCAACATTCATCATCTCGATATGGGCACTTTGCTCGACAGATTAGGCATCGCCGTGCGCACAGGACACCACTGTGCTCAGCCACTTATGGATCGTTTCTCGATCAGTGGTACAGTACGTGCTTCGTTCGCTCTGTACAATACCACCGAAGAAATTGATGCTCTCGTTGACGGAATAAGCAGAGTGAGCAAGATGTTCTGATGCAAAAGCATGGTTCAAAGCACGCGGCGACACTTCAGAACTGCACCAACAAACCACGCCAAACATAGCGCACGAACGGCTAATGGACCATCAACAGGAAACACGGTCATGGCAAAAGCTGCTTGCGCATTGAGCAGATGAAG
>Ga0065709_1029934_pt1 | contig 10788 bp, 3 predicted proteins | sample Hoacrofraction14_2_FD_59096 | JGI IMG/M metagenome (GOLD analysis project Ga0065709, IMG submission 59096) | Hoatzin crop microbial communities from Cojedes, Venezuela, sample from fiber fraction 14 v1 | ecosystem: Host-associated > Birds > Digestive system > Esophagus > Crop | place: Venezuela... | reverse complement strand
GGGTAAAAAGGTTGATGTTGAATATCTAACTGTTGACTGGGATGTTTCAACAGCTCAAAAGGGCGGATATGCTCACTACATGATAAAAGAAATTCATGATCAGCCACAGGCTCTTTCAGACACTATAAATCCCAGAGTAAAAGATCTTTTACCAAACTTTGATGATGATAACATTCCGGATTCACTATTCGAAGGAGTAAGAGATATCACTGTAATAGCCTGCGGAACAGCTATGTATGCGGGCAATGTAGGCAGAACTCTCATACAGAACAAGTTCGGGATACCTGTAACAGTAGCTATCGCATCTGAATTCAGATATGAAAGACCGACAATAGATGACAAAACACTCGTTATTGTTGTATCTCAGTCGGGAGAGACAATTGATACACTTGAAGCTCTCAGACTTGCCAAGAAATATACAGACAGAACACTTGCTATTGTAAACGTAAAGGGTTCAACTATCGCAAGAGAAAGCGGATATGTGCTCTATACACATGCAGGCCCTGAGATAGCGGTTGCAAGTACAAAGGCTTACTCTGTTCAGGTAGCTGCAATGTATCTTGTGGGATGTAAGCTGGGCCTTGTACTTGGAAGAGCGGCTGAGTCTGAGATTAGAGAGTTCATATCAGGGCTTAAGAATATACCTTCAATGATTGAACAAGTTCTTACAAAAGAAAAAGAAATTGCAAAGCAGGCATCAAGAATGGCAAATGCTGAAGATGCTTTCTTTATCGGAAGAGGACTTGATTATACACTTTCCATGGAGGGGGCTCTAAAGCTTAAGGAAATCAGCTATATTCACGCAGAAGCGTATGCGGCAGGAGAACTTAAGCATGGAACAATTTCTCTCATAACTGAGGGAACTCCTGTAATTGCCATAGCAACACAGACACCTGTTTACAGCAAAGTCGTATCAAACATCAGAGAAGTAAAGGCAAGAGGCGCATTTGTAATCCTCATTAGTAAGGACAAAGAAATTAAAGATAGCACAATATGTGATGTACACTTTAATATTCCTGATATTTGTGATGAACTTTGTGTATTTGAATCGGTTGTTATCTTACAGATACTGGCATATTATACATCCGTTGAGAAGGGTACAGATCCTGATCAGCCACGTAATCTTGCAAAATCTGTAACAGTAGAATAAAAATTTACCAAGTAATAAATGAATGATAAAGCCTTGAAGTGATATATTAGCTTCAAGGCTTTATTAAAAGGGTGGGAAGATTGGTATGGCAAAAAAAGATGAAGCAGATGATTTAAATTTTTGCAAAGCATTTATTGCGCAGCGAAAAAAATTAGGTATATCAAGGTCAAAATTGGCCGAAGGGATTTGTACAGAAAGCACTATAGCAAAGATAGAAAGCGGTGATAGACTTCCCGAATGGTATTTGAGAAGTATTTTGTTATCTAGACTTGGACTTCCATGTGAGATGTATGAGGAATATGTTCAGCCGGAAGCGTATAACATATGGAAAAAACAAAAAATCTTAATTTCTAAAATTGAAAATAATGATATCAAGGATTTTGATATATATATTTCTGAATTAAAGGATGAATTTGAGTCTAATAAAATTATTATGCAGTGTTTATATGATATTGAAGCGCGTGTATATATTTTGAAAAAAAAGGATAACGAACTTATATCAAGAACATATAAACATGCGGCTAGTTGTTTAATTGATATTGAAAAGTATTTAAACAATTATGATATCCCTTTGTCAATTCAAGAGCAGTATGTATTGATATCATACATCAGATATTCGACTGATTTATCAGTAGAAAAGAAAAAAATCGTGTTAAAAAGAATTTACGAAATAGAAAATTCAAAAGAAATTGATATTATAAATAAAGCGAAAATTATCCCATATTTGACATTTTCGTTATATATGATAATACCAGAAGATGAACGCAAAGATTTAAATAAAGCAAGACAATTAAAAGATATGCTTATAAAATCATTGGAACTGCTTGGTAGAGCAGGACGTGCATACTATATTTTGGAACTACTTGACTGTATGTGTGAGGTAAAAAAAATACTAAATAATAGTGATATCTCAAAGTTTGTAGAATTAAGAAATGCTTTAGAAGATTCGTATGAATTGTATGAAATTGAATATAACATGCTCATACATCCATATATTTATAATGAATCATATGTATATTCTATTGGAGACGTTATAAAAAGAAGACGTCAGACACTTAATATGACCAAAAAAGAACTTGCGGCAGATATATGTGATGAAAAAACTATCACCAGAATTGAAAATAGTAGAACTAATATTCAAAGACCTATCATGCGAGAATTATTTAAAAGACTTGGAATGTCGACGGAATTCATGCGAGGAGATGTCGTGGCTACAGACGCAATTTATAATGAAAAAATCGCCAGAATAGAGGAGACCATTGATCAAATAAAAGAAATAAATTATTTGAATTCTAAAGTTGATAGCAGTAATCCTATAAATAGGCAAACTATGCTTAGATTATATGCTATATTCTCATATAAAAATGAAAAAATATCCAAAGACAGATATGTAGATCTTTTGGAAAAAGCGCTAGAACAGACGATTGAAAAGGAATACGCTATAAAAGAAAATAATTTTTTGTCTAGGTATGAGATGATATGCATTTATAATCTTGCTTGTGCGCTAAAAAATCAAGACAATGTATATTATGAATATTTGCAAAATTTTTATTGTATGATGCAATATGATGAGGCATGTACAGAATTATCAATATACGCATTAGTTGTATTTTTTATTGCATCATTATATGGAGACAATGCTGAATATGAAGAATCAAATAATCTTGCCGACAGACTTGCAACATATGATTTAAGAAAGAATAGATTATATGAAGTGCATAAATGCATATACAATAATATTTGGAATAAAAAGGCAGCAGGAAAAACGCTTGATGATAATGATAAGAGAAATTTAAAAAATAGTCTAATACTTGCTAACTTCTTAGGAGATAAAGAAGATGCCATGGTTATAAAAGAATTTTTGAGAGAAAATCTCAAGTAGGTATAATGCAAATATTAAGTTGTGATTTTGAGAGAGATGCTATTGTTTATAAAGTCAATATATAAAGATATATTTCATAAGGTTATAATTTTTTTATAATGCTATCATTTAAATTGCAATTGATTGAATGAGTTTGGCAATTTAATAGTAACTGCTCTGAATCATAATCTTTGCTAAGTGTTAATAACCAAAAAATGATGAAAAATGTTATTATTTTTTGAAAATATTTCATATATGATAGTTCTCCCCATATCGTGAAAAATTAGTATATAGTTAATTTATATTAAAAATAGTACAAAGACAAGGGACAGAGTTGTCCTATACTGGACAACTCTGTCCCTTGTTTGGGGGTCAAATAGTAATATATAGTAAAAATACGATATCGATAAAGGATGAAGGGAGGACATACAATGGAAGTAATTATTTCAAAAAAGCCTGCTGGTGTTAGAAGTGCTGCAGGTAATTGCTGTGGCGGAATTATGATTACCTGATAATCATATTTCTATAGTAATATGGTACTTGGTATCAATAAAAAGAGTTGATACCAAGTACTGGTAAAAGGGAGAGTGTGTATCAATGGGAGAATATAGAGAATCAGTATTTAATGTGAAAGTTAATCATAACGGAAATTATATTTATAACACTAAAACATCAGCACTGGCAAAGTTCGATAAGAGTATTGAAGAATGTTTGAGTGATAATAAGCTTCGAGACCAAATGATGGAATATGGTTTTGTTGTAAAATCAGATGAAAATGAAGTCTATGAGTATATAAAATTTGTAAATTCATCAATAAATAAAACTCAAGATACATTGGAAGTTACAATTGTTTTAACAGAAAGTTGCAATTTTAGATGTTTGTATTGCTATCAGGATAAGGCAACAAAAGTATTCTCCGAAGATGACGCAAACAAATTTCTTGTTGAAATAGAAAAATTATTGAAAGATGGATTGCAAAACTTAAAAGTTCACTATTTTGGCGGTGAGCCTTTATTAAATTATGATATTATTAAAAAGATAGAATTTAGTTTAAGACAATTGATAGAAGCGTATAATTGCAACTATTCCAATTATATTACTACGAATGGATCATTGTTAAAAAAAGATATATTAGCTGAAGATATATTTGATACAATACAACTTACATTTGACGGATACAAGAAAATGCATGAAAAATATAAAAAGAATAAAAATTTTGGATATATAGATTTATTAGGCTGCGTTAATGAAGTTATGAAATATAGTACTTCAAAAGTTAAGATAAGATTTAATATCTGCGAAGAAAATTCTAAATATTTTAATATGGTAATAGATGATATTTTTAATATCGAAAATTTTGATGTAGATAGGATAAGTTTTGCCTTTAATCCAATGAGAAATCACAAAAATATAGAGGAATTTAAAGAACTTAGCCCAGAAGAATACAGTAAAATAGATTTGATGTTAAGAAAGTATTTACTTAGTAAAGGAAAAAAATTGTATTTACCAAATGCAGCCTCACAGCCGTGTAAGTTTACATGTGGGAATGCAATATGTGTTGGCCCTGACTTAAGAACTTATTTTTGTTCATCGAATTTTAATGAAAAAGGTATCACAGAATTACCGAGCTTTATGCGAAAAAATAAATTTAATTTTACGTTACCTAGTAAATGCCAAAAATGTAATGTTATGCCGATTTGCTTATGTGGTTGTAAAATGCTTGATGTAAATAAAAATGCATGTATATCAGAAAAATATATAATTGATGAAATGATAAAATTATATTTAGATAATCCTGATAAAGTAGGAGCTATGGCATGAAGAATATTGCAAAATTATTTGATTTAAATAAAAAAAACACATTCATCAGTATTGGAATAGTTCTAAGCACGTTTTTTTCTACAATTGCATCCGTATGCCTTGGAAAATTCATAGATATTATATCAGGAAGAGATACATTTGATGATACAACAAAGATATATCTTATGATGCTACTTTTGATTATGTTAGTATCTGCAATTACAGCAATTGCTCTTGCAAGATATATACCGCTTAAACTTCAACTTGGAAAATCAATCGAGTATGCTGATAAAACTATGGAGGCCTTGCTAGAAATAAATCAAAAAGATTATAAGTCAAAAGAGAGGGGATATTATATAAATCTTGTAACATCATCGGCATTTACTTACGGCGAAATATATGGGCAAATAAATACAGAACTTGTTGGAAATATGCTTTGCGTACTTACGATAATTGTTATCAGCATGTATATAAATATAGAAATTGGATTTGCATATATATTGTATATACCAATATATTTTTTGATAGCACATAGCCCTAACAAAAAAATAGCAGAGTATCAGAAAAAGGGGTTACCTACGCAAGATGCATTTCTAACTAATATCAAAAAAATTTCGGAAGAAAAAAGAGAGATAAATATTCTTAAAGCTGATGCATATTATATGAAAAAATTCAAAGAAATCAGTAGTAGATATTTGAAATTTATAGAAAAATATAGATTATATTCAATAATATCCGAAAATATCCCTAAAATACTTGCAATATTTTTACTTATAATAACAATGACTATCTCTACAAACTTGTATTTTGATGGGGTGATTACACTTGGTACAATTGTTGTGATTTTTCAAATCTCACAGATATTACAAGAACCGTTAAACCGTTGCGCAGAGATATATACATACGTAATTATCAACGAAGAGCATATAAACAGAATTAGAGATTTTTTGCAAAAAAAGAATGACAAATCAGGATTTGAAGATAAATATTATTCTATAAAAGATGCTGTAGTATTTGATAAAGGCGTATTTTTTGCAGATTCAAAGAGAAAAATCAAACTTTTTGAAGCTCAAAATGTAGCGCTTCCACCAAAAGGTCTAATACTTATTAAAGGAAAAAATGGGACAGGAAAGTCTACACTAGTAAACTATATAACAGGATATTCTGATCCTGAGATATATGACGGAAATATAAAAATAAATAATAAATTAAAAGATGCTGCATATCTTACGTATCCGGCACTATTGGTTGACGGAGATTTGGTCGAAAATATGTATGGGGAAACTATGGATTTGAGTGTATATAAACTTCTTAATCTTGAAAAAATAAGCGAAGTATCTTCCGAAAACAACGTAAAACTTAGTTTTGGCGAGCAACAAAAAGTAAATTTATTAAGAATATTTTCAAAAAAATCAGATGTTATCATTTTGGACGAACCATTTACAAATTTAGATAAGAATACAATAGAAAAATTAATTGGGTATATAAGTACTTTGAAAGAAAAGAAACTTATAATAGCAATAATGCATTCATCAGAACTAGATGAATTTGCTGATAAGATTTTGATGATTGAAAATCAAAAGTTAAATCAAGTAGTATAATTTGTAAAAATTGAATGACGCATAAATCTTGTAAATACCGAATAAAAAAGATTTATGATGTTATCTATGATTTGAGTCTATATACATTTTACAAAATTTAAAATATCTGTTGTTATATATAAAAGTATCCCTTGTTATGCACGAAAAAATATATGTGAATATTTGTGTATAGCGAGGGATTTTTTATGTTTGGTAAGTTGTTTGGAAAAAGCGCAAATAAAAGATTCGTTAGGATTATTATCTCGTGTCTTATTATCATATCTTTTTTATCCAAGGACATATTGATATTATATGCTGAGTCTGATGGCGCAGAAAATGCGGTAGTAGAAAGTGCGCCTGCACAGGAAGCGCCATCGTCAATTGATGACGGTGGTAATAGTAGCGGAGATGGCAGTGAAAATACATCAGATAATAGCGCCGATGATACCGGTGCGGATACAACCCAAGATGTAGGCTCTAGCGATAATATTGATGGAAATTCCGGCAATGACGGATATACAGAAAATGGCGATGGAAATACAAATACAGACATAGTGGCTGATGCAACAAATACAGAAGGAATGGCAACTGATGATACATTAGCTGATAATATACTGGATGATGCCAATGATACAAATAGTCTTGAAGATGTCGATAATATAGAAAATTTAACTGACGATGAAGATATAGCTGAAGGCGCAGATGATACGAATATAGAAAATGAAGCAGGAAGTGGAGAAAAAGTCAAAATATGTGTAAGAGTAAATGATGAAAATTATGGATACATCGCAGAATACATAGATGATGAAAGCTTTGAGTATGCTGATAAGAAGAGCCTTATAGAATACGAAGTGGCAAATGCAGAAGATATCATGAGCATAAAGGCAGTTGCTTATGATGGTTTTGATTTCTCCGGATTCTATACAGAAGATGGAAATTTATTATCAGAAGATAATCTATATACACCTGAATATGAGGACGGAAACTATATCGCAGTATTTGCAGCTGCCAAGAGCGCAGTAGCTCAAGATGCTACGTTTGAAGATGAGTCTGATAAAGAGATAGAAGATATAGATAAAGATGCTGATAAGGATAAAAAAGACGAATATACAGATAAAAACGACGAAAAGAAAGATACTATAGAGTGCATAGAAGACACAAAAGAAAGCGTAACAACTGATATCAAAGAAGTTGAAGAAGTAGTAAATATAAAGATAAAGATAAAGACTAAAAATGGCGGATATGTAAACATTGAGACAACTGATGAAAGAGGAAATGCAGAAAATTATACGATCGGAAACGTAGAAGATGTAAATAATGAAGAGTACAATACATACAATGATGAGTTCGAGACAAAAGCAGTTATAAAAAAAGAAGTTGTCACAACAACTACAAGTACATACCTTATAAAAACATATGTAAGCAAAAATGCTTCAGGAAAGGTTAGCGTCGATAATTTAGAAAATACATCAGAAAATACGACGGAAAATGTAGACATTCAAAATGATAGCATAAATACAGATGTCCAAAATAATGGATCAAATGCTGATACGCAGAATAACAATGTTTTAGAAAATGTTAATGATAATACATCAAATATAGGAAATGAAAATTCTGCAAATAATGATATCGAAGTAAGTGAATATCTTGCGGCAGAAATAGACCAAAATACACAAAATAGTGAGGAAGGCGTATCATCTACAACATCCAATGAAGGCGAAATAATTTCTGTAGAAGAGTCTTTGATAAGCGAAGATGTAAGTACTAAGGAAACGGTTATTGAAATTACAGGTGTTATAAATGTGAAGATAACTGCGTTGTCATCAGATGACTATGAATTTGATGGTTTCTTTGACAATGATGGAAATAAGAAAACATCAGAAGAAAATTATGAAATAAGGGTAGACGGAAAAGAAACATCTGATATTTATTTATCGGCTTCTTTTACTGAAAAGGGATATGAGTTCTTCGAAGAAGAAACTGTGGATGACTGCGTAATAAGTGTAAGTGCACCAAAGGGCGTATTTCCTAAAGGGAGCACGTTAAATGTTACTAAAATCGAGCCGCAGGAAAAAGAAGAGTTTGATGATGCAATCAAAAAAGTAAGAGACGATGACAATAAACTATCTAAAGACTATACATTTGATATAAAGATAATAGATGAAAATGGAGAAGAGATACAGCCTGATAGTACAAAAGGCAAAGTTACTGTGAAATTTAGCATGGTAAAGGATAAGCTGCCGGTTCTATTCGATGATGTGAAAGTATACCATCTTGATGATGAAGATAGTGATACTGCATCTAAAATGACTGTAAATAGCGGAACTAATGGATACAATCTCACCGCAACGGTTGAAACTACGCACTTTTCAATTTATACGGTTGAGTTTTATTATGGCGACTTAGAATATGTGCTTGAAGGCGATACATCAATTAAACTATCTGCAATTCAGGAAGTACTTGGACTTGAAGGCGAAGTTACAAGTGCTGTATTTAGCGACCTTAGCCTTGTTGAAATTGGCAAAGATGAAGACGATGAATATATTTTGACTGCATTAAAGCCGTTCCTAACAGAAGAACTTTTGACACTTACTATAGAAGATGAGATATATGAGGTAAAGGTGACTGACTCTGTAAGCTACATGACAGTATATCTTGATACGAAATTCGGAAGCATCGACAGCGATACATGGATACCGGATCCTGACAGAGACTATGTATACTATGCGCGCGTCACAGATACTATGACTCTCCCGACAAAAGATGATGTTAAACTTACTAACTTATCAGGCAATGCTAAGGATGATTCCGTAGAATTTGCAGGATGGTATACAGATATAAACGCATCGGGTGATGCTGTGACCAGCGTAAGCTATGACGCAGAAGGCGATGTGGAAAAAATATATTATGCTAAGTGGGTGCTGAAGAAAACAACCAGTACGTCTAGCTCGATGTACTATAATTCATCAAGCGGAACTACAGATATTAGAGGGTACGATACGAATGTTTCAGGGAATCTAGTTAAAGTTACTTTTAGTGACGCAGGATTTAAACAAATGTATTCGTATAATGGAGCTTCAAGTGACAGTCTTTATCAAGTTCAAAGAAGTGTCGGTAGTGATATTTTTTCACAGCTTGGCAGTACAGGCGTATATTTTGCGCAGACATATCAGTTTGAAGGAAGTTACGTAATAATAAATACAATACTTGAAAATAGAGGTTCCGGTGATGTATCAGGATTTAAATTCGGCCAATGGGCTGATGTGCAAATTCATGGTGATGATAGAGCTACTGTTTCATATGTTGAAGAGAATGGCGCCGGATATATTACAATGTCGGAAAGTTCTTGTTCAAGCGGTGAACCGCATGCACTTAGAATGTATGTAAAAGGTGCAAACTATGGAGTAACAGATGTTACAACTTATTGGTTTGGATATTATGGTAATGCCAATAATAATGTTTTTAATCAAGTTAGTACATCACAGGTTTCGAATCTTGATAGTGGAATGTCTTGGTCGTGGACGATGAATATTCCTGCAGGTGACTGCGTAATAAAAACAGTTAAGTTTGGTATCGGTTCCAAAGAAGCCCTTGAAAAATACTATCTCGAAAACCTTGTAAAGACGATCAGCGAAGTATTGGACAACGTAGTAATCGTGCCAAGTTATGATGATATACCCGAAGATACAAGCGAATACAAAAATGGTACTATCTTTATGACGCAGGAAGATTATGATGCCATAAAGTCTACACTTGATACAGCATCAACAACAGCAGATAGCGATTCCAGTACCGTATCGGAGATAAAGACCGCAACAGAGATTCTTGAAGAAGTATATGAAAAGAATACAAAAAATACTGTGACTGTAACAGTTGATAGGGATGATTTGGCATCTCTTATCAGTGCTGTAGGAAATACCGATGGCGTTGATAATGATGCTATTGAAGAAGCAAAGGATGCAGCTGATGATGCAAGTAACAGTCCGTCATCAACGCAAAGAGAAATAAATAATTCATACGCAGGACTCGTTGAAGCAATGGAAGAACAAGGCTTTTATCTTGTAAAATATCTTCCAAATGGTGGCAATTGGGATGGAAGTAGCAGCTCATATCACGAATTTCAAAAGAGCGGCACAACTATCACGATAAAAACCGCACCGACCAAAGATGGATACGAGTTTAATTATTATACATGTGGTGATGCAAATTATAATCCCGGAGAAAGCTACACGGTTACAGGAGCTGTAACGTTTAGTGCTATTTATAATGCCAACAGCTATACTGTAAAATTCAATGCAAATGGCGGATCGGGCGAAATGGAAGATCAGGCATTTGTATATGACGTAAAGCAAAATCTAAATACAAATACCTTCACAAACGGCACTAGTACGTTTGGC
>Ga0065709_1029933_pt1 | contig 10793 bp, 9 predicted proteins | sample Hoacrofraction14_2_FD_59096 | JGI IMG/M metagenome (GOLD analysis project Ga0065709, IMG submission 59096) | Hoatzin crop microbial communities from Cojedes, Venezuela, sample from fiber fraction 14 v1 | ecosystem: Host-associated > Birds > Digestive system > Esophagus > Crop | place: Venezuela... | reverse complement strand
GTGCAGGGAATCCCCGCCGTGAGCACGGCGCGAGCCGCACGAAGCTTGGACGCCATGCCACCCGTGCCCACGAGTGACGACGAGCCGCCGGCCATCTGCATGTCCTCGGGACTCACACCCTCCAGTCGACTGATGAGGCACGCGTCGGGGTTGGACGTGGGGTCGGCGTCATAGAGCCCCTCCACGTCCGAAAGAATCACGTAGCGCGAGGCGCCGAGCAGCGTGCTCACGATGGCGCCCAGCATGTCGTTGTCGCCAAAGGTGAACTCCGCCACCGACACCGTGTCGTTCTCGTTGATCACGGGCACGGCACCGAGCTCGAGCAGGCGCGCGAGCGTGTTTCGGGCGTTGAGGTAGCCCTCACGGTCCATGACGTCGCGCCGTGTGACAAGCACCTGCCCGCAGGGGATGCCAAACTCCTGCAGCACCTCGGCGTAGGTCTCGGTGAGAAGGGCCTGCCCTGCCGCGGCGCAGGCCTGGAGGCTCGGAAGGTCCTTGGGACGCGACGAGAAGCCAAGGCGCTCCCAGCCGCAGGCGGCGGCACCCGACGACACGATCGCGACGTCGTAACCCGCCTGCTTGAGCGAGACCACCTGCATGCAGAGGTCACGGATGAAGGCGCGGTCGGGAGCTCCTGCGGCGTCCACGAGGATCGACGACCCCAGCTTCACCACCACGAGATCGTGCGGCGTCACGTCACTCATGCGTCTTCCCCGTCCTCGTCGTCCCTGAGCTCGGCGTACTCGTCCGGCGCGTCGGCACCCTCGTAGGTGAAGGCGTAGCCCAGGATGCGGATCTCGTCTCCCGTGACGCAGCCGGCGTTTGCCAGCTGCTGGTCAAGGCCGGTGCGCGCAAACCTGTGCTGCAGGTAGAGCACAGCCTCGTCGTTGTCCCAGTCGGTCTGGATGACCATGCGCTCCACGGCAGCGCCGCTCACGCGCCACACGTGACGTTCCTCGCGCGAAATCGTGGTCTGTCGCTCGCGGCGCTGGCGCAGGCGCTCCCAGTACTCGCTCTGCTCGCGCGTGGGATCAGTTGCCTCGAGCTCACTCCTGAGCTCGGCCACGCGCGTGGCACAGGCGTTGACGAGTGAGTCAAGCCCCTCTCCCGTAACGGCACTCACGGCGAAGAAGCCGTGACCGTCAGCCTCGGCAACCTCACGCAGCGCGGCCACGGCGTACTCGGTCCCTGGCATGTCACACTTGTTGGCGACGACGATCTGCGGGCGCGTGGCAAGCTCCTCGGCATACGAGGCAAGCTCCGCGTTGATGGTGTGGTAGTCCTCCACGGCGTCGCGGCCCTCGAAGCCGCCCGTGACGTCGACCACGTGCAGGATGAGCGCCGTGCGCTCGATGTGGCGCAGGAACTCGTGACCCAGGCCCTTGCCCTCGCTCGCGCCCTCGATGAGTCCGGGCACATCGGCGGCCACGAAGGAGCGGCCATCGGTGGTGCGCGCAACCCCTAGGTTGGGGACGAGCGTAGTGAAGGGGTAGTCGGCAATCTTAGGCCTGGCCGCACTGATGCGGGCGATGATGGAGCTCTTGCCCACCGATGGCAGTCCCACGAGGGCGGCATCGGCCATGAGCTTCATCTCGAGCTCGATCCAGTGATCCTGCGCAGGCTCGCCCTTCTGGGCAAAGGCCGGCGCACGGCGTACCGAGGTCACGAAGTGGATGTTGCCAAGGCCGCCCACGCCGCCCGGGGCGACGATGACGCGCTCGCCCGGCTGGGTGAGGTCGGCGATCTGATAGAGCGGCTCCATCGTGTCTGGGTCGAGCTCGCGGACCACGGTGCCCAGTGGCACCTTGAGCACGAGATCCTCGCCGCTCTTGCCATGGCGGCGAGCGCCCTGCCCATGGGTGCCACGCTCAGCGCGGAAGTGATGCTTGTAGCGATAGTCAATCAGCGACGAGAGTTGGGCGTCGGCCTCCACGACGACGTTGCCGCCATGGCCGCCGTCACCGCCGTCGGGCCCACCCTTGGGCACGAAGGCCTCGCGGCGAAACGACATGCAGCCAGCGCCGCCGTCGCCACCCCTGACGTTGATGCGAGATAGGTCGGTAAAGGGCATGTGTCCTCCTGAAAGTTGCTTCTTGCATGGTAGGGCAACGAGCGAGCCCATGCAGCCGAGAAGAGCGATGACGTGCAGCTTCTTCAGCAGCCATCCACGAGTGGCACATGGGAGAAGAGCCCCTCTCGTCTGTGTCGCTTCCCCGATGAGGGGCTCGCGGCGGGTCGTTTCCCCGATGCGGGGTTTGCGGCGGGCCGTTTCCCCGATGCGGGGTTTGCGGCGGGCCGTTTCCCCGATGCGGGGTTTGTGGCGGATCGCCTTCCCCGATGCGGGGCTTGCGGCGGGCCGTTTCCCCGATGCGGGGCTTGTGGCGGCCGGGGGCGGTTTCGCCGGGACAATCCGCCTGTCGGGGAAAAATTGACGGCGAAAAGGCCGCATCGGGGAAGAGGGGGCGCCTCGTGGCGTTGGGCCGGACGGGCGTCCTCCGAGAAGCAGGCCCCTCACCTGCGGGTTTGCCAGGCCGGCCGTCCCCTTCCCCTGCATCCCGCCCCCCGATGCGGGGCTTGCGGCGGCGCGCATTTCCCCGATGCGGGGCTTGCGGCGGCCGGGGGCAGTTTCGCCGGGACAAACCGCCTGTCGGGGAAGATCGGCCGCCGAAAAGGCCGCATCGGGGAACGAGCACACTAAAAGCGGCCCGGGCACGAGGCCTGGGCCGCAAGCAATCGCGTATGGGCGCGAACTAGATGGCCAAGATGGCCTTGAGCTGCTCGGCGCTCTCGAACTCCTGCGTGGCGCCGCCGCCGACGGTCTCGACAGAACCCTTCCAAGTGCCGTCCTTCTTGAAGTCCTCGGTGCGGACAATCTTGGTGCAGGCAAGGTCATTGGCATCCGGAGCGTCGTGGTGACCAAAGCTGTACTTGAGGTCCTTGAGCTTCTCCTGCATGTAGTTGACCTGTGCATCCGCCCCAGCGACCTCGATGGTACCAAGCTCGGGGTTGTAGGCCTTAGTGGAGGACAGGTAGAACGTCCTGATGGCCTTGCGCCTCTGGGACTCGGCGCGCGTGATGTAGCCCGCGAAGCCCACGATGATCGCCCACCAACCAACGGTGAGAATCAGGTCGAGCGGGTAGTCGACGTGGTCGAAACCAAGGTTGTACCAGAGCCACAGCAGAAAGGCGGAGACTGCCGCCACAATTGCCATTACGGCCCAATAGATCCTGCTCATCAATCCACCTTTCCCTGACGGCCCCCGCCGCTCATTCAGCACGGACAACGGGTTTGTACGTATGTGGTCGCAAGGCGCCCGCACTGAACAAAATTCAGACTAGAACACTCGTCATTGCAAGTCAAAGCAAAAAAAGCAATTACCATGCAGTCGGAATGAAACTGCTGGTAGACGGCTTGATAGGCCGCCTATTGATAGTAAAACTACCCTCACATTCTCCCCTCACCTTTTGTATATTTGCAACACTATGGGAGGGTTTGTTCGCCTTTTGTCACTCCCGTTGCGTGAACCTATGCAACACGGAGCGGGACAACAAGAAGCAAAAAAGGAAGGGCCCGAAGGCCCTCCCCTTCCACCTCTGTAAGACGGTTACGCCTGGACGTGCACCTTGTGCTTCTCGCCCTTGGTGAAGGCGACGGTGCCGTCGACGAGCGCGAAGAGCGTGTCGTCCTTGCCGCGGCCGACGTTCTCGCCCGGATGGATGTGGGTGCCGTTCTGACGAACGAGGATCTCGCCGGCGTTGACCTGCTGGCCAGCAAAGCGCTTGACGCCCAGACGCTTGGCGTTGGAGTCGCGGCCATTGCGCGAGGTGCCCTGTCCCTTCTTGTGTGCCATGATAAAACCTGCCTATCTACGTGGGATTGTCTGACAAAAGCTGAAAGCCTACGCCTCGGGCAGGCCGGTGATCTTGAGCTTGGTGAGCTGCTGGCGATGACCCTTGGTGCGATGGTAGCGCTTGCGCTTCTTGAGCTTGAAGACGAGGACCTTCTCGCCCTTGAACTGCTCGACGACCTCAGCGGAGACCGTCTTGCCCTCCAGCGCCGCAGGATCGGCGGTGGTGGTGGAGCCGTCGTTGAGCAACAGAACGTCGAGCTGGACGGTGTCGCCAGGCTGCGCGTCAAGCTTCTCGACGTCGATGACGTCGTCCTTGGCAACCTTGTACTGCTTGCCACCAGTGGTTACGATTGCATACATGAGTAGACCCTTCATTGCTTGTTGGCTGCAACAGAAAACATAATACTCGGCACAAAAACACGCGTCAACAAGGAAAATGTGCTCATCCGATGCGTATTCACGTGGGCTACATGACCTAGCCGAGAAGCGCCTTTCCAGCTAGCCGATCTTAACGTACTCCCCACCCGAAGACGCATCGCTCTGGGCCTTGCCACTCCCCTTTCCCTGCGCCTTGGGTAGGCTCGGTGTGCCAATGCGCGAGCGCATGTCGCGCACGACGTTGGCAGCCGCCTCGGCACGGGCGCGCACGTCGGTGCCGTCGCCCTTGGAGGCCGCGAGCTTGGTTGCCACCGCACGTCCCGTGGCCTGCGTGCCCGCATAGCCCATGACCGCCTTGATGGCGATGCCCGCGACGGGGATGGCGCCCAGGACCGTGCGCGCCACCTGGCGGTACGCGAAGCCCGCACCCACGACACCCGCCAGCTCGACCGCACGACCGGCCGAGAGGCCCTCCCCGTGCGCTGCGGCGATATCGAGCGCGAGCTTGGCCTGGTTAGCGGTCATCACGGGAAGGTCGGCGCCGGGGATGAGCGAGACGGCGCCCACGCCAGCGTTTTGCAGCGAGCAGGCATTGATGAGGTCAGACACCTTGGCCTTGCGGCAGAACGGGAAGTGCGCGGCCATCGAGAGGCTCTTCTCGCTGGAGCGGACCAGCCACTCGGCAAGCTTCTGCATGAGGGCGTCGACGCTCGTGGCGGCAACGGTACTCACGAGGGCCTCCTGCTCGTCGCCAAGATCAAGCCTGGGCACGTCGAGCGTGGACTGCGCCACAAGGGCGACGGGCACGCCCAGACGCACAAAGGAGGTGGCCATGGAGGCAGCCTCCCTGGCTTCCGTGCCCACGATGACGACGCAGACGTCGGGCGAAAAGCCCTGGGGCACCGTCGTGCGTTCGGACGAAGTGACGCTCACATAGCCGTCGGGCATCTGGGGCAGGAACGCCTCCTTCACGGCAAGCGTGATGTCTGCCGGCGCGCCTTCGCAGACATGGATGCCCACGAAGACCGGCTCCTGCTGGCTCTTGGCAGACTCCTTGCCACTCTTGAGCACGTCAAGCACCTTGTCTACCGGGAGCTTGGACTTTGACTTGGAAGTCTTGGTTGTGGTTGCCACACGTCCTCCTTAACCTGCACAGGCTAGGCAGCCCTGCGCTGGTGATGATAGACCGACTGGACCAGACCCACGGCCATGAGCTGCACGACCATGGACGACGATCCAAAGCTGATGAAGGGCAGGGGAATGCCCGTGACCGGCATGAGACCGATGCACATGCCGATGTTCTCCAAGATCTGGAACGTCCACATGGCCACGATGCCCACAAGCACGAGCTTGCCGTAAATCGACTCGCAGCGCAAGGCGAGCATGATCGTGGCAAAGAGCATCCAGCCATAGAGCGCCAGGAGCAAAAGCGCCCCAAAGAAGCCAAAGGTCTCGGCGAGAAGTGCAAAGACGAAGTCCGTGTGGGCCTCGGGCAGAAAGCCGGTACCCGACTGCGTGGCGTTGCCGATGCCCTTGCCAAAGAGCCCGCCCGAGCCCACGGCGATCTTGGCCTGCTGGATGTTGTAGCCGCTGCCCGTGGGGTCCACGGACGGGTCGATGAACGAGAGCAGGCGGTTGAGCTGGTACGCCTTGAGCACGTGCGGCAGTCCATCGGTCATGGACGTCACCACGGCAAGGGCCGCCACGGCCACGATGAGCGCGATGGTAACCGTGACCCACGTCTTCTTGGCGCCGCCCACGATGATGATGGCCGCGCCCAGGATGAGGACAACGAGGCCCGTGCCAAGGTCGGGCTGCGTAAGGATGAGCAGGAACGGCACGCAGAGCGCAGCGCAGAGCTTTACGTAGTCCTTGAGCGTCTCGATGGCGCCGTTGTACTGGGCCGTGAGCGCCGCCATAAGCACGATGGTCACGATCTTGGCCAGCTCAGAGGGCTGGAAGCGCAGGTGGATGACAGGTATCATGACCCAGCCCGTCATGCCGTTGGCCTCGTAGCCAAGGCCGGGCACGGAGGGCAGCAGCATCAGCACGATGTCGGCCACCAAGAGCACTCGCGTGTAGTTGGCAAGGCTGCGGTAGTCATAGCGCCAGATGAAAGCGCCTGCCACCAGGCCCAGCGCCGCGCCCACGAGCTGGCGGGGAAACGATGCCGCGTCGATGGTGAGCGACGCCGACCACACGGTGAGAAGGCCATACGCGACGAGCAGCAGGGTGGGAATCAATTGCGGCAGGTAGACGATGCTCGAGAGCCCGTTGCGCTTCCTGATGCGCGCCGGGGCCTCGTCGCCCGAGCCGGCTGAGCCGACCTGAGCCAGCCGATCGCGTATGCCTGTCGTGGCCTGCGCCATGACGCCTCCCCTACCTCACGTCCGTCGTGTCGGTCACACCGACGTCATCCGGCTCGTCAAAAAGCGCGCCCAGGATGTCGCGCGCCACGTACATGGCCGAGCTGGCGCCAAAGCCGCCGTTCTCGATGACTGCGGCCACCGCGTACTTGGGATCGCCCACAGGACCATACACCACGAACCAACCCGTGGCGTCCTCGCCCGTCCTCTCGCCCGATCCCGTCTTGCCCGCAAAAGTCTCGCTCATGTTGGTGAAGTGCTCGGCCACGGCCGGATCCTCCACGTAGATGACGCCCTTGAGACCGTCCTCCACGAGGTCGAAGTACGACTCGTCCTCCTCGGTTGTGCGGTTGAGCACGTCCTTGAACTCGATGGTTGTGCCCTCGCCCGTGCGCGCGTTGACTGCCTTGAACAGGTGGGGCCGCCACATCTCGCCACGCATGGAGATGCCCGCATAGACGCAGCACATCTGCAGCACCGTGACGAGGATGTCGCCCTGGCCGATGATGAGGTTGGTGGTGTCGCCGCCCTGCCAGGTGCGGGCCTCGTCGGAGGCATCGGTGAAGTAGTTCCACTTCCACTCGGCGTCGGGCACGCGACCCGCCGCCTCGGAGGGAAGGTCGATGCCCGTGGTGGAGCCCAGGCCCCAGCGGCGGAACGTCTCCTGGAGGCCCTCGGGGTTGTCGGAGTAGTAGAACGCCTTGCCGATCTCGTAGAACACGACGTCGCACGAGTAGGTGATGCCCTCCTCGAGCGTGAGGTAGCCGTGCCCGTCGGTGTTCCAGCAGTACTGGCCGTAGTCCTCGCCAAAGCCCGTCCAGAGGCCGGTGCAGTTGTAGCTCGACGAGGTGGTGGCGATGCCGTAGTCAAGCGCCGCGAAGGTCGAGAGCGCCTTGATCGTGGAGGCCGACATGTACTGGCCGGTGATGGCACGGTTCATGAGCGGCTGGTCGGCGTCGTCGGACGAGAGCGCCTCCCAGTCGTCGGCCGAGATGCCGTCCACGAAGAGGCCGGGGTCGTACGTGGGGTAGCTCGCCATGGCGATGACCTCGCCGTTGGTGACGTCAAGCGCCACGGCGGCGCCGGCCTTGCAGTCGGGATAGCCGCCCGACGAGAGGCGCTCGATCGTCTCGGCAAGGGAGTCCTCTGCGGTCTTCTGCACGGTCGAGTCGATGGTGAGCATCACATCGGAGCCGCTCTGGGGCTCGATTGTGGTGGAGTAGTCGGTCACCGAGCCGTTGGCGTCCACGTAGACGGTCTGCTCGCCGCGCACACCCTGCAGCACGCTCTCGTACTGGTACTCGATGCCCGCTTGGCCAACGGTGTCGCCGGCCTCGTACTCGATGGCATCCTCGTCATCGTCGTCGGTGTCCAGGTACTCGCTGGTCACAAGGCCCGCATAGCCCAGGACATGCGCTGCAAGCGAGCCGTTGGGGTACAGGCGCTTGGCGCGCTGCTCCACGCTGACTCCGTCAAAGAGGTCGGGGTGCTCGCCCAGGTATGCCACCACGCGGCGCGAGACGTCGGTCGCCACGGTGTGCGGGCTCTGCGCGCCCTCGGAGTTATCCTGGATGTTGTGGCGCACGGCGATGGTCGGCATGCCCAGAAGGTTGGCGAGCAGCTGCACCTCGACCTCGTCGTCGGCGACGTCGGAGGTTGCCACGACCGTCAGGCTGGAGCGGTTGGTGACGAGCTCCTCGCCGTTGCGGTCGAGGATGCGCCCGCGTGGAGCCGACGTGGTGATGGTGCGGGTGCGGTTCTGCTCGGCCTGCTCCTCATACTCGTCCGTCGAGACGAGCTGCATGCTCCAGAGCCTGCCCAGGAGAAGCGCCAGCACGCCACCCGTGATGACGCCCTGGCCAATGACGCGGTTGCGCACGGTGCGCTCGGGCGAGGCATCGGCGCCGCCCGCGGCACGCGGCGTCTGGCCGCCGATGTCCATCCTGATCTTCGGACGCATGCCAGACAGCTCGACCAGGATGAGGGCGAGCACGATGACCAGGATGAAGATGAAGACGACGAGCAGGGTGCCACTCATGGCCTAGCGCCTCCCCACGCCCCGGCCAGAGCGGGAGTGCCTGCCAGCAGCCTGAGGCGTCCCCAGACCCGTGGAGGGCGAGACGCGCACGAGGAAGTGCGCAAAGATAAGGAAGGCGACGACGGTCAGGACGATCGTGCCAAGCGACCTGAAGACGATGACCTCGATCAGGCTCGACGCCGCACCAGTCAGAAGCATGGCGATGTGATAGAGCAGCGTGACGGCGATGGCCGCAACGGAGAATCGCACGATGGAGCCGCGCAGGTCGCTCACGAGCACATTGGCCCCCTGGATGCCCAGAATATAGGAGCAGGCCGTGAGCAGGAAGGCCATGAGGCCGACGGGGCCGGTGGTCGCGAGGTCAAAGAAGAGGCCGGCAAAGAAGCCGCACCATACGCCGTCCTTGTGGCCGTATGTGAGCGCGACGCAGCCGGCAAAGACGAGCGCCATGTTGGCACGTCCGTTGCCCAGGCCGATCTGCGGGACAAGGGCGAGCTGCAGCACGCCGCAGATGATTGCCAGCACGGCGATGGTCCGCTTGGTGCGGCCCGCATTCTTGACCTGCATCTCTTCCCTCCCCTCGCTATTCCGCGCCGTCCGCCTCGTCGGTGCCCGCCGTGGCGTCGGTATCGTCATCGGACTCGGTGTCGTCGGCATCCTCGTCGTCAGTCGAGGAGCTGTCGTCGTCGGATGTGATCGTCTCCTCCTGCTCGTCGGCCTCTGCGATGTCATCGGCAGTGGCCTGTTGGTCCTCGTTGAGGGCCGTGATCACGAGCACCTCCTCGTAGCTCTCGGCAGTCGAGAAGGGCTCGACCGTGATCGTGTAGTACAGCGCGCCGTCGGCCTTGTCCACGCTCGTGACGCGACCAAGCGGCAGCCCCTTGGGAAAGACACCGCCCAGGCCGCTCGTGACGATGATATCGTCGACCTCGACCTCCTGGTCGGTCTTGATGAGCGTGAGGTGCAGCGTGCCGTCGGCCGACCCCTCGAGCATGCCCTGCGCCCTGCTCGACTGCACCATGGCCGAGACGCTCGAGCTCTCGTCGGTGATCAGGCGGACCGTGGCCGTGGTAGCGCTGACCTCCATGATCTGCCCGATGACGCCGCCTGGCCCCGTGACGGGCATGCCCACGGCAAGCCCCGACGACGTGCCCTTGTCGATGACGACGGTCGAGGTCCAGGAGTCGCTCGAGCTCGAGATGATGCGCGCACCCGTGGACTGCAGGTTGTAGGAGCTCTTGAGGTCAAGCAGGTCCTGCAGACGCTCGGCCGTGAGCTCGTACTCCTCGAGCTCGGCGTTGCGGGCCTCGAGCTCGGCATTGGCTGCCTCGAGGTCGCTCAGGGTCTGCTCGTCGGCAGTGATGTTGTGCAGCACGTTGCCCAGGCTCCTGAAGGGCGTGGTCACGGCATAGCCCAGGTAGCGCACCGGCGAGGTGACGGTCGTGAAGGCGGAGCGCGCGGCAGTGAGCGGGCCGGACCCGCTCTCGCGGCAGCTCATCGTGAAGAGCACGAGCGATATGGCGAGAAGGACGACGCACAGCTTGCCGCCGGTGCCCTCGTCCTTCCTCATCGCACGCGAGTCGATGCGTCCCGTCCCTGACGTCAGCAAAGGCACGTCTAGCTCGCCCTCTGAACAAAGCCGCCCGACAGCACGTTGGCCTCGAGCACCTTGGCGCAGCCGATGACGACGTTCTCGAGCGCCGTGGGGCTGACATTGACGGGCACGCCCGTCTCCTCGCGCAGGCGCTGATCGAGGCCGCGGAGCAGGCCGCCGCCGCCCGTGAGCATGATGCCGTAGTACATGAGGTCGCTCGCGAGGTCGGGGGGCGTGACGTCAAGGGCGTCCTTGACGGCCTTGGTGACCTCGTCGAGGGGACGGTCGAGGGCGCGACGGATCTCCTCGCTCTCGATGCGGACGGTCTTGGGCAGGCCGCTCATGACATCGCGGCCGTTGACCTCGACGTCGAGCTCCTCGGCAAGCGGGGCGGCGGAGCCGACCTTGATCTTGATGTCCTCGGCCGTACGCTCGCCGATGGACAGGTTATAGGCATTCTTGACATGCTCGAGGATGGTGCGGTCGAACTCGTCGCCGGCGATGCGGATGGACTGCGAGACGACGATGCCGCCCATCGAGATGACGGCGACCTCGGTCGTGCCGCC
>Ga0065709_1000191_pt1 | contig 10798 bp, 9 predicted proteins | sample Hoacrofraction14_2_FD_59096 | JGI IMG/M metagenome (GOLD analysis project Ga0065709, IMG submission 59096) | Hoatzin crop microbial communities from Cojedes, Venezuela, sample from fiber fraction 14 v1 | ecosystem: Host-associated > Birds > Digestive system > Esophagus > Crop | place: Venezuela... | reverse complement strand
CCGCAACTTTCAAAGTTACGCCTTTTTCCCTAAAGCGCCAAAAGTTTGGCGCTTTCTTTTATCCATGAGCCGAGCAGGCCGAAAGGTTGAGCGACTTGGAGTGGCGGCGGAAAGTCGAGCAAGCGAGAGTCCGGCGGTCTCGTGACGGCGTGTGTTTGACGACTGTTAGGCGCGTCAGCGACTAAAAAGGAGGAGTTAGCCGTCAAGCCGGACGAACCTTGCGAGCAGCCGCCACGACCCAGGAGCGAAGCCTTCGGCCTGCCGGATGATAAAAGATTTAGCTACAGTTCGCTGCGGCGGATCCAAGAATCGGGAGTGGGCATGGAATAGACACTTTGGCGGAGGAAATCGCCAAAGGCATCAAGATCAGAAAACTCCTGCTGCTGATCGACCGAGATGATATTGCCAACCGCCACCCTCACAAGCTTACCGCCCTTATTAATCACCTCACGCGGCAACCTCAGAAGCCTAATCTTCCAATCGATCAGCCCCAACATATAATAGAAACTCGAATTACCATCCAAGAAATGAATCGGCACAATCGGCACCTTAGCCTTCTTAATAAACTTAATCACCGACTCCTGCCATTGCCTATCCCGCACCTTCCCCTCCTTCAGACTCAAATCAGACACCGCACCAGCAGGAAAAATCCCCAACGGATGCCCANCACGAATTTGCAAAAGACAATTTTTAATCCCCTCAACACTNTCCTTGGTCGGNGCCGTNCGCTTCTCCCCCGTCGGAATCACAGGAATAAACACCGGCCCCATCGCCTTAAGATAAGTAAGAATCTTATTAACCATGATCTTGTAATCCTCCCTTATCCCACCAACCAAATCAGACAAAATAAGCCCATCCACACCACCATAAGGATGATTACTAATGGTAATAAACGGCCCGCTCACAAGATCCTTAAGCCTCTCATAACCACTAATCAGATAATCCACCCCAGTCGCCTCAAGAATGCTCGTCGAAAACTCATGNCCANTCTTATCAGCATGCTGGTCATNAACCTCGGTNANCTTATCCAGAGCAGTGATTTTGTACAAAGCATTGAAAAGTCGCTCCCCACCTTTACCCTTAAAGATAGGAATGGAACGGACATCATCTATGGTAATAAGAGCCATCTACTTATTCTCTTCAGGCTTATATTCGGGACGAGGATCTTCCTTGCNAAGGATTTTGGCATCACGGATGAAATTGACGAAATATGCCACCATTATGGCCACGAAAATAACGAGAGCCACAATATCGAGAATCTTAAACTCAGCATACTCGCCACCTATGGTATTAAANTTCCAAGTCCAATTCCTGAACGCCGGCACAAAGATAAACAAAGTATTGGCGATAATAGCGATAACCCTCATCTCAGTCGGCCCCAACTTGGCATAAGTCAGTTTAAACTCGCCCTTCAGATGAGCATTGATATAAACATAAACCGACAAAATAAGATATGCCGCCAGCACCAAAAGAGCGGAGCTAAACTTCATCAAAGGTGAAAGACCAAGACCCACGAACATCAGAGTCTCATTGATACAATCCACATTATGGTCCAAGAAAAAGCCATAACGAGGACGCTGCTGATGCCTTACCCTTGCGATAGTACCATCAAGCGAATCGCCAATCCAGTTCACAACAAAGCCCGCGGAAGCAAGCCATAGCCAATTAATATTGACACCGGAAAGAACGTAACCGACGAAAATCATCACGGCTCCTACCACACCCAAGGCGGTAAGCATATCGGAATTGACACTCGGAGGAAGTTTGCCGGCCATCCACACCAAAGCCTTCTTCTCAACACCGTTAAGGAGCGAGGTCTGGATGCGCACGGACTGTTTCTTGGTATTATTCTGATTTTCCATATCTAGTCGGATTTAGTACTTCGCAAATTTATAAAATATTTTAACAAACGTCTATTTTCGCCTATAAATTCTCCCTTTTNGCNATAAATTGGCTCCAAAATGTTCTTTTTTTTCGCTAACTTACGACCAANNGCTTTTCTATAATCGCCTTCTTTCCATCAGTATAAGTGACATGTACGGAAACGGTGTGGCTACCAGCGTCAAATGCCATATAAGGATCGCACTGTACGCCGTCCAAATACCATGTCATAGAATCAACGGAAGTATAGGAAGTAATAGCAAGAGAGAAAGCATAACTATATCCCGNCTTGAAAGTATCACTATCGCAATANATATAATTAAATCCCACACTGCTGGAAACCGTAGACAATTTACTTTCATAATAGGAAAGAGAATTTCCTACAGTGCCGGAAATCTTAATATTATTGCCTCCTGAATCCGCATCCAAGCTGTGCCAAGAAGGATTTTCCAAGTCATATGAAGCATAATAAGAANNNAATCCATCAGACGCGTAATCAACAACGATAGGCATCTCGCTATCAATGTCTTCCAAGGCATAAGCNAAACGCAAATCCTTACCTTTTTCCAAAGTAATTTTAGCTGCCTTAACATCCACCACATTTGCATATGGATAGAATTTCGGTTTCTGAACCTCCTTTATCAAAACCCTCTCNTCNCCACTATAGACCATAATATTTACAGAAGTAGCCGTAGAACCGGAAATATAGAAACAAACCGACTCCAGCACCCTACCAGCATATTCTTCAATCTCATCAGCAGTAAAAACTACAGAAGCCATGATACTTTCAGGATTTGTTCCGAAACCTGTCACATAGTTCTCATCTTGATACTTCTTCAAAGTCACTGGCTTTGACTCCCCAGGTTTAACAAGAGTGAAATTCACGGCTGTAGTACCAATGGTCAGAGTCACAATCTCAGTTTCAGACTCATAACCATCCTTGCTAGCCGTAAGTGTGTATTCCCCCGCCGGAGCTTCAATAGAGTAATTTCCNTCCGANTCAGTCTCAGCACTATAACTATCCATGGTCAACGAAACTCCCGAAATCGGATTTCCATCAATATCAACCACAGTTCCACCCACAGCAGTAGCAAGTTTCTCGGAAGTGAAACTAATCGTGGAATTATCATAAGTAATATGAGTGATTTTATAGCCNGCCGGATTTCCATTCCAATCCTTAGGAGTGAGAGAAGTCACCTTGCCGAGGCCAGGGAAAGGATGATAGCCGATTTTTCCGCNTTTCGCCTCAACCAAATAATAGCAAGGATGATCTGAGTAGGCATTTAATGTATTGTTCAGCCACCTGATACTTGCCTTCACTCCATATACCTCATTCTCCGACCTATCTCCATGATAAACCAACATACCTTGTGGAATATAGGCATCCCAAGAAGAACCATNCCTAGTTTCAAAAACTATGAATTCACCATCGGTGGAGCAATCAATGACGTAGCCCTCATTATCATAAACCGGCCCAATAGTCACCTCGCCTTCAGGAAGAGTTGGAATATCTGTAACCCAGCCNAGAATGAACCTCTCATAGATACTATAAAAAGGAGGAGTTTTTGAGTCATTATTATATGATCCATAGTTCATGATAGAGAACTCCCCTATAGTCTGAGTCTTTCCATTCTCGTCACCATCAACATCATAGAAATCCGGCAAGCCTAAGAAATGACTAAATTCATGGGCCAGAGAACCTATTCCAAATNGATTTTCACCCTCTGCTCCTTTGTATTCAGACACNCAGACATAGTCTCTTAATAGCTTTCCATCCAATGTCTCTCCTCTATAATTACTATCAGCAGACTGGAAGGTATAAGCATGAGGCCAAATCGTATCATCNCCTCCTCCTTCAGCCTCATTATAGCCNGCATAAATAAATATGATATTGTCTATATAGCCATCACCATCAAGGTCATATTTCGAGAAATCCACATCTTCATCCGCAAGAGTACAAGCTTCGTAAAGACCTTCAATCAAGTTGGAATCAGTATCCTTAGCGGCATCCTCATCATTTGCGCCATAATAAGCATAATCTTTAGACAACTTGTATGGACCGTAGACATCAAATGTAGGATTGAACTTACCGCAAGAATTATCATACATATAATTCCACAAAGATCCGGTAGCCCCATTGTCGGAATATCCATCCTTGTTCAGTATATTGCTTATGGNCTTTGCCGCGCTTGGCGTAGTCATCTCAAGGTCATCAAACTCAATCAGCAAAACAAGAAAATTTCTATCGCCCAACGCAAGCTCATTTCGTGAAGAAAGGGATAAATTCATCCTATTTCTCTGATTTCTCAACNCTGATGCACGGGCGCGACGATTTATCATGGCCCTCTCCGGAGCATAACGATAGAAGCCCTCATCGTCCTTTATCACCGTCATCCCATCAATGGTTGTCCAATGATAAAATTCATCGCCATTGATNTGAATATTGACTACAGAACCGTCNGGCTGGACATATCTATGCGTGGTCTTTGGAGCAATAATGGCGTGAGCCGAGATGCTCCAAATCAACAGAAATNCAAGTAAAAAAATCTTTTTCATAGACCTCAAATTTTAACTAGCATTACTGTGCCATCCGTACTCTTCAGCCACATTTTACTACTTAATTTCTTACTAACTTCCACAGACATCGATGAGCTGATATAGCGAGAGGACATGTTTTCCGAGATTTCTATGGTCATAGTATCACCTTCGGAAGCATTGGGATCAATATTCCCGACGGTAAAATACTTTCCCTCTGAAGGCTTCAACAAAGAGAAGTCAACAGTGCCATCGGTGTCATATAGACGACTTATCTGATCTGTAGTCTCGTCAAATTCATAGTTTGCTCCCTTGTAGGAATAAATCCCAAACGTGGTTATGGAATCCACGTTTACCGATTCTCCTCCATTTTCCTTAGTGTTGCTGCAGGAGACTCCCAGAAGGAGAGCGATAGCTATTAGCACTAATTTATTTTTCATATTATCTATTCAACTTATTCAGTTCATCGATCCAAAGCTGCACCTTGGCGTCCGANGGCATTCGCCAATCGCCCCTTGGTGATAGGGTTACAGATCCGACCTTAGGTCCATCCGGCAGNCANGACCTCTTGAATTGCTGGCTGAAGAACCTCCAGTAGAACTTCCTGAGCCATTTTTCAATGATTTCGGCGGTGTATTTATTACTCTTGCCTTCCGGCCCAACGAATACTGAGGAATCCGCCTCTTTTCCGAGAAACGCCTTCTTCGCAAGGAACAAAATCTTGTCGGGTGAATATCCCAAACGGAAGAAATTATATAGGAAGAAATCATGGAGTTCGTATGGTCCCACGAGGTCTTCGGTCTTCTGNGCGATGTCGCCTTTTTCGTCCGCCGGAGTAAGTTCGGGGCTGATTGGAGTATCGACTATGTCGAGCAAAATGTCCTTTGCGGTGCGTCCATTGCCCTTTCCTTTGGCGAAATGCTCAATAGCTGCCCACTTCACAAGATATTTAACGAGAGTCTTGGGAACTCCTGCATTAACNGCATACATCGACATATGGTCGCCATTGTAGGTGCACCATCCAAGGGCCAACTCCGACAAATCACCAGTGCCGACCACGATGCCGTTTTCCTTATTGGCAAGGTCCATGAGAATCTGCGTTCTCTCTCTGGCTTGGCCGTTTTCGTATGTCACATCATGGTTTTTCATGCTTTGGCCGATGTCTTTGAAATGCTGCTTAACCGACGGNGCGATTGAGATTTCCTTCTGGGTGACGCCCAAGGCCGCCATAAGGTCAAGGGCATTGTGATATGTTCTGTCGGTGGTGCCGAATCCAGGCATCGTGACTCCGATTATTCGTTTNCGGTCCCAGCCGAGTCTATCGAAGGCCAANACGGTGATGAGCAGGGCCAAAGTGCTGTCCAAGCCGCCTGAGATGCCGATTANGGCCGTCTGACAGCCGATATGCTCAAGGCGAGTCGCAAGGGCCATAGTCTGAATCGAAGTGATTTCTTTCGCTCTTCTGTCTATCTCCTGCTGGTCGCCTCCTGGCACGAAGGGATGCGGCTCGACATGGCGTAGCAACTTGGCTTCGAAGTCCGTGCTGGCGCCCGTGCCGACAAAGATCCTGTCGTACATTCCGGTATATTCGGATGAATTTGTGCCGTCGGGTGATACGCTATAAAATGAATTCTGCTTTTGGCGGAACATTACCAATTTTTCGATATCCACATCCGCCTCGATTATTGAGCTTTCCATCTGGAATCTCTCGTTTTCGGCCATCACGGAACCATTCTCGCATATTACGGATGATCCGGCGAAAACAAGGTCTTGGGTTGATTCGCCATAGCCGCAAGAGGCATAAATGTATGCCGAAACCGTGCGAGCTGACTGGTTGGCAATCAAGTCTTTGCGGTATTCATGCTTCATCAATACTTCGTTGCTGGCGGAGAGATTGACTATGATTTCCGCTCCGGCTAGCGCATGGTAAGAGGACGGCGGTACGGGAGTCCACAAATCTTCGCAGACTTCGATGGCGAAGGTGCTCTCCCCCAGCCCGAAAATCAGATTCGGACTTATCGGAATATCGGCTATGGAGGCGTTGGTGCCCAGAAAATCGGCACCGCTTGCGAACCATCTGGACTCATAGAATTCATTGTAGGTTGGCAAATAGATTTTAGGCACTAGGCCGGCTACGGATCCATTGTGGACTACCACGGCGCAGTTGTATAGTTTGTAGCCATAGCGCACTGGGCAGCCGACGACTACCGTGATGGCCATGCCNTAGGTATGTGCCGCTATGAACTCAAGGCCCTTCCANGCNCCTTCAATNAGNAGATTCTGCCCGAAAAGGTCCGCACAGGTGTAGCCCGTGATGCTCAATTCGGGGAATACCAAAAGCGACACTTTGTCCAGTTCCGCCTTGTCTATCATGGTGCAGATTTCCTTGACATTGAAATCCACATCCGCGACTTTCACCTTTGGCGAAGCCGCTGCAACTCTTATGTATCCAAAATTTTCCATATCATTCGAATATCCGATAGACTACAAATGTAATGAATATTCGCAACTTTCGCAAAAGATTGATAGTACCCACCAAATTTGATTAAAAAATTACATTGGAATTACAATAATTATTGTTATTTTTGCAACGAATATAGGTTTCTGAAGACAAATGCTAGAAGATATAAAGAAAAATATCGAAAAGCTTGTGGCTCTTTACGAGAACGAGAAACAGGCGAGAATAGCGCTGACCGAAGAACTCGAAAAAGCCAAGTCCGACATTGAAACCTATCGGCAACAGATTTACGATCTGGAAAGACAAGTAGATAATCTGAAGCTGACTGAGGCCTTTACCATTCCTTCAGACGGAGACACCTCCGTGGCAAAGGAAAGAATCGATAAACTCATAAGGGAGATTGATAAATGCATTTCCCTTTTGGAAAAATAGATAGATGGACGAAAAGGGACAGAGGATAAAAATTAAAATCGCGGAACGCGAGTATGAGATATACGCTCCAAGCCCAGAATCAGAGGAGCTAATCAGACTCGCGGCCAACACGATTAATAGCAAAATTAACGCGTACCAACTTAAGTACGTGGGTAAAAGCATGGTGGATATCCTCTCCTTTGTCGCACTAAATGAAAGCATCGGCAGCATCTCCAGCCAGAGGAAATACAACGCGTTGCTAAGCGAGTTGAGAGCCTTGGCGGGAGACACGGAAAACTACTTGAAAAGACAGGAAAATAAGTAGCCGTTAACCCGGAAGCTGAAAACAACACGTTCCTAGGAACCGGGTAACTCGGGCATTGGATGGCGGGCCAAGGTGACCCTTAGGGGGATTTCTCGAAAGAGAGACGTTGGATTACAGAATATTGTCCGGAGCTCAAATCTTGATAATCAGATTTTTTCTGACTCACGGTTAACGGCTTTTTTTCCATATATTCTTCAGACCGTAAGCCTTAGGGCCTATGGTCTGTTTTTGTATTGACAATAACGTGGAATAAAACCAACAACCTTAATTTTTGTACAACATATCATGAATATAACATTAGCACTTTTGTTAGGTATTGTGATTGGCGCCATTCTGGCCTTAGCAATCTACATAACAATAAGGAAGATCGCTTTGAAGGGCCAGAAGGAGCAGATTATCGTGAAGGCTGAGGCTGAAGCCGAAAGCATCAAGAAAGAGAAAATGCTCCAAGCCAAGGAGAAATACCTACAGCTGAAGACCGAACANGACAAGTATGTGGCTGAGCGCAATAGCCAACTGAAAGAGACTGAAATCAAGCTCAAGCAGAGGGAAAATACTCTGAATCAGCAGAATGATAACTTGCANCGCAANCTCAGAGAGGCCGACTCNACNCGNCAGTCGCTCGCAGCCCAGAAAGAGGCCTTGGAGCGCAAGACNGAGGAATACGAGAAGCTTCGCGAGGAGGCCAANCGNCAGATTGAGAATATCGCTGGCATGAGTGCGACAGAGGCCAAGAATCTTCTCATGGAGAATATGAAGGCAGAGGCTCGTACAGAGGCCCAGGCATATATCAATGACACCATGGATGAGGCTCGTCTTAATGCCACCAAGGAGGCTAAGAGGATAGTTATCAACACCATCCAGAGGACCGCTACNGANACCGCCATCGAGAANGCAGTGACCACCTTCCCGATTGAAAACGACGAAATCAAAGGTCGTATCATCGGTCGTGAGGGACGTAATATCCGCGCTCTTGAGGCCGCTACCGGAGTTGAAATCGTGGTNGACGACACNCCAGANGCCATCCTTCTTTCAGCCTTTGATCCTGTCAGAAGAGAGGTTGCGCGACTCGCCCTTCATCAGCTTGTAATTGATGGTAGAATNCATCCCGCACGTATCGAGGAGGTTGTAGCCAAGGTTAAGAAGCANCTCGANGAGGAGATGCTTGAGACCGGTAAGAGGACCTGCATCGACCTAGGAATCCATGGCATGAACGTGGAACTCGTTAGGCTTATCGGCCGCATGAAATATCGTTCTTCCTATGGTCAGAACCTGCTTCAGCACTCTCGTGAGGTGGCCAATATATGCGCNATAATGGCTTCAGAGCTTGGTTTGAATGCCAAACTCGCCAAGCGTGCCGGTCTTCTCCACGATATCGGTAAGGTTTCCGATGAGGCTCCCGAATTGCCTCACGCCATCGCCGGTATGAAGATAGCTGAGCAGTACAAGGAGCGTCCTGAAATCTGCAACGCCATCGGCGCTCACCATGAGGAAATTGAGATGACATCCGTGATTTCTCCTATCGTGATGGTCGGTGATGCCATTTCNGGTGCCCGTCCTGGCGCTCGTAGAGAGGTTATCGAGTCCTACATCAAGAGGCTCAAGGGTATGGAAGACCTTGCTGCTTCCTATCCTGGAGTTACCAAGAGCTACGCCATTCAGGCTGGTCGTGAGCTTCGTGTTATCGTTGGTGCNGAGGAGGTTAGCGACCAGCAGGCCGCAACCTTGTCTTCAGACATAGCACAGAAGATTCAGAGCGAAATGACCTATCCTGGACAGGTTAAGATTACNGTTATTCGCGAAACTCGTTCAGTGGCCTACGCCAAATAAATGAGAAAATTTATTTCCATACTGGCTTCCGCGTTTCTTGGGCTGACATTGGCGGCTCAGGCTCCTTCCGATGTGGTTAANTGGAAGGCTGAGGCTAAGGAGACNGGCGANAATGAGTACGAAATCGTATTCACCGGAGACGTCAAAAACGGCTGGCACACCTATGATGTCAGCGATGGTTTCAATGCCACGACTATNGAATTCGCCGAGGGCGTAAATGCCATTGGAAAGCCCTACAACATATCTGTTCCCACAAAATCGGGCAATGATATGATTTTCGAGNGCACTGCGGTAATAGGTCAGAAGGTTAGCGCAAAAGAGGGTGAAACCGTGAGTGGTACTCTCACCTATGTGGGCTGCAATGATACCATGTGCACTCCTCCCGAAGATTGGGATTTCAGTGTNACTTTGGGCACTCCGCNAGAGGTTGTCGCTGACGANGCGCATAGCACTGCCATAAGCGATCCTGAGGANGAAAATGGCGCTAGCACTCCCCTATGGCCCCTNATTCTGGAGGCTATTCTTTGGGGCTTCGCCATGCTGCTGACTCCATGNGTTTTCCCGATGGTGCCGATGACNGTGTCNTTCTTCTTGAAGAGTTCCGAAAATGCCGCTGCAGGTCGTTTCAAGGCCTTTATGTATGGGCTTTTCATNGTTCTGCTTTATACGGTTCCGATTTCCATCATTATTCTGCTGACCAGAGTAATCGGTGGNGAGGCCGTGACTGCCGACATNTTTAATTGGCTTTCTACGCATTGGCTTCCGAATATCATTTTCTTCATCGTGTTTATGATATTCGCGGCGTCTTTCTTCGGGGCGTTTGAGATTGTGNTGCCGTCCGGCATTGTGAATAAAAGCGATAGCAAGAGNCGTGGNGCCGGTNTNGGTGGCGTTTTCTTCATGGCNCTGACGCTTGTGCTGGTGTCTTTTTCTTGCACCGGTCCCATCGTGGGTTCCGTGCTGATTAAGTCTACTCAGGGCGAGTTCTGGACGCCTATGGTGACAATGCTGGCGTTTTCCATCGCTTTCGCTCTTCCTTTTACTCTTCTAGCGTTCTTCCCGACCGTTCTGAAGAAGATGAAGGGGGCGACTTGGCTGAATTCGGTCAAGGTGGTGCTTGGTTTTATCGAGGTTGCTCTGGGCTTTAAGTTCTTGAGTGTTGCCGACCAGACTTATCATTGGGGCATCCTTGATAGGCATGTTTATCTGGCTATCTGGATTGTGACTTTCTCTCTTCTGGGCTTCTATTTGCTTGGTAAGATTCGTTTCAAAAAATGATGAGAAGGTTGAGAGTATCGGTGTTGTTAGGCTNGCTCTGGCGATTGCCGTTTTCTCCTTTGTCGTGTATATGATTCCTG
>Ga0065709_1000275_pt1 | contig 10817 bp, 6 predicted proteins | sample Hoacrofraction14_2_FD_59096 | JGI IMG/M metagenome (GOLD analysis project Ga0065709, IMG submission 59096) | Hoatzin crop microbial communities from Cojedes, Venezuela, sample from fiber fraction 14 v1 | ecosystem: Host-associated > Birds > Digestive system > Esophagus > Crop | place: Venezuela... | reverse complement strand
CGTGCTCTGGTCGGTTATCGGCCTGAGCGTCCTGCTCGCCGTTCTCACGCGCGTGCCTGCCGTCCAGCGTCAGGCGGGCCGCCAGGTGGCGGTGGTCCTGTCGGAGAAATTCGGTACGGAAGTGAAGACGGGCCGCGTCAGCGTGGGTCTCTTCAACCGGCTCACGGCGGATGATTTCGTCATGTATGACCAACAGGGAAAACAGATGCTTTCCGTGGGCCGCATGTCGGCCAAATTCGACATGAAGGCACTCTTGAAAGGCAAAGTCAGGATTTCCTCAGTACAATTGTTCGGCCCCTCGGCNGACTTCTACCAAGACTGTGCCGGGATGCCCGCCCAACTACCAGTTCGCGCTCGACTCGCTGGCGTCGAAAGACACGACGCGCCACAGCGCCCTCGACGTGGCGGTCAATTCCATCGTCATCCGCCACGGCAGTATGCGTTACGACCGGAAGGACTTGCCCGAGGATTCTTCCGTTTTTTCTCCCCATCACCTGAATATCAAGGACATCAGCACGCACGCCATGCTCAACCTGTTGACCGATGACTCGCTCGACGTCAACGTGAAACGGTTGTCGCTGACGGAGAAATCGGGGCTCAAGGTCAGTCAACTCGCCCTGCATCTGAAGGCGGGCAAGCGGCATGCCGAAGTGGAAGACTTCCGACTGGTCATGCCCGGGACCGACGTGACCGTGGAACACCTGACGGCCGACTACCGTCATNAGGACGGGAAATTGGACCAAAGCACCCTGAAATACGAGGGACGCCTCAATCAGAGCAAGGTGGGACCGAAAGACCTGGCTTGTCTTGTACCCGAACTGAAGAACGTTGACGAATGCGTTTATCTCTCCGGGACCGTGGCAGGGACGGCCGGAACGGTGCGTGTCGGCGACGTCAACGTCAGGTCGTCGGCGGGTACCGTCAACCTGCAGGGCAAGGGCATCGTCAGCGACCTGCAGGGCACGCCCGCATGGCAGGCCGACATCGACAACCTGAACGTCAACGGCGAGGGGCTCAAGCGCACGCTCGGTCATCTGAACGGCCGCGTCAGTGTTCCGGAGGAAGTCACCCGTCTGGGAACGATACACTACGAGGGCAAGGCGGCCGGCCGGGGCGACATGCTTTCGCTCAAGGGTCAACTGGAAACGGACGCGGGCGACGCCACGCTGGCCGTCACCAAACGGGGAGACGGCGTGGAAGGACACGTGCGGACCGACGGCGTGGACCTGAGGAAAATCACGGATGACGCATCCTTGGGCATGGTGGCGGGCGACGCCTCCTTCAAAGGCCGGTTGAAAGGCAGTCCTACAGTGACGGCCAAGGGCGACATTTCCCGTCTGGACTACAACGGATACAGTTACCGTGACATCCGGGTGGACGGCACCTACGCAGGTGGCAGTTTTGACGGACTGCTGAGCGTGCGCGACCCCAACGCCGACCTGGACATCAAAGGGTCGACGGGCGCCCTCAGGAAGTCGGCCTCCGGCGACTTGGCNGTCAACATCCGTCACCTGAATCCGGGTGCGCTGGGNCTGTCATCTTCCCTGAAAAGCTATCCTGTCGACGACGTACGGTTGGATATCCGCCAGAACGGACAAGGCAACACGCTGAGCCTGAAGAGTGCCTACGCCGACCTGGACATTGAGGGACAATACGAATACGCCACACTGCCGCAGAGTATCGCCAACCTTATCGGCAGCAAACTCCCCACCCTGCCCGGACTGCCNCGTCTGACCGGGGGCGGCGCCAACGATTTTACCGTCAAGGGCAAGNTGTACGATTCCGAGTGGCTGGAGACCATGTTCGGCGTTCCGCTCCAACTCCATGACGGCNTCTCGCTCGAAGGCAGCGTGTGCGACAGGCGGCACGAGGCGGACCTGACCCTGCTCGCTCCCGATTTCGCCTACGACGGCACCCGTTTCAAGGACGGATACCTGCGCCTGACCACGCCCGATGATACCCTTCGGGCCAATCTGCACGTGGACCGCGTCGATGACGACGGACTCAGAACGGCGCTCAACGTGGTGGCCAAGGCGGCGGACAACAAACTGAACTCGCTCATCGCCTACCGCATTCCGGGCAGTATCCCGATGGAGGGACAGTTGGACATGGATACGCAATTCTTCCGGACGGACGAGGGCGACAATGCGGCGCACATCAACATCCANCCCTCCACCGTCCAGGTGGGCGACACCATCTGGCGCGTAGAGCCCTCCGACGTGGTGTACAGCAAGAACAATCTGGTCGTGGACCATTTCTCCATCCATCATGACGACCAGCACATCATCGTCTCGGGCAAGGCGACGGCGGACGAGAACGACAGCATCTACGCGGACCTGCAGGACATCAACGTGGAATACGTGTTGAACCTGGTCAATTTCCACTCGGTGGATTTCGGCGGAAAAGNCTCCGGACGGGCCTTCGTCACGAGTGCGTTCAAACAACCGCAGGCGGCGGCCGACCTGAAAGTAAGGCAGTTTACCTTCCAGGGCGGCGACATGGGCGTGCTCGACGCGCACGTGAACTACAACCGCACCATGGAACAGCTCGACATCCGTGCGGTGGCCGAAGACGGGCCTGACCGCCAGACTTACATCAACGGATACGTATCGCCGGCGAGGAATTACATTGACTTGGGCATTCGCGCCAGGAACACTTCCCTGGCGTTCATGGAAGGATTCTGCGGCAGTTTTATGGAGAATGTCAGGGCCAAGGGCAACGGTGACGTCCGTCTGGCGGGCGACCTGTCGGAAATCAACCTGACCGGCCAACTGATTGCGGACGGGCCGCTCACGCTTTCGCCGCTGGCCTGCACCTACGATTTGGACAGTTGTCTCATCCGTCTTATACCCGATGAGATTATCTTTCCTTCCGACACCATCCACGACCGTTTCGGACACGACGGCATCGTGACGGGCGCCGTCCACCACAAGCACCTGACCAGGCTCTCCTACGACCTGGACATCAAAGCCGACAACCTGTTGGCCTACGACACGAGGGAATTTGGCGACAATACGTTCTACGGTACAGTGTACGGTACGGGCGACTGCACCATCCGCGGCAACGACGACGAAGTGACCATCGACATCAACGCGCGGCCTGAGAAAGGGTCGCAGATCGTCTACAACGTATCCTCGCCCGACGAGGTCAACAACACCGGATTCATCGTCTGGCGCGACATGACGCCGCGCAAGGACAGCATCGACGCTAACGGACTCGTGGTGGAAAACTTCGGTGACGAGGAAGACAGTTTTGAGGAAGTCTATGCCCGCACGCCCAAGATACCGGAAATCACGTCCGACCTGCACATNAATTTCCTCATCAACGCCACGCAAGACCTGACGCTCAAACTNCTCATGGACAAGGAGACGGGCGATTATATCGCGCTCAACGGCGACGGTGTCATCCGCGCCACCTATTATGACAAGGGCACGTTCGACATGTTCGGCACGTACCTGGTGGACCACGGCATCTACAAACTCACCGTACAGAACGTCATCAAGAAGGATTTCCGGTTCAGTCAGGGCGGCACCATCATCTTCGGCGGCGACCCGCTCCAGTCGGCCATCAACCTGAGTGCGGTGTATACCGTCAACGGCGTGAGCCTGTCCGACCTGAACATCGGNCGTTCTTTCTCCAGCAACAACATCCGCGTGAACTGTCTGATGAACATCACCGGTACACCGGAANCGCCGAAAATCGATTTCGGTCTCGACATGCCGACGGTCAACAGCGACGCCAAACAGATGATTTACAGTCTGATCAACAGTGAGGAGGAGATGAACCAGCAGGTACTGTACCTCCTGGCCATCGGCCGTTTCTACACGCAGGGCAGCAACAACGCCGCCGTGGAGGATGCTGCCCAGCAGAGTCAGACGTCGCTCGCCATGCAAAGTATCCTGAGCGGCACGCTCAGTCAGCAGATCAACAACGTACTTAGCAGTATGGTGAACAACAGCAACTGGAATTTCGGCGCCAACATCTCGACGGGCGACGAGGGATTCAACAACGCCGAATACGAAGGACTCGTCAGCGGCCGGTTGCTCAACAACCGGTTGCTCATCAACGGCGAGTTCGGCTACCGTGACAACCAGAATGCGACGACGAGTTTTATCGGTGATTTCGACATCCGGTACCTGTTGTTCCCCAACGGCAACCTGGCCATCAACGTCTACAATCAGACCAATGACCGGTATTTTACCAAGAACAGTCTGAACACGCAGGGCGTGGGTCTTATCATGAAAAAGGACTTCAATTCGTGGAAAGACCTCTTCAGGAAAGTTAAAAAACCGTAAATCCTTGACTGAAACCGTTTTGGCAAAACGGATTTCACCGGCTTTTCATTTTATTTCCCTAACTTTGCAGCCGCTTTGCGGCTCCACGCGGGCCGCGGCACTGAGTGTTATTCATATAAAGTCCAACTTTATTTCATTCATTTATTATTCAACTTTATGTCAAACTTTAAAAATGTAGAGCCGCTGCAGGACTTCAACTGGGATGAGTTCGAGCACGGCATGAGCACAGGCGCCAGNAAGGAAGACTTGGAGAAGGCGTACGANGAGACCTTGAACAAGGTCGCAGACCACCAGGTGGTGGAAGGCAAGGTAATCTCCATCGACAAGAAAGAGGTTATCGTCAACATCGGTTACAAGAGNGACGGTATCATTCCCGCCTCTGAGTTCCGTTACAACCCCGACCTGAAGGTGGGCGACACCGTAGAGGTCTATGTGGAAAATCAGGAAGACAAGAAAGGTCAGTTGGTGCTGTCTCACAAGAAAGCCCGCTTGAGCAAGAGCTGGGACCGCGTGAACGAGGCCCTCGAGAACGAAGAAGTCATCCAGGGTTACATCAAGTGCCGCACGAAGGGCGGTATGATCGTGGATGTGTTCGGTATTGAGGCATTCCTCCCCGGCAGCCAGATTGACGTTCACCCCATACGCGACTACGACGTGTTCGTAGGCAAGACCATGGAATTCAAGGTGGTGAAGATCAACCAGGAGTTCCGCAACGTGGTCGTTTCCCACAAGGCGCTCATCGAGGCCGAGTTGGAGGCACAGCGCAAGGAAATCATCAGCAAACTCGAAAAAGGCCAGATTCTCGAAGGTACGGTCAAGAACATCACCTCTTACGGCGTGTTCGTGGACCTCGGCGGTGTGGACGGACTCATCCACATCACAGACCTTTCCTGGGGCCGTGTGGCCGATCCGCATGAGGTGGTGGAGAACGANCAGAAGATCAACGTCGTCATCCTCGANTTCGATGAGGACAAGAAGCGTATCGCTCTCGGTCTGAAGCAGCTCACCCCGCATCCTTGGGAGGCTCTCGATCCCAACCTCCAGGTGGGCGACCACGTGAAGGGCAAGGTTGTCGTCATCGCCGATTACGGTGCGTTCGTAGAGATTGCTCCGGGCGTGGAAGGCCTGATTCACGTTTCCGAGATGTCCTGGAGCCAGCACTTGCGCAGCGCACAGGATTTCCTGCACGTGGGCGACGAAGTGGAGGCTGTCATCCTGACCCTCGACCGCGAGGAGCGCAAGATGAGCCTGGGTATCAAGCAGCTCAAGGAAGACCCGTGGGAGACCATCGAAGTGAAATATCCCGTAGGCAGCAAGCACACCGCCAAGGTGCGCAACTTCACCAACTTCGGCGTGTTTGTTGAGTTGGAGGAAGGCGTTGACGGTCTGATTCACATCAGCGACCTCTCCTGGACCAAGAAAGTAAAGCATCCTTCCGAGTTTACCCAGGTGGGCGCTCCTATCGACGTCGTCGTTCTGGAAATCGACAAGGAGAACCGTCGTCTGTCCTTGGGCCACAAGCAGTTGGAAGACAATCCTTGGGACACCTATGAGACCATCTACACTCCCGGTTCCGTTCACAAAGGCAAGATTACNGAAATGATGGACAAGGGCGCCGTGATTACCCTCAACGAGGGCGGCGAAGGCTTCGCTACGCCGAAACACCTGGTGAAAGAAGACGGCACTCAGGCCAAGAAGGGCGAGGAACTCGACTTCAAGGTGATTGAGTTTGTCAAGGAAAGCAAGCGCATCATCCTCTCCCACAGCCGCACTTTCGAGGANGAGACTGAGGAGCAGAAGGCCGCTGCCAAGAAGAAGGCCGCCAAGAAAGCCGACACTCCGGCCATCAACAACGTGGCTGCCGGCACTACGCTCGGCGACTTGGATGCCNTGGCTGAACTGAAAGCCAAGATGGAAAAGGGTGAATAATTTCCCCTTATACCTTATTTNATATATAAAGGCGCGGGAGTTCTCCGCGCCTTTATTGTTTTGTCATGANTCTTTGTCCGCCGGACAAGACGATGGTTCTTCCGTCACGGCATCACAGTTGAAGACGGTTGAGCCTGGATTCGACCAGATATTCATACCGCTCCTTCATCCCGTCACTAAGAAAAGACTGCCCAATCAGTTCCCTCCATTTGGGCAGCGCCTACCATTCAACCAGTCCGGCGGAGAAAAAACAGTTAAAACTTGCAAATAAAAAGAATAAGCAAAAAAGATTTGCGTTATATTTGCGACGTTTTACTAATCATTATTACAAACTAAAATCAAGAGAAGTATGAAAAAGATTTTTGTTGTGGCTTTCGCAGCCTTAGCCATTTGCTTTGCAAGTTGTAACAACAAGGCCACCAACGCCGCTGAAGAAGCCGTTGATTCCGTAGCCATGGTTCAGCAGGAAGCTGANGACATCATCGGTCAGTTGACCCAACAATTGGAGGCTAAAGACGCCAACGCCATCGAAAGCGCACTCCAGGCCGTTCAGGAGAAGATTGCCGAATTGGTGAACATCAACCCCGACTTGGCTAAAGCTTATGTAACCAAGGTNCAGGACTTCCTGAAGACCAACGCCGAAAGCATCAAGACCGTGGTTGGTGAGAAGGCTGCCGCAGCTGCTGCTCTGACCGCTCTGACGGGTGCCAGCACTGACGACATTGTATCCACTGCCATAAACGCTGCCAAGGAAAGCGCCGTTGACGCTGCCAAGGATGCTGCCAAAGAGGCTGTAAACGGTGCCGTTGAGGACGTGAAGAACGCCGGCGAGAAAGTTTCCGACGCTNTTGAGAACACAAAGGAAGCCGCTAAGCAGAGCGTTGAGNACGCCAAAGAGAACGCTAAGCAGAGCGCTGCCAAGACCGTTGACAACGCCGCCAACAGTGTAAAGAAGGGCTTGGGTCTCAACTAAGATACCATCTTACAACAATAAAAAAGCCGCTCTTAAAGAGCGGCTTTTTTTATGTTATCTGATTCTGTCCATGCTTCGGACGAGGCGTTCATCCGCCTTGACACCCCGGTAGGCCAGGACATAAAATATCAGACTGACGAGCGGGAGACAAACGGCGAAAGCCGGACGGAACACGCTGCCCTCCACACCGTCTTTGGCGTAAAAGGCGTAATAGGCACANCAACCGTACCACAAAAGGATAATGAATACGTTGAAGATGCACAGGCGCATCTGCTGTCTGCGGTTCTTGTAAAGGAAAATCGTGACGAGCGCCACGACAATGCTCAGCGGCAACAGCAGGATGAGCGGCGTGACGGTCAGCGTCGTCGTGTCGCCGACGGTGGCGGTAATGCCCAAATTCGTCATCACGCTCTCAGGCGCCATGCCCTGCGCGGTAAAGAAACCGACGGGCATGCACAGGCAAATCACCGCGACGATGATGCCCAAAAGCAGGAATACTGTCTGTTTGCGCTGTATCATTCCTCAGTATCTTTGGCCGGATCACGGAAATACACATTGCCGTCGATATACTCTTGGGTGGCCAGGAGTGACGGTTTCGGCAATTTCTCGTAGTAACGGGAAATCTCAATCTGCTCGCGATTCTCGAAAACTTCCTCCAGAGAATCATTGTAGGAGGCNAATTCCTGCAATTTCTTGTTCAAATCCTGTTTGATTTCCACCGAGATCTGGTTGGCGCGCTTGGCGATAATGGCNACTGTCTCGTAAATATTGCCCGTGTCCTTGCAAAGATCCATGATGTCCCGCGTCACGGTATTCACGGGAGCCTTTGATTTCTTATAATCCATATTGTTGAAATTATTGCTTTTGATTCATGTCATTCCTGTCTGAGAAGACTTACAACAGGGCGTCCGTCCCCTGCCGCTTCTGCAAGTCGGCGATTTCCTCCTTGCACTTCTCGATGTATTTCTCGGCCGTGGAACGGTCGGGCGAGTCAGGATACTGGTTGATAAAACCGTAGCATTCGTCCTCCGCATCCTGGAAACGGTCCAGCTTTTTGGCCTCGACACTCATCTGGGCCAACTCGTATTTGCTCTTCATGACCAAGAGGGCAAACTCCTCGCGCTTGTCGCTGTAGGGATAATCCTTCAGNGCGTTCTGCGCCGTAATGATGCAGGCCTCGTAGTTGTTGCCGCCGCTGGTGCAGTTGCCGAAATACGTTCCGAGGTTGTAATACAGACGGGCGGAGTGCAGTTCCTTCTGGACCAACTTGTCCTGCAGGGCGAAAAGGCACTGATGAGCCTCGCCTTTCATCTTGGCGTCGGGAAACAGGTCGAGGTATTCCTGCAGCGCGTTGATGGCGTTGAGCGTCAGGCTCTGGTCCAGACGGGGCTCGGGCGTACTCATGTAGAGGCTCTTGCCCACGTAGAACTCGGCCATCTCCGCGTAAACGCCCTTGGGATATGTCTGGAAATATTTCTTGAACCATTCCGCCGCCGTCTCGTAATCCTTGGCGCAATAGTTGGCCATGGCGAGCATATAGACGCATTCCTCCGCGTTCTCGGTGCCCTTCATGGGGAATACCAAATCCTGCAAGACNGTGATGCACCGCACATACTTGCCGTTGGCGAACATTTCCTTGGCGTATTCGTATTTGTAATCATTGTCGCGCGACTTGTAAACGGCGTTGAACTCTTTCGCACAACCCGAAAGGAGTACCGCCATGACAAGGACGACGAAAAGGGATTTCTTCATGCTTCCGCTCGTTTTGGAGATGCAAAAATACACATTATTCTATGATTGGCAAAGCATTAACCGCGAATTTTAGGAAAAAATCACGATTATCCGGTCACGGTACCGGCTTTTTTAGTATTTTTGCAGAATATGAATTTCCGACTTACATCCGACTATCAGCCCACGGGCGACCAGCCCGAGGCCATCCGTCAANTGACGGACGGGGTGCGCCGCGGCGACCGTGCGCAGGTATTGCTCGGCGTGACGGGCAGCGGCAAGACGTTTACCATGGCCAATGTCATCCGGAACATCGGCAGACCGACGCTGATACTGAGTCACAACAAGACGCTGGCCGCCCAACTCTATGAGGAGATGCGCGGGTTTTTCCCCGACAACGCCGTAGAGTATTACGTGTCTTACTACGATTATTACCAACCGGAAGCCTACCTTCCCTCATCGGACACCTATATCGAGAAGGACCTGGCCATCAACGAAGAGATAGACCGGTTGCGCCTTTCCGCCGTGTCCGCCCTGCTCTCCGGCCGGCAAGACGTCATCGTCGTGTCGTCGGTGTCATGCATTTACGGCATGGGCGGTCCCGTGGNCCTGGAGGAAAGCATCATCGGTATCAAGCGCGGACAGCGCCTGGACCGCAACGAGTTCCTCCGCCGGTTGACCGCCGCCCTGTACGTGCGCAACGACATCGACCTGCAACGAGGCNCTTTCCGTGTCAAGGGCGACACCGTGGACGTGTCGATGGCCTACAGCGACGACATNCTGCGGGTGAGCTGGTGGGATGACGAAATCGAAAGTATCGAGGAAGTGGACGCCGTGACGTTCCGCCGCGTCAGCAGTTTTGAGGAATATCGCGTGTATCCGGCCAACCTGTTTGTCANGAGCAAGGAACAGACAGAGTCGGCCATCCGGCAGATTCAGGATGANCTGGTGGAAAGAATCGAATATTTCAACGCGAGCGGCATGCCCGACAGGGCCGCGCGCATCAAGGAACGGGTGGAATACGACATGGAGATGATCAAGGAACTGGGCCACTGTTCCGGCATAGAAAACTACTCCCGCTACTTCGACGGGCGTCAGGCGGGACAGCGCCCGTACTGCCTGTTGGACTTCTTCCCGGAGGATTTCCTGTTGATGGTGGATGAAAGTCATGTGAGCGTACCCCAAATCAACGCCATGTACGGCGGAGACAGGGCCCGCAAGCGCAACCTGGTGGAATACGGATTCCGCCTGCCCGCCGCCTTCGACAACCGTCCGTTGAAGTTTGACGAGTTTTATTCCATGATTCACCAGGTCATCTATGTGAGTGCCACGCCGGCCGATTTCGAACTCGACGAGGCGGAGGGCGTGGTCGTGGAACAGGTCATCCGTCCCACGGGACTGCTCGATCCGGAAATCATCGTGCGCCCGACGGAGAATCAAATCGACGACCTGCTGGAGGAAATCATGGTGCGCAGCGGGAAGAACGAACGGGTCCTGGTGACCACGCTCACCAAGAGAATGGCCGAGGAACTGACGGAATATCTCCTGGAACACGACGTGAAAGCGGCTTATATCCACAGCGACGTGACCACGCTCGACCGCGTGACCATCCTGAGCGACTTGCGCAGCGGCGTGTACGACGTACTCGTGGGCGTCAATCTCCTGCGCGAGGGACTGGATTTGCCGGAGGTCTCGCTCGTGGCCATCCTCGACGCCGACAAGGAAGGATTCCTCCGTTCCCACCGGTCGTTGACGCAAACGGCGGGAAGGGCCGCCAGAAACGTGGACGGCCGCGTCATCATGTACGCCGACACCGTCACGGAAAGCATGCGGAAGACCATCGACGAGACGGCCAGAAGAAGGATGAAACAGTTGAAATACAACGAGGAGCA
>Ga0065709_1029931_pt1 | contig 10821 bp, 7 predicted proteins | sample Hoacrofraction14_2_FD_59096 | JGI IMG/M metagenome (GOLD analysis project Ga0065709, IMG submission 59096) | Hoatzin crop microbial communities from Cojedes, Venezuela, sample from fiber fraction 14 v1 | ecosystem: Host-associated > Birds > Digestive system > Esophagus > Crop | place: Venezuela... | reverse complement strand
CAGCCACAGCCAGCACGTTGAAGCGCTGTTGCATCGCCGTGAATGGTTCGTGCGAGAACAAGGCTTCGTCGGCGCGACGGCAATCATCAAAGAATTTCTCCGTCTCGTCGGCCGTATAGCCCTCCGAAACAATAACAATGTCCACGCAGTCGGTGATGTTTCCGCTCTTGCGGATATAGCGTTGCTCGTATCCCCGGGCAGGAACGGGGCGAATCTGAATGTCCGAAGGCTCCACGCGGTGAGTCAGTCTGGCTTTCGGCCGACGGTAAGAGTCGGTGAGTTCAACGGTCACATCGACCGCCTGCTTGGGGTAGGGCACGAGGCACGACAGTTCGAACGCGCGCTTCACTTTGGTCGCTTCGGCCGTGTTTTGCCATTCCTGAAAGAGCGTGGCAAAGGTGTTCACGTAGAGCAGACTGTCTGTTGCGGCATCGCACACGGTTATCTGCGCGTTGCTGTTCAGGAAGGTTTCGGCCAAACGGCTCTTTCGTCCGGCCCAGTGCGGCATGCTCAGCATCTCTTTCAGACTGATGTCCGTGCTGCCGCTGTCGCCCGTCAGGATGTAGTCGAGCCGCAGCGTGCGGTCTTCGAAATAGCGGTCGAAACGCTGTGCTGCCGTCGAAACGGTCGTAAAGAGCAGTCCGGCGAGGAGCAAGCATCGGGCTGTCCGGCTGTTATTCCTGTTTGTTTTCATCGTCGGTGTTGGTTTCCGGTTTCCGGTTGATACTTTCCATCAGTTTGATGGCATCCACATATTGAGCGATTCCCTCGGCCACACGCTTTGCATCCTGCATGGCGTGCACCACCGTTGCTTGGCGGTTGGCCACGTCGCCACCGGCAAAAACGCCCTTGCGCGTCGTCATTCCGTAGGGGTATTCGCGTGTCAACACGTAGCCGCGGTCGTCCACATCGATGCCCGTTGTAGTGCTCACAATGCGGCTGGCAGGCACCGAGCCCACGGCCATGATAACCTTATCGGCCGGCAGTGTCCGTCGCGTGGGTTGCGTCTGTTGGTCGGATGCATCGCCTTCCACGGCTTCCGGCTTCGTCTCCACTACCACTTCGCTGAGTCTTCCGCCCTCGTCGTGAATCTCAACGATACTGCTGCGCCAGTTGAAACGAACGCCCTCTTCCACGGCTTCGTCGTATTCAGCGCGCAAGGCTGCCATTTCGTTGATGGTGCGGTGATACACCACGTCCACCGAAGCAGCGCCCAGTCGGAGTGCCGTTCGTGCGGCGTCCATGGCCGTGTTGCCGCATCCGATGACGAAAACGCGGTCGCCTTCGTTCACCATCACTTCTTCGCGCCCGATGCTCCCTTCATTAAACAAGCTCACGCGGCGCAAGAAATAGATGGCCATTCGTACTCCTTCGAGGTCGTTCCCTGGGATATCGAGCATCTTTGGCTTGCCCGTTCCGGTGCCCATGAATATCGCATCGAAGCCTCGCGAAAAGAGATCGTCGATGGTAAAGTCCTCTCCGGCCGTTTGATTGCAATGAATGGAAACGCCCAACCGTTCGATTTTCTCAATCTCCCGGCGCACCACATCCTTCGGCAACCGGTATTCGGGGATGCCGAATCGAAGTACGCCGCCGGCTTCGGGCTCCATTTCAAAGATTTCAACGGCAAATCCCTGGCGCGACAAATCGCCGGCAATGGTAAGTCCGGCAGGCCCCGAACCAATCACGGCCACGCGTCCGCGCGTCTTCTGCGGCAGGGTCTCGCCGATGAGTCCCATGTCTCCATCGAAGTCGGCTATAAAGCGTTCCAGTTTTCCGATATTGATATGTTCGCCCTTTTTGCCCAACACACAGTGTCCTTCGCATTGTCGTTCGTGGGCGCAAACACGGCCGCAGATGGCCGGCAGGTTGCTCTTAGCGTGAATAATCTCCATTGCATTGCCCGGGTTTCCCTTAGACAACTCATGTATCCAGTCGGGTATATCGTTGCCAATGGGGCATCCCTTCTTGCACTGCGGAACTTTACAGTTCAGGCATCGCTTGGCTTCATTGATGGCCTCTAGCATTGTATAGCCCCGGCTCACCTCTTTGTTCAGACTGATTCCTTTTCCCATATCGCGGCGATTTGTTTTAGTTTTGCAAAGGTAGAAATAATTTGCGAAACCACAATCAGCCGTGCCTTGAAAAACAACTGACGGATGATTGCGGAGAAAAGTTAATAACTTTTGTGAGGAAAGTTATTAAGATTACTGAGTAAAGTTATTAACTTTTGTGACCAAAGTTAATAAGATTTCGATGGAAAGTTATTAACTTTTCTGTTCGGGCAGCCTTCGATTGTCAAACATTGAGCAATAAAGTATCATCGTAATCGCGTGATATTTCTTACCTTTGCAAGGCTGAAAATCTTATAACCAAAGAGTAAAAGCCTTGAAGCCAAGGGACGCCGACGCCGTGAACAAGGGGCGAACGTCTTGAAAAGGGCGACCGAAAGAACCGAAAAGGGTGGCAGTAAACCCTAAAAAGGGAAGTCGAATATTCCTAAACAAAGAGTCGGATGTCTTGACGCGAAAGGCCGAAAGCCCTGAAATCATAGAACGGAGAAACTTAAACGTATTATTCTGACCCATGAAAAAGATAATTCTTTCAATGTTGTGCGCCGCCGCAACGCTTGCTGCCGCGGCCGACAATGTGGTTGTTGAAACCAAGCAAACGATGTTGGTGCTGCGTGCCGACCGGGGCAGCGAATTGCGCCAAGTGTATTACGGAAGCAGTATTTCGCCGACGGAAATCAGTCAGTTGCAGGACGCCGGACAGGATATCAACACGGCGGCGCTGCCTGCTTTCGGTCAAAACGATATGGCGGCGCTGTCGGCCATTCAGTTGATTCACGTCGATGGGCAGCTCTCGCTCTATCCGGTGGTGGAAGGCGTGAGCTCGAAGCGCGAAGGCAATGCAACGGTTACGACCATCACACTGAAAGACAAGGCTTATCCCGTGACGGTGAAGGTGTGCTACAAGGCCTTTCAATCGTGCGACATCATCGAGACGTGGACAGAGATTTCGCACCGCGAGAAACGTGCCGTCCGACTGCAACGATTTGATTCCGGACACTTGGCCATCCCTCAGGGCGACGCTTGGATGATGCACTTTCATGGCGATTGGAGCGCTGAATTCTATCCTTCCACCGAGCGCATCACGCCCGGTTTAAAGGTGATTCGCAACAGCGATGGCGACCGAAACGCTCACACGGATGCTCCGGAGATGATGATTTCGTTGGACGGCAGACCGCAAGAGAACAGCGGACGCGTCGTGGGTGCGGCGCTTTGCTGGAGCGGTAACTTTGAATTGAGGGTGAATACAACGCTCAATAAACTGCATCACTTCTTTGCAGGCATCTCACCGCAAGCCTCCGACTACTTGCTGGAACCCGGCGAGACGTTTGCTACGCCCCATCTGGCACTTTGCTGGAGCCGTGAGGGACTGGGCGGCGTGTCGCGCAATTTCCACTATTGGGCGCGCCACGAGGGTATGTTGCGCCGTGGGAACGAGACGCGCGACATACTGCTTAACTCGTGGGAAGGCGTTTATTTCGACATCAACGAAGAAGGAATGTTCCGCATGATGCAGGATATTAAAGACATGGGAGGCGAGCTTTTCGTGATGGATGACGGCTGGTTTGGCAACAAGTATCAGCGCAACGACGACAAAACGACGCTTGGCGACTGGGTGGTTGACCGCAAGAAGCTGCCCAACGGCATTGAGGCGCTGACGCAAAAAGCCCGTCAATTGGGCATCAAATTCGGCATCTGGGTGGAGCCCGAAAGCTCAAACACACTGTCAGAGTTCTATGAAAAGCACCCCGAGTGGGTACTCCATGAGAAGCATCGGGACGTTAAACAAGGTCGGGGTGGTACGCAGGTGCTGCTCGATATGTGCAATCCCAAGGTGCAAGACTTCGTGTTTCGACTCGTCGATGACCTGCTGACGCAGCATCCCGACATAGCCTACATCAAGTGGGATGCCAACAGCGCGCTTCAAAACTATGGTTCGCCGTACCTGCCGGAACAGAAGCAGAGCCACATTTACATTGAATATCATCGTGGATTGATTAAGGTTTTGGAGCGCATCCGAGCCAAATATCCCGACGTGGTGATACAGAATTGCTCGTCGGGCGGTGGTCGGGTGAACTACGGTCTGTTGCCCTATTTCGAAGAATTCTGGACTTCCGACAACAACGATCCTTATCAGCGCGTGTTCATTCAGTGGGGAACGAGCTACTTCTATCCATCAAATGCGATGGCGCAACACATCGGACACTCGCCGTATTGGAACACGGGACGCTCCACACCCATAAAGTATCGCACCGATGTAGCCATGAGCGGACGACTGGGCATAGAACTGCAACCGTCGAAAATGACCGACGAAGAACGTGAACAGACCAAGCGCGCCGTGGCCGACTATAAGCAGATACGCTCGCTGGTGCAATTGGGCAACCTCTATCGGTTGGTTAATCCCTACGACGAAAACACGGGATTCTCCTCGTTCCTCTATGCGGACGACAGTCGTTCGCACGCCGTTCTCTTTACACATCGCGTGAAATACCTCTATAATATAGTGGAGCAACGCGTGCAACTGAACGGTCTTGACCCACAAAAGAATTATCGGTTGAAGGAGCTCAACGCGAAAGTCGGACAAGAACCGTCGGCACTCGACGGCAAGATTTTCAGCGGCCGACTGCTCATGGAGACGGGAATCGACCTGCCGCTGGAGAAGGATTACGCCTCGTGCGTGTTTGAACTCACGGCCGAGTAACCGTCGGCTGCGCCCTCAGAATCCACCGCCGACGCGGCTTTTCGTGTGACGAAAACGACGTGCCGGCGGTTTTTGTCGGTTGTTGCGAAAAGGAAAACGTCGCCGCCGTCGCGCAGTTTCAACCGCTTCCGCAGTTCATCGGCCGTGAGCGGAAAGTTCCTCACGGCAATGTTGGCGCGGTCGATGCCCTGCAAGGCGCGTTGCAGTTCGCGGCGATTTATGGACGATTGCGCCACAATGCGGAATTGGCGGCCGGGGAAACCGTCGGCCGGCGTGGCGGAAAGAAACAAGTGGCTGTTTGCACTCAGCGGTCGGACGCCGTAGCGCCGTTGCAGTTCGGCGAAACATCCGGCCTTCATCACCGAGGCGTTGGGCACGAGGAGAAAGTCCGGCGCGCCGTCGAATGCCGTCGTTCCGACCGTCTCTGGTGTCGCCGCACACGTTTCATTGTCGTCAGAAACATCATCGCCCGTGGTCGTTTGATAGCAGAACAGCCGGTCGTCGTCGGCGCAGACCACGCGCAACGGAGCACCGGATTCGTGCCGTCTGTCGAGCAGCAGGAGCAGTTCCTTGCACTCGTTGCCCGTGCTGACAATATGAACTTCGCCGACGCTGCCCATCACTTCGACCGCACGGTGCCAGTCGAGCATGGGCGACAGCTTAATCAACACGCGTCGGGCACGGCTCAGCAGCACGTCGCGCAGCCCTGCCACGTCGGGCGTGCAGTCTTCAATGGCATACGTTTTGTGGCCGTTACGGTCGCGACGCGCAGGGTCTATATATATAAATGTATGGTCGGAAGCATTGCCTTCGGGCATCCGTTGCAGGTAGTCCACGCCGTCGGCACACACCACTTCGGCCTGTTTCAAGCCAAAAACGCGGAAGTTATGGCGCGCCGTTTCGCACAAATCGGACTGCCGCTCCACGTAAACGGCGCGCCCGAAGTCCTTCGCCATGAACGAGAAATCAACGCCGAAGCCGCCCGTCAGGTCAATCAACACGGCATGGTGCAGGGTTGATTCGCCTTCATTGCCGCCCTCGTTGAATGTCCGGCAAACGAGCCGCTGCTTGTAACGAGCCGTCCGTTCGCTCGAACATTGCTCCATGGACAAGTGCGGCGGATACTTGATGGCATCGTTTTCCGCCCACGACGGCAGTTTCTTGCAGGCCGCCTGCCAGCCTGCAATCTGTTGCAACGCCTCCGAAAACGCTATCTCCGGAAAGCGATTCATTTGTAAAGCCAACTGCCGCACATCGTCGTTGCGATGCTCTCGGATGAATTCTTGAAGTGTCATTCCTCTTGTCTTGGTGCAAAAGTAATGGTTTTTTGACACGAAAGGGGCGTGAATAAAATATATTTATTACTTTTGCATACGAATCTAAACTCAAGTCAACGAACCCATGAAATCGGTCAAATCAATAATCAACAGGCTCTCGTCCGGCATCAGCAAATACGGAATGAGAGTCATTATTGCCGTGGTTTCATTCGTATTGGGGCTGGTCATCGGGTGCGGCGGCGCCACCAAACCCCGCCAACAATCCCTGATGCAAGATATGGGCATTGCAGAGACCATCGACAGTTTTGTGGCCGTCATGCCCGAAGGTGCCAGCGTAATAGCCCGTTTCAACGATGAACGACACGCACTCTACTACCTGAAAAGCGGTCATCTGATGCGTTTTAACGCTCAAAGCAAGATGCTTGAAGAGGTCAGTCCCGAGACATCCAATGCCAATCTGCCCATCTATTACGATGAAAACAGCGACGCCAGCGGCATCATTGCAGCCAAACTTTCGAGAGATGAGAAGTTTATTTACTTCACAGCCCTCGTGCAACGGCCGAGCGAAAACGGTAACGAACCGGTGAAAACGCTGACCTATAAGCTTAATACCGAGACGCTGAACATGACTATCTACGACGGAAAAGCGCTCGACCCGCCCGTCGTAAAGAAGGATACGACCAAGACTAAAAAGCCCAAGATTCAGGTCGAAGCAGCGGAAAAGCCTGCCGAAAAGCCCGCAGAAGCCGAGGTCGCAACGCCTCAACCCGAAGCTGCTGCTCCGCAAGTAGAAAAGCCTGCGGCGGCAGAACCTTCGCACACAGAATCTCATCCGGCAGCAGAAAGTGCCACAAAGGGGAAGGAAACCGTGATTGTTCCGGCGCAGGAGTGATTTTTCCGAGGCGCAGATGCAGCGCATGAGACGCTATCCGTGCGTCAATCTTTGGGGCGAATGGTGGTCACCGCATATTCGGACGTGGTGCCGATGCGGAACTTTCCGCCCCAAATGCCTATTCCGGAGGTGACGTAAACCGTAGTGTTTCCCTTGCGAATAAGCCCGTAAGCGTCTTCGTATATCCTATCCTCGACCCACGAAACAGGCCAAACCTGACCGTAATGAGTGTGTCCGCTGAGTTGGAAGTCCACGCCGGCGCGCTCCGATTGTTCCAGATTGTAAGGCTGATGATCCAACAAAAGCGTGAAATGTCCGGGTCGGGTGGACTGCATGAGTTCGTCGATTGACTTGCGCGAAAGGTTGCTACGGTCGTCGCGCCCTATGATATCAATGTCGCCCACGTGGGCAACGCTGTCGCGAAGCAGCGTTATTCCGGCTTGTTTGTACCACCCGACGGAGCCTGAAGCACCGCTAAGATACTCGTGATTACCCAAGCAAGCATAGACGGGCGCTTTTATTTTGTGGAACATTTCGGCCATGCCTTGATCGCGAACAGCCCTCACTCCGTTGTCAATAATGTCTCCGGCAATCACGATGAAATCGGCGTTTTCGGCGTTGATAAGGTTTATCCACGATTCAAACTCCCCTTTCCTGACGATGTATCCAAGGTGCAAGTCGCTCAACATAAGGACGCGAACGGGTCGATTGAGTGCTTTTTCGGTCGTAACGGATAGTTCGCGGCGCTCCTTGTGATGGTATTTTAAGTTGCCGTAAACGAACAGCGCCACCATCGCCACCGTCAGCATGATGCTCCCCGTGGCGCTCTCGAAGAGTAAACTCTTGGGCAGAACGTGCGCCAGTCGCAATGCATCGAGCAGCAAGAGAAGCATGACGAGATAGAGTAACACGAAGACAGCCGACGCACCGGTTTGATAGATGACGGCCGAGAGACGGAACGGCATCTTGTCGATGGGCAGCAGAAAGGTTGCAAACAGCATGAGGAAACACACCAACAGAACGGCCGTCACCGTGCGGCGAAGCCATAAAACGGCCGGAAGCAGGTGCCAAACGTGCCATAAGGCATAGCCGGCGCCGAGCAACGGCAGGATGAAAAACAATGCAAACCACAATTTCATGCTGCAAAGGTAGTGGTTTCACGTCGGCCATAGACTACCCAAATTACGGATATTTGTACGTCGGAACACTTTCCTCCGGCGAACCGTTACACTCTGTCCGGCGAACCGCAGTTCCTTTTCTAACGAATTATTGCACCCCATCCGACAATCCGTTGCGCCTCATTCAACCGCTAAAAACGATTAAATGAAAGCCTCGCGTTTGGGCATTCGGTTGTTTTACTGTACTTTTGCAGTCATTAATTGCATTAATTATGAAGATAGCTTTGATCGGTTACGGTAAGATGGGCAAGATGATTGAACAAATAGCTCGCGACCGTGGCCACGAAATTGTGAGTATCATTGATATTGATAACCCCGAGGAGTTCGAAAGCGATGCATTCGCTTCGGCCGATGTAGCCATCGAATTTACGGCTCCGCAGGCCGCTTACGGAAACTTCAAAAAAGCCTTTGCAAAGAACGTAAAGGTCGTGTCGGGCTCTACGGGATGGATGAAGGAACACGGAAATGAAGTGCGTCGGATGTGCTCCGAGGGCGGACAGACCCTTTTCTGGGCTTCCAATTTCTCAGTAGGTGTGGCCGTTTTCACCGCTGCAAGCAACTATCTGGCACGTATAATGAACGGCTTTCCACAGTACGATGTGCACATGGAAGAGACGCATCACGTGCATAAAATAGACGCTCCCAGTGGCACGGCGATAACGCTAGCCGAGGGAATCATTGGCGAATTGGATCGCAAGACTTCGTGGATTAAAGGACAAGAGAACCAGCCTTACGACCCGTCCGTCCTGCGCATCGACTCGCTCCGCCGCGGCGAAGTGCCCGGAATACACACCATTCGCTACGATTCGGATGCCGATTGCATCACCATTACGCACGATGCTCACTCGCGAAAGGGCTTTGCATTGGGTGCCGTTCTGGCTGCCGAATACACGAAAGACCACAGCGGATTGCTCACAATCTCTGATATGTTCAACTTCTAAACGCCGAGAACGGAGCATCGATTAGGGGTGAATCGCGCCGCAACGGATAAGCCGGCGCAGCGCAACCGATGACCCGGAACAGCGCAACTGACGACCAGATGCTCAACAACCGACCCTAAAAATATGATTGACAAACAGAAGAAAAAACTTAATCCGAAGGTGCAATGGGCGAAATTCATCGTCGTCTTGGTGCTCTATCTGGCTTTCCTTTACTGGGTGAAAAGCTGGTGGGGACTGCTCGTCGTGCCTTTCATCTTCGACAATTACATAACAAAGAAAATCAATTGGGGCTGGTGGAAGGATGCAGAAGGCCCTGTGCGCGTGCTCATGTCGTGGGTCGATGCACTCGTGTTTGCCCTCGTGGCCGTTTATTTCATCAATCTGTTCTTCTTCCAGAACTATGTCATTCCGTCGAGTTCATTGGAGAAATCACTCTTGACGGGTGATTACCTGTTCGTCTCGAAGGTATCCTACGGCCCGCGAATACCCCAAACTCCGCTCACAATGCCCCTTACGCAACACACGCTCCCATTGTTCGAATGTAAGTCATACATAGAGTGGCCGCAGTGGAAATACCGTCGCGTGAAGGGCTTGGGCAAAGTGGAGCTCAACGATATAGTGGTGTTTAACTTCCCGGCCGGCGATACCATCTGCACCGCGCAACAGTATCAGGCGGCTGATTACTACATGATGTGCTACTCGTTTGGTGAGCAAATCGTGGAGAACAAACCACAGATTGACTCGCTTTCGCCCCAGCAACAGTGGGATTACTACCAAGCCATCTATAACGTCGGACGGCAGTACATCCTGCAAAACCAGGCCGAATATGGTGCCATCGACCATCGGCCGGCCGACCGCCGAGAGAATTACGTGAAACGTTGCGTGGGACTTCCCGGTCAAACGCTCCAAATAAAAGACCGCATTGTATATCTCGACGGAAAGCCTAACAAGGAGCCCGACAACGTACAATACAGTTACTTCGTGAAGCTGAAAGGGTCGCTTCCCGATGAATTGCTCCGCGATTTAGGTATATCTAATGAGGATTTGCGCAGTCTTAACGCCAACGGATACATGCCATTGACTAAGCGCGCGGCCTCTGTTCTCTTAGAGCGTAAAGACCTTGTGGAGAGTCTTCGACTTAACACCGACCAATACACGGGCGAGGTTTATCCGCTCAATGCGAACACGGGATGGACGCGAGACAACTACGGCCCCGTTTGGATTCCGAAGAAAGGAGCATCCGTTAAGCTCTCGCTGGCCAACATCGCCGTTTACGATCGCCCTATACGCGTGTACGAAGGAAACGATCTTCAAGTGCGTGACGGCAAGATTTACATCAACGGAAAGGAAGCAACGAGCTACACGTTCCAAATGGATTACTACTGGATGATGGGCGACAACCGTCACAACTCAGCCGACTCGCGCTACTGGGGCTTTGTGCCCGAAGACCATATAGTGGGCAAACCCATCTTCATTTGGTGGAGTAGCGACCCCGACCGAAGCGGATTCAAGGGCATCCGATGGAACCGAATCTTCAAAAAAGTGGACGACATAAAGTGATTCTGAACCGTTGAAAGACCGTCATCCCTTATTATCCGCAGCCTATTTCGCCCCCGTTCAGTGGTTCTTCCACCTGAACAGGGGCGAAAGCGCATGGATAGACCGACACGAACACTTCATCAAACAAACCTTCCGCAACCGTTGCATCATCGCCTCGCCGCAAGGAGCGCTCGCCCTTAGCGTGCCCGTTGAGGCTCCGT